>RRZU012868856.1_pt1 | contig 16749 bp, 13 predicted proteins | sample 2165561 | NCBI WGS metagenome assembly RRZU01 (sample SAMN10456909, study PRJNA506462) | wastewater metagenome | isolation source: wastewater sludge | place: USA: Moscow, Idaho
GGCGCCCGGCTGGTCGCCGACCTGCTGCACAAGGCCGGAGCGCAGCGGGTGGTCACCATGGCGCTGCATTCGCCGCAGGTGCATGGCATGTTCGAGATGCCGGTCGATCACCTGAGCGCCAACCAGGTGATCGCCGAGCACTTTCGCAACAACGGCGACCTGTCGAAGACCGTGGTGGTGTCGCCCGACTTCGGCAACGTCAAGGAGGCCAACGCTTTCGCCCGGCTGCTCGACCTGCCGGTGGCCGCCGGGGCGAAGCGCAGGCTGACCGACGACCGGGTGGTGATCGACAGCATCGTCGGCGACGTCAAGGGCAAGGACGTGATCGTGCTCGACGACGAGATCGCCACGGCCGGGTCGCTGGTCGAGCTGTTCGACAAGCTGGGCGAGGTCGGCGTCAACTCGATCTCGGCGGCCTGCGTCCACGGGCTGTTCACGGGTCCGGCGCTCGAACGACTGAACGCTCAGAGCGACCTCAAAGAGATCGTCTGCACGAACACCGTGCCGCCCAAGGTCGCCGGTGACCTGCAGAAGTTGACCGTGCTGACCGTGGCGCCGTTGTTCGCCGAGGCCGTCCGCCGGATCAACAGCGGCGAGTCGATCTCGTCATTGTTCGACGCGCCGTAAGGACCCCGGACCGCCCGCCCAACTATCTCTGGCCTGCGAAGCTTCGCAGGCCAGAGATAGTTGGGCGGGGGTTCGGGGGCTGCGGATAGGGTGGCTGCATTCCCGCCGATGCCGCGCGAGCGCTCGCGCCGCCACCAGGAGGAGCAATGAAGGTAGCCGTTTTCGGAGCCCGCGGACGCATGGGCGCCGAGGTCGTCCGGGCCGTCGAGGCGGCGGACGACCTCGAGCTGGTCGCCGCAGTGGACGCCGGTGAAGACCGCGCAGCCGTCGAACAGGCCGAGGTGGTGGTCGACTTCACCCACCCCGACGCGGTGATGAGCAACATCGCCTGGTGCCTGGAGCGTGGCATCGCCGTGGTGGTCGGTACCACGGGCTTCACCGACGAGCGGCTGGCCACGGTTCGACAGCAGGCCGAGAAGAGCGGCCACGGCGTGCTGATCGCCGCCAACTTCTCCATCGGAGCCGTGCTGATGATGCACTTCAGCGAACAGGCGGCGGCGTTCTTCGAGTCCGTCGAGGTGATCGAACTGCACCACCCGAACAAGGCGGACGCCCCGTCCGGCACCTCGGCTGCCACCGCCGACAGGATCGCCGCGGCTCGCACAGCGGCAGGTTTGGGCCCGGTGCCCGATGCCACCACGTCGTCCCTGCCCGGTGCGCGCGGTGCCGAGGTCGCCGGGGTGCATGTGCACAGCGTGCGCTTGCGTGGCCTGATCGCCCACCAGGAGGTGTTGTTCGGCGGCGAGGGGGAGACCCTGACGATTCGGCACGACTCGCTCGACCGGGTGTCGTTCATGCCCGGAGTGATCGCGGCGGTGCGTGCGGTGCGTGAACGTCCCGGTCTTACGGTGGGCATCGAAGCGATCCTCGGCCTGTGAGCGCACGAGCGGCCGGTGCGGCGCGATGAAGGCCATCCGCAGAATCCTGATCGCGGTGCTGGTGCTGGCCGTCGTGCTGGCCGGCGCCGAGTTCGGGGTGCGTGCGCTGGTGCAGTCGCAGGCTCAGCAGGCGCTCACCGGCTCCGACCTCGACCTCGAGCAGCCGACGATGACCCTCGGCGGCGGGTCGGTGCTCGCGGCGCTGGCTCAGGGCCGGTTCGTGGACGTGTCGGGCACCGCGGCGTCCGCGACAGTGCAGTTCGAGCAGCACGCGGTGCCGGTGACCGCGATCACCTATCAGGCATCGGACATCCGCCTGGCCAGTACCAGCGAGGCGGTGATCGGGCGCGCCGACCTGGCCGGCACGCTCGGCTATGCCGCCCTCAGCGAAGTGGCCGGGCTGCCGATCGCCTACGGCGACGACGGACGGGTGCTGGTCACCTACACCGTCGACATCCTCGGACTGAACTCCCTCAAGATCGGCATTTCGGCGGTGCCGCAACTGAACGTTGCGACGCAGCAGGTGGACCTGGAGCAGTCCCGCATCGATGTTGCGGGCATCGCGATCGACGAGAGCCTCTCGCAACAGATCATCGAGCGGGTGGTGAAGCCGATCTCCCTGGCGGCGAACGAGAACACTCAGGTCACCGCCATCACCGTCCACCCAGAAGGCCTGGTCGTGGACCTGACCGCCACCGACCTACCCGTCCGCCGCTGAACGCGCCGGCCACGTGACCACTGACCCCGTCCAACCCGGGCCGCCCAACCCGGGCCCGTGCATCCCACATGAACCACGCCCCACCGAGCAGAACAGGACCATCGATGCCCATCGCCGACTTTCCCCGCCACCCGCTCACCCTCGGCCCGGGCCCCGCCCATCACCTGAAGCGGCTCAGTCAGCATCTCGGCGGTGCGCAGGTGTGGGCCAAGCGTGAGGACGTCAACAGCGGCCTGGCCTTCGGCGGCAACAAGGTGCGCAAGCTCGAGTACATCGTTCCGGACGTGCTCGCCACCGGCGCCGACACGCTGGTCTCCATCGGGGGTTACCAGTCCAACCACACCCGGCAGGTCGCCGCGGTCGCCGCGCACCTGGGGCTCAAGTGCCGGCTGGTGCAGGAGAAGTGGGTGCCCTGGGACGACCCGGTGAACGACAAGGTCGGCAACATTCTGCTGTCACGCATGATGGGTGCCGACAGCCGGCTCGACCCCGCGGGCTTCGACATCGGCATCCGCGACTCGTGGAAGGACGCCCTGGCCGAGGTGGAGGCCGCGGGGGGCACGCCCTACCCGATCCCGGCGGGCGCGTCGGAGCATCCGCTGGGTGGGCTCGGCTTCGCCAACTGGGCCTTCGAAGTGGCCGAGCAGGAGCGGCAGCAAGGCGTGTTCTTCGACACGATCATCGTGTGCACGGTGACCGGCTCGACCCACGCCGGCATGATCGCCGGATTCGCGGCGCTGGAGGACCTGACCGGCATCAAGCGTCGGGTGATCGGAATCGACGCGTCGGCCACGCTGGCCAAGACCCGCGACCAGGTCGCCCGGATCGCCCGCCACACTGCCGAACTGATCGAACTGGGCCGCTAGCTGCGCGACGACGAGATCACCGTGCTGGAAGGGTGGGCGGGCGAGCTGTACGGCATTCCGGTGGAGTCCACGATGGACGCGATCGCCCTCGGTGCACAGCTGGAGGCGATGATCACCGACCCGGTGTACGAGGGCAAGTCGCTGGCCGGGCTGATCGACCTGGTGCGCTCGGGCGAGATCGGCCGGGACTCCACCGTGTTGTACGCGCACCTCGGCGGCCAGCCGGCGATCAACGCGTACCACTCGCTGTGGTCCTGAGAACACGCTGATTCATCGCAGGTCGGGCGTGAGACTTCTGGTCGCGCGGGTCTGGCCACGCTCGACCACCGGTGCACCATTTCGACCAGCTCGACCAACGGTGCAGTGCTGATCAGCGTCCTGCCCAGTACAGCTCGGACGGTAGGCGGAGCTACGGTGGACTGAACCCCACAGATGAAAGGCACTCATGGTCACCGTTGCGAAGAACATCGTCGACACCCTGGCAGCCAGCGGCGTCACGTCCGTCTACGGCATCCCCGGTGATTCGCTGAACGGTTTCACCGACGCCCTGCGCGACTCGGGCATCGACTGGGTGCACGTGCGGCACGAAGAGGCCGGCGCGTTCGCCGCCGGCGCCGAGGCGGCCTTGACCGGTGAGTTGGCGGTGTGCGCCGGCAGTTGCGGGCCGGGCAACCTGCACCTGATCAACGGCCTGTTCGACGCGCAGCGCTCGCGCGTGCCGGTGCTGGCCATCGCCGCGCACATTCCCACGTCCGAGATCGGCAGCGGCTACTTTCAGGAGACGCACCCGCAGGAGCTGTTCCGCGAGTGCTCGGTGTACGTCGAGTACGTCGCTTCGCCGGTCCAGATGCCCCGCATTCTGCGCACCGCCATGCAGGCGGCGCTGGAGCGCCGAGGGGTCGCTGTGGTCGTGATTCCCGGCGACGTCCTGCTCGCCGAGGCGGTCGACACCCACGTCAGCGCAATGACGGCCAGCCGGTCGCGGGTAGTGCCGGCCAGGGAGCAACTCGAGCGCGCCGTCGAGCTGCTTGAGGCGTCCAAGAAGGTCACCATTCTGGCCGGGGCGGGCTGTCAGGGGGCGCACGACCAGCTGATCGCCCTCGCGGACATACTGGGCGCGCCGATCGTCCACACGCTACGCGGTAAGCAGTACGTCGAGCCCGACAACCCCTTCGACGTGGGAATGACCGGCCTGCTCGGGTTCGCGTCCGGCTACCGGGCGATGGAGAGCTGCGACACGCTGCTGATGCTCGGCACCGACTTTCCGTACCGTCCGTTCCTGCCCGAGAAGGCAACGGTCATTCAGCTCGACCTGCGCGGCGAGCATCTCGGCCGGCGCATACCGCTCGACCTCGGCCTGGTCGGCGACGTCCGCGACACCCTGGACGAACTGCTACCCCTGCTGAGTAGACACCAGAACCGCAAGCACCTCGACGACTGCCTGGACCACTACGCCAAGACCCGGGCCAAGCTGGACGAACTGGCCACCCCGCGCAAGGACGACGAGCCGCTGCACCCCCAGTACGTGGCCAAGCTGCTCAACGAACTGGCCGACGACGATGCGATCTTCATTCCCGACGTGGGCACCCCGGTGATCTGGGCCGCGCGCTACCTGCGGATGAACGGCAAGCGGAGCCTGCTGGGATCGTTCGTGCACGGATCCATGGCCAACGCCCTGCCGCAGGCGACCGGTGCGGCGGTCGCACAACCCGGACGCCAGGTGGTGGCCCTGTCGGGCGACGGCGGGGTCACGATGCTGCTCGGAGAACTGCTGACCCTGACGCAGAATCACCTGCCGGTCACCATCGTGGTGTTCAACAACGGCTCGCTCAACTTCGTGGAGCTGGAGATGAAGGCCACGGGTTTCGTCAACTACGCCACTGACCTGGAGAACCCCGACCTGGCGGCGGTGGCCTCCGCCGTGGGGTTGAAGGGCATCCGGGTCACCCGCTCCGATCAGTTGCAGGACGCGCTGCGCGAAGCACTGGCCCACGATGGACCGGCCCTGGTCGACGTGGTAACCGAGCGGCAGGAACTGACCATTCCGCCGTCCGTCAGCGTGGAACAGGCCACGGGCTTCGCGCTCTACGCGATGCGCACCCTGCTGTCCGGACGCGGTGACGAACTGCTCGACCTGACCCGCACGAACCTTCGCCAAGTGTTCTGAGCGGCCTGTCGCGGCGTGCGGGCGGTTCCTGCGCCGAGACGCATTGCCATCGAGTGTTGTCGGGGCGCATAAGCGGCGGCCGCACGGACGGAGGACGCTATGGCGTACGACTACGACCTGCTCGTGGTGGGCGGCGGCCCGGGCGGTCACCGCGCCGCCATTGCCGCGGCGAAACTCGGCCGCTGGGTGGCGATCGTCGACCGCAAGCAGCTGATCGGCGTTGTGTGCATCAACACCGGCACATTCCGTAGGACACTGCGCGAGGCCGTGGTGTACCTGACCGGTATGCGGGCCGGCTGGCCGCGGTGCCCTTCATGGGAGAAGAGCCGGGCGACATCACCGCGCTGCAGCCGATCGGCATCTCCGGCATTCCCGAGATCAGCACCTATGCGTCATCCCGGCGAACGCCGTGATCTCAGCCCCGAAGACGAGGTCTTGTAGCCTCTCGAGCTTGTCGGAACCGATCCTTGGTAGATTTCGCCAGCATCGGTCACCATCAATCGGCCGCCCTCGAAAGATGGAGTGAATCCGCCTCCCGAAGTCGGTACACCAGTTCACTCCTTGTTCAGGAGCATGCGCGCCGGGTCGGGAGCACCGCCCGCCCCGCTCCACTGTCGCTCGTGGACGAAGCCACCATCCGCCGAACGCCGGGATCTCAACCCCGGAGACGAGGTCTTGTAGCCTCTGGAGCCTGTCGGGAGCGATTGTTGCTAGATTTCGCCGCCGTCGGTCACCATCAATCGGCCGCCCTCGAAAGATGGAGTGAATCTGCCTACCGAAGTCGGTACACCAGTTCACTCCTTGTTCGGGAGCCTGCGCGCCGGGTCGGTAGCACCTTCCGCCCCGCTCCACTGTCGTTCGTGGACAATGCCACCATCCACCATTGGTCATCCAGGCGTTCGCCGGGATCCCACACACTGCTGGTCACGGTTGTCGGGACCTGCCGTGGGCCGAGATCCCGGCGTTCGCCGGGCTGACGGGGACGGCCATGAGTGGAGATCCGGCGTTCGCCCGGGATGTCGGGACGGGCGGACATGACGGGACGGCCGGCCCCCCGCTTGCTCCGGGATGACTCCTGAGGCTCAAGCCAGCGGGTTCGGCACCTCTTCCCCCCGACGGACGGGGCCCGGGGGAGTCCCGTCACCGAACGGGCGGCCACCGAGCCTCTCGCGGCCGTGCTCCGTCAGCCAGTTCGAGAGGTCAGGCCCGTCGGGCACGATGCCCAGCGGGTTCAGGTCACGGTGAACGATGTAGTAGTGCTGCTTGATCTGCACGAAGTCCACCGTGTCGCCGAAGCCAGGGGTCTGGTACAGGTCGCGGGCGTAGCCCCACAGTGCCGGTAGCTCCGCGAGCTTCGACCGGTTGCACTTGAAGTGCCCGTGGTACACCGGGTCGAAGCGCACCAGCGTGGTGAACAGCCGCACGTCCGCCTCGGTGATCGTGTCGCCGATCAGATACCGCTGCGTGCTCAAGCGCGACTCGAGCCAGTCCAGGGCCGTCCACAACCGCTCGAAGGCCGCGTCATAGCTCTCCTGGCTACCGGCGAAGCCGCATCGGTACACGCCGTTGTTCACCTCGGTGTAGATGCGACGCATCACCTCGTGCTGCTCGTCGGAGTGCGCCGCCGGCCACAGATCGGGGGCCCCGTCGCGCTGATAGCGCGTCCACTGGGTGGCGAAGTCCTCGGTGATCTGCGCGAAGTCGTTGGTGACCACCTCGCCGGTGGCCACCTCGACCATCGCCGGAACGGTGATGCCGCGCGGGTAGTCGGGAAAGCGATTCAGGTAGGCGTCCTTGAGCTTGTGGATGCGCAGTACCGGATCCACACCGCCCGGGTCGAGGTCGAACGTCCACGAGTCGGAATCGTGGGTGGGGCCGGGCAGGCCGAGCGAAAAGGCGTCCTCCAGCCCGAGCAGCCGCCGCACGATGATCGCCCGGTTCGCCCACGGGCAGGCCCGCGCGGCGATTAGCCGATAGCGCCCGGGCTCGACGGGCCACTCGTCCGGCGCCTGCGGATCGGCCACGATCCGGTCGTTGATGTAGCGGGTGTCACGCACGAACTCCTTGCCCGCGCTGGAGTACACCCCACCCTTGCCGTGTTCTGCCTGGCCATCGGTCATGCCCCCACCGTAGGCGGCCCGATCGGGACAGGGCCAGACTCACCAGAGGCGCAGATCCTTCGCCTGCTGGGTCAGCTCATCGCGGAAGGCCGGGTGTGCGATCTCGATCAGCGCACGCGTCCGGTCGCGGACGCAGCGTCCACGCAGCCGGGCCACGCCGAACTCCGTCACCACGTGGTCGACGTCGTTCTTGCCGGTGGTGATCGGGGTGCCGGGGCCGTGACCGGCCACGATGCGGCTGATCGTGTCGCCCTTGGCGGTGGCGGGCAGCACGATAATCGACGTGCCGCCGTTGGAGGCGTTCGCGGCCCGGACGAAGTCCACCTGGCCACCCGGCCCCGAGAACGGACGGCGTCCCAATGATTCGGACGCGCACTGGCCGAAGAAGTCCACCGCCAGGGTGCCGTTGATGGAGTGCAGGTTGTCGTTGCGGCTGGCCGAGGCGGGGGCGTTGGTGTAGTCGACCGGGTGCATCTCGAGGTGCGGGTGGTGGTCCATGAACTCGTACAACCGCGCCGAGCCGAGCGCGAAGGTGGCGACCAACTTGCCCGGGTGCAGGTTCTTGCGGGTGTTGGTGATCACCCCCGCCTCGATCAGCGACAGCGTGCCGTCGCCCAGCATCTCGGTGTGCAGACCCAGGTCGTTCTTGGTCATCAGTTGCTTGACCACCGCGTCCGGAATGCCGCCGATGCCGATCTGCAGGGTGCTGCCGTCCGGAATCAGAGCGGCGACGTGCTCGGCGATCGCGACCTGGGTGGGGCCGATCACGGACGGCGCCAACTCGATCATGGGTGCCGTGCCGTCGACCACGTGGGTGACCTGATCGATGTGCACGTGGCAGTTGCCGTAGGTGAAGGGCAGTTGCTGGTTGACCTCGAGCACCACCGCGCGCGCCCGCTCGATCGCGGCCAGCGTGTAGTCGGTGCTGACGCCGAGGGCGAACAACCCGTCCGGGCTCATCGGCGAGACCTGCGCGAACACCACATCGCACGGCATCAGCCCTTGCCGGATCAGCGCAGGCACCTCGGAGAAGTGCGCGGGTACCCAGTCGATCCAGCCCTCGTCGGCGCCTGCGCGGGTGGCCGCTCCCAAGAAGGCGGAGGAGTGCCGCACGTTGCCGGCCTGGGCGGCGTCCAGGTAGTCGTAGCGGCCGAGGCCGAGAAACTGCGACACCACGACCCCGCGCAGGTGTTCGCGGCGCTCAGACAGGGCGGTGAGCAGTGCGGGCGGCTCACCCGCCGCGATCGGGACCACGATCGTGTCGCCGTCGCGCACCACCCGGACGGCGGTGGCGGCGTCGGTGCGTAACCGGTCCAGTTGGTGCTGGTGGGACATCGTCGTGCTCCTCGTTGGCGGCAGGTCGGCGCTTGTGCCCTCCAGCGTGGCGGATCTTCGGCAGATCCGCCGACGAAGCGACACAAATCAGGGTGAACCGGACGCCCGGATGTCGGTGTGCAGCCGGATCAGCTTCAGCCGCGTCCCATGGTCGGTGCCGACCTCCTGGTGACTGCCGTCCGCTGCCCAACCGGCCTCGACCAGAAACCGTCGCACCACGTCGTCGGTGGAGCGCACCCACCAGGTGGCGCGCTCGAAGCCGTCCGCTCGCAGGGTGTCGACGCACGCGTTCAGCAGCCGCGACCCGTGTCCGCGACGCTGCGCCTGCGGGTCGATGGTGAACTCGGCCACGGTGCCGTCCGAGCCCGGCTCGGCGTCGGGGTCGGCACTTGGGCCGACCGCCGCGAACCCCACCACACGCTCGTCGGCGACGGCGGCCAGCACCCGGAACTGCGCCAGCGGCGGACGGACGATGGCCGCGTGCCACGAACCGGTCATGGCGTCGAGATCGACGTCGGTCAGGATCGCCTCGGCCACCTCGGGGGGTAACTGCTGCACCCAGCCGCGGCGCTGGATCGCTGCGAGTTGGGCTGCTTCGGAGGGCAGGGCCAGACGGACCGAATCTGCGAGCATCACTTCAGACTAGGGCGTGTCGCATAACCGTGGGTGTTCCGCGAGGACGTGCCCAGTGCGTCTGACCGCAAGGCGGAAGGCGAGTCGATAGTGGGTGCTATCGCCGGTGACGACGCAGCGAGCGGGCTCACTGGGTGCGCCGCGGCGCGGTCAGGGTCATGCGACACGCACGAGCGATCTGCGCCGGCCGCGCGGGCCGGTGCGGGGTGGTTCGGCATGGCGGCCATGGGCAGCGCCGGTACGGGCCGGCGACGTGGCCGAGCCCGACGGCTGGCACGCCGGTGCGGCGGCGCGCGGGGCACCACTAGGGTGGGAGCGTGCGTGATTCGCTGAAGACTCCCCCCAAGCTGCCCCAAGACACCCTGCGCGTGACCCCGCTCGGGGGTCTGGGCGACGTGGGCCGCAACAGCACCAGCTTCGAGATCAACGGCCAACTGTTGATGATCGACTGCGGGGTGCTGTTCCCCTCCGACGACCATCCGGGGGTGGACCTGATCCTGCCCGGCCTGCACCTGATCGAAGACCGGCTGGACGACGTCGCGGCCCTGGTGCTCACCCACGGCCACGAGGATCACATCGGCGCCGTGCCGTACCTGTTGCGGCGGCGTCCGAACATTCCGGTGCTGGGCTCACGGCTCACCCTTGCGTTGCTGCGCGAAAAGCTGAAGGAACACCGCCTGCGCGACGTCGACCTGCGGGTGGTCAGTGAGGGCACCCGCATCAAGGTGGGCGAGTTCGACCTGGAGTTTCTGGCCGTCAACCACTCCATTCCGGACGCCCTGGCGATCGCCCTGCGCACCGCCGCCGGCCTGGTGCTGCACACCGGCGACTTCAAGATGGACCAACTGCCGCTGGATCACCGGCTGACCGACCTGCGCGGCTTCGCGCGGCTCGGCGAAGAGGGGGTCGACCTGTTCATGGCCGACTCCACCAACGCCGAGACCCCTGGCTTCACCACCCACGAGCGCGACATCGAACCCGCCATGGAGCGGGTATTCGGCTCGGCCAAGCAGAAACTGATCGTGGCGTGCTTCGCCTCGCACGTGCACCGCGTGCAGCAGGTGCTCGATGCGGCCGTGCGGCACGGGCGCAAGGTGGTCTACGTCGGACGCTCCATGGTGCGCAACATGACCGTCGCGCAGGAACTCGGGTACCTTCGGGTGCCGCCGAACACCCTGATCGAACTCAAGCAACTCGAGAACTACCCCGACGACAAGGTGGTGCTGGTGTCGACCGGGTCGCAGGGCGAGCCGCTCTCGGCACTGTCGCGCATCTCGAACCACGAGCACCCGGTGGTCACCGCCGGCCCCGGTGATGTGGTGCTGCTCGCGTCGTCCCTGATCCCGGGCAACGAGAACTCGGTCTACCGGGTGATCAACGGGCTCGCCCGCAACGGTGTCACCGTGGTGCACAAGGGCAATGCACTGGTGCACGTGTCGGGCCACGCCTCGGCGGGGGAGTTGCTCTACTGCTACAACCTGATCCAGCCCAGGAACGTCCTGCCGGTGCACGGTGAGATCCGGCACCTGATCGCCAACGCCGACCTGGCCGTTGCCACCGGCGTGCCGCGTGATCGTGCCCTGGTGATCGAGGACGGCGGGGTGGTCGACCTGGCCAAGGGCCGCGCCAAGGTGGTCGGACGGCTCGACTGCGGCTACATCTTCGTGGACGGCTCCACCGTGGGTGACATCGGCGATGCCGAATTGAGCGATCGCAAGATCCTCGGCTCGGACGGATTCATCACCGTGGTGGTGGTGGTGAACCTGCATGCCGGCCGGCTGGTCAGCGGCCCCGACATTCACGCCCGCGGCTTCGTCGAGGACGATTCGGTGTTCGACGGCATCAAGAGCGAGATCGCCAAGGCGGTCGAGCAGGCGATGGCGGACGGCAGCGAGGACGTCCGTGGGCTGCAGCAGGTGGTGCGCCGCACCGTCGGACGATGGGTCAGCAACACCTACCGGCGCCGTCCGATGATTCTGCCGGTGGTGGTCTCGGCCTGAGCGTCGCGTCAAGCCTGCAGCCCGCGCGGGACCGGCGTCGATTGCATCGGGTGAGCTGGACTGCCCCAGCTCGACCTGCGGCCCGCGCGGGACCGGTCTCGATTAGGTCTGGCTGCGGGCTCTCGGGTATTGTTGGACGGTCCCTGTAGGGAACGATCTCAAGCAATCAAGGAGTTACCAGTGGCTGCCGTGTGTGACATCTGCGCCAAGGGCCCAGGCTTTGGCCACAACGTGCCCTGGTCGAAGAAGAAGACCAACCGTCGGTGGAACCCGAACATTCAGCGCGTCCGCGCCGTGGTCGAGGGTGCCCCCAAGCGACTCAACGTGTGCACGTCGTGCCTGAAGTCCGGCAAGGTCACCCGCTGACCCGACCGGCCCGAAAAGAACCCGCTGCGGCGGGTTCTTTTGCTGTCCGCCCACGTCGATCGAGTCAGCGAGGGGCCTTCTGACCAACGGGTCATTCGTCGGGTGCGCTCGTCCGAAGCGTTGTCACGAAGGTCTTGACGCAGCCTGGGTCCGCCGATGGGTGCCGTCGCGAGCGGCGCCGGACGGGTGGGTCGGCGCTCACGCATACCGGGCGTCTGGTGAGCGTGGCCGACGCAGCCCGGATCCACCACTGGGGCCGCGCGAGTAGGCGGAGAACGGTGGGATCCAGGTTCAGGCTCGACCAACACTGAGTCCGGATCCACCGATGGGTGCCGCTCGCGACGGACGCCCATCGGTGAATCCGGGCTGAGCCGAGTGAGCGTTTCCCGTGCGCGAGACGACCGGGGGGCGGCCCAACGGGCCGGCCCAGCTGACGGCCACACGTCCGTGGACGGTCCGCGACGAGCCATGTCAGAGCGGCACACTACGCTTCGGCGCATGGTGACCTGGCACACGCAGTCCTTCCGTGAGCTCAACGCTCCGGTCGCCGACGTGCTGGGCGCCCGCACCGCCAAAGACCTCGAGAAGCTGCACATTCACACCGTCGGTGACCTGCTTCGGCACCTGCCCCGGCGCTACCTCTCCGGCACCGAGCTCACCGAGTTGGCCACCCTCACCGAAGGTGACCACGTCGCAGTGATGGCGAAGGTCAGCCGCACCAACGTGGTCAACGCGGGCCGCAACCGTCCGAGCCGGCTCGAGGTCACGCTCACCGACGGCCACGGTTACCTGGCGGTCACCTTCTTCGGACGCGAGCATCTGGTCGAGTACTGGCAGCGTGAGCTGGGCAAGGGCGTCCGCGGCATCTTCGTGGGCAAGGTCGGGCGCTTCCGCGACAGCCTGCAGCTCACCCATCCCGAGTTCGTCATGCTGGACGCGCACGGGTCGATCGTCGGGTCGTCCGAAAAGAAGCAACTGATCGCCACGATGAGCCGAAGCGCTCTGGTCGGCATGTATCCGGCCACGGCCAAGCTGCCCACCTGGAAGGTCGCCGAGTGCTGCCGGCTCGCCCTGGCCACGCTCACCGGCGCCGACGACCCGTGGCCCGAATGGGTGCTCGACGCCGCCGACGTGGTGCCGCTGGCCGATGCATTCGCGGCCGTGCACCAGCCGCGTTCGCTGGCCGAGGCGGCCTCCGGCGCCGAGCGGTTGCGGTTCGACGAGGCGTTCGCCACCCAGCTCACCATGGCCTACCGCCGCGCCGACGCGTCCACCCACACCGCGATACCGCGCCGGGCAGCGTCCGATGGCCTCGTGGCCGCCCTGGACGCCCGGCTGCCGTTCGCGCTGACCGAGGGCCAGCGCGAGGTGAGCGACACATTGTTCGCCGAACTGGCCCGGCCGCGTCCGATGCAGCGGTTGCTGCAGGGCGAGGTGGGCTCGGGCAAGACGGTCGTGGCGCTGCGGGCCATGCTCGCCGTGGTGGATTCCGGTGGCCAGTGCGCGCTGTTGGCGCCCACCGAGGTGCTCGCGCAGCAGCATTACGCCACGATCCGGGCGCTGATGGGCGACCTGGCCGGTGGACGGCTGCTCGGCTCACCAGAAGTGGCCACCGACGTGGTGCTGGTGACCGGCTCACTTCCCGCGGCGGCCAAGCGCGAGGCGTTGCTGCGCGCCGCGTCCGGTGAGGCGGGCATCGTGATCGGCACGCACGCCCTGCTGCACGAGCGGGTGCAGTTCGCCGACCTGGGTTTCATCGTGATCGACGAACAGCACCGGTTCGGCGTCGAACAGCGGGGCGTGCTCAGCGACAAGGCGTCCGCTCGTCCACACGTTCTGGTGCTCACCGCCACGCCGATTCCACGCTCCGTTGCCATGACCATCTTCGGCGACCTCGACGTCTCCACGCTCGCCGAACTGCCCGCCGGACGGCAGGTGGTGGGCACCGTCGTGGTCGACGCCAAGCGCCGTCCGGGCTGGGTGGAGCGGGCTTGGCAGCGGGTGGTCGAAGAGGTCGGGCAGGGCCGTCAGGTGTTCGTCGTGGTGCCGCGCATCAAGTCCAGCGACGAGGGCATGGGGGTGGTTGACCTGGCCGCCGAACTGAGTGCGGTGCACCTGGCCGGGTTGCGGGTCGGCGTGCTGCACGGCCAGCTGCACAGCGACGTCAAAGAGCAGACCATGGCCACCTTCGCCGCCGGCGAGCTCGATGTGCTGGTCGCCACCACGGTGATCGAAGTCGGCGTCGACGTGCCCAACGCCACCATGATGGTGATCTGGGACGCCGATCGCTTCGGCATCTCGCAGCTGCATCAGCTGCGCGGACGCATCGGCCGCGGCCAGCATCCCGGCGTGTGTCTGCTCATCTCGTCCGCGCTCGATGAGCCCACGATCGAGGACCGGCTGACCGCCGTCGCCGCCACCAACGACGGGTTTGCGCTCGCCGAACTCGACCTGGTTCAACGCCGCGAGGGCGACGTGCTGGGTGCCGAACAGTCCGGCGGACGATCCAGCCTGCGACTGCTCAGCGTGCTCGACCACGCCGAGATCATCGGCATCGCCAAAGGCATCGCTGCGCAGGCGGTCGAGCGCGATCCGGGGTGCACCACGCCCGGCTTTCAGGACGCCGTCACCTCCATCGAACTGCTGGCGGCGGGGGATTGGCTCGAACTCAGCTGAGCGCAGATCCACCGATCTGCGACTACTGCACGGCCCCATCCGGGCACCCCTGGCTGCGTCGGCCACGCTCACCAGAGGCCCGGTTGCCTTCGCGCGGACCGGCTTGTCAAGCCACCCGTCTGGTGCCGCTCGCGACGGCGCCCATCGGTGATCTGGGCTGAGTGGTAGCAAGCGGTGGCGGGTCGATGCCGCGCCGCGGACGCGTGCGAAGGTCCCGAGCGTGCCTGGGGTGCGCTGCCCACCATTGACTTCTGGTATCCCTCGCTTCTGTAGCCGCCAAGGAATTCTGAGATCGTGCCACCAGCCGGCAGGTCGGTGGGCGACACGCGCAGGCCGGCCCCGACTATTGCGGGTCATTTCAGAATGTCAGGCCTGGGGCATGCCATCCGTGGGCCCGCGGTGACGGCAAGGGGCGAGGTAGAACGTCGCGGCAGTTCCGGCCGTGGTGACCGCTGCACCATCGCCCAGCGTTGCGGCACCTGGCGCCTTGACGAGCTCGACCCTGCAGACCTCGGTGCCCTCCACGGTGATCTGCATCATGCTGGGGGTGTCAACCGCATCCTCCCGCCCTGGCCGGTGGCCTGGATTCCATGATTGAGCCGCTGCGATGGGGTCCGTTCGGCTCTGGCACCATGACCCGGTGACTTTGATCGCCGCCGCCGACGGATCAGCCCTGGGCAATCCGGGCCCAGCAGGCTGGGCCTGGTACATCGATCCCGACCACTGGGCCAGCGGCGGGTGGCCGCACGGCACCAACAACATGGGCGAACTGACCGCGGTACTCGACCTGCTTCGACAAACCGCCGGACTCGACGACGACCTGCTGATCTACTGCGACTCGCAGTACGTGATCAACTCGCTGACCAAATGGCTGCCGGGCTGGAAGCGCAAGAACTGGCGCAAGGGCGACGGCAAACCTGTGCTGAACGTCGAGATCATGAAGGCCCTGGACGAGGCTCTGCAAGGCCGGCGGGTGCGCTTCGAGTGGGTGAAGGGGCACTCGGGTCATCCGCTCAACGAAGAGGCGGACCGGTTGGCCAACGGAGCGGCCGTCGCCTTCAGCCAAGGACGCACGCCACCCAACGGACCCGGTTTCACGACGGACGCCGCCCCTGCCGAGCGGGTGTCGGCCGACGCTCCGGGTTCGGGCCCTGTGGGGCAGGTGTCGGCCGACGCGCCGGCTTCGGGCCCTGTGGGGCGGGTGTCCGCCGCTGCGCCGGATTCAGGCCCTGTGGGGCGGGTGTCCGCCGCTGCGCCGGGTGTCGACCTCAGTGCCGACGACGAGCTCGCACCGGCCACCTATCCTCAGGTCGCTTTTGAGATTGGTGGGGTCGACGATTTCGAACCGGGCGCTTACCCCGACGCGTCGATCGAGCTCGAACCGGGCCACCACGACGAGTCGATCGAGCTTGAACCGGGCGCTTACCCCGACGGGTCGATCGAGCTCGAACCGGGCGCCAACCGAGGCACGCTCGACGCCCCTACCCCCGGCACCGGCCAGGCTCGGACGAAGCGGTCACCTGCGAAGGACCGCGCCCCCACCTCGACGCTCAACGATGGCTACAGCGACGACCTGTTCTCGCTCGCCGAGGCGCAGCCCTCCGATATCGAGCATGTGGTCGCGCTGGAGCGCTCCCTGCTCAGCGACGCGGTGCGTGCCGACCCGGCCGCTGTGGCCGCGTTGCTCCACCCGGACTGGTACGAGATCGGACGGTCCGGGCGGCTGTGGAGCAGGCCCGACCAGTTGGCCGTCATCGGTGTGCTGCCTGAACCGGTGACGCTGGAGGTGGTTCTGGTCGACCGGCTCGGCCCTGAGACGATTCTGCTGCTCTGGCGTTCGCAAGGGGCCGACGGATCGACGTTGCGGACATCGCTGTGGGTGCGGTCCGGGGGTGACTGGGTTCAGCGTTTCCACCAGGGCACGCCCGAGTCGCAGCTGTAGCTGACCCATCGCTGGTCAGCTTGTCGAGACCTCGTGAGCGGAGCTTTCGACAGGCGCAACCGACGGATGGTGGGTCGATCGGCGTATGCCGGTAACGTCGCGCCCCCGTCATCCCGGCGACCCCCGTCATGCCGGCGACCCCCGTCATGCCGGCGACCCCCGTCATCCCGGCAACCCCCCGTCATCCCGGCGACCCCGTCATCCCGGCGACCCCGTCATCCCGGCAACCCCCCGTCATCCCGGCGCACGCCGGGAACTCTGCCACCGGGATCCCGGGGCAGCCCGGGATGACGAGTATGCGGGACGTTCAAGGCTTTCGGGGTGTGGGTTTCGACACAACCAGCCGATGATGGGTCGATCGGCGTATGCCGGAAGCGTTGAGACCCTCTTCATCCCGGCGACCCTCTTCATCCCGGCGACC
>RRZU013244962.1_pt1 | contig 16749 bp, 16 predicted proteins | sample 2165561 | NCBI WGS metagenome assembly RRZU01 (sample SAMN10456909, study PRJNA506462) | wastewater metagenome | isolation source: wastewater sludge | place: USA: Moscow, Idaho
GCTGTTTTAGGCGGTATTGGTATTATTCCGGGGGCGATGGCTGGCGGTTTAATTTTAGGTGTTATTGAAGCGCTTGTTAGTGGCTTTATTTCGTCAACTTTCCGCGATGCGGCGGCTTTTGCAATCCTGATTATTATTTTATTATTTAAGCCTTCAGGAATTTTTGGCAAAAATGTTCGTGAGAAAGTGTAGGTAGAGATAATGAGAAAAATAGTGAAAAAAGATTTGGGGATATTAGGCTTATGCGTTGCAACTTTTGCAGTGCTACAAGCATTAATAAGTCTTAATTTTATTGACCCATTTTGGGAATTAAATATTATTTTAATTGGTATTAATATTATTTTGGCAGCAGGCTTGAATTTAATTAATGGTTATACTGGACAATTTTCTTTAGGTCATGCCGGATTTATGGCTGTAGGTGCTTATGTTAGTGCAATTGTGACGATGAAATTAGGCCTGCCATTCATTGTGGCGATTATGGCAGGAGCTTGCGCAGCAGGCTTATTAGGCTTGTTGATTGGCTTGCCAACGTTACGGCTCAGTGGTGACTATTTAGCGATTGCCACTTTAGGGTTAGGTGAAATTATCAGAATTACCATCTTAAATATTAATTATATTGGCGGAGCGTCAGGTTTCATGGGTATACCTCGTTATACTAATTTTGCATGGGTCTTCTTTGTTTGTTTATTTGTTTTATTTTTCATTAAAAACTTTATCAATTCGTCGCACGGTCGTGCTTGTATTTCCATTAGAGAAAATGAAGTGGCAGCTGAAGCGATGGGTATTGATACTACTAAATATAAAGTGTTAGCGTTCACGCTTGGAGCGGCTTTTGCCGGAGTAGCGGGAGCACTTTTTGCACATTATTTTTATGTTATTCATCCGGCGTCATTTACCTTTATCAGCTCATTTAACTACTTAACAATGGTTGTATTAGGGGGCTTAGGTAGTATTACTGGTTCCATTGCCGGAGCAGTTATTTTAACCTTTATTTCAGCAGCTTTGGCATCTTGGCCGGAGTGGCGCATGATTATTTATTCAGTAATGTTAATTATTTTAATGTTATATCGTCCACAAGGTTTATTCGGTAATATTGAGTTGGTTAATATGAATATCTTTAAACGCTTTAAAGGAGGAGATAAATAATGGCATTGTTAAAAGCTGAAAAACTCTCCAAAGTGTTTGGAGGATTAAAAGCCGTTTCAAAATTTGAAATGGAAATAAATGAAGGTGAATTAATCGGTTTAATCGGGCCTAACGGTGCCGGCAAAACTACGGCCTTTAACTTGTTAACCGGTGTTTATGTACCGACTACCGGTACTATTGAATTTGACGGTAAAAACATGGTGGGCTTAAAGCCTTATAAAATTACGCAAAGTGGTGTAGCGAGAACATTTCAAAATATCAGACTGTTTTCAGAGTTGAGTGTGCTTGATAATGTAAAAATTGCGTATCATTCTCATGTGAAATATGGTGTGTTGGAATCAGTTTTTCGTTTAGGACGCTATTTTAAAGAAGAAGATGAAATTGAACAAAAAGCAATTGAATTTTTGAAAATTTTTAAACTTGACGATAAAAAAGATGAAATCGCCAAAAATTTGCCATATGGTGAACAACGTCGTTTGGAAATAGCGCGGGCATTAGCGGCAAAACCTAAATTGCTGTTGCTAGATGAACCGGCGGCAGGGATGAATCCACAAGAAACACAAGAATTGATGGAAATGATCAGATGGATTCGCGATGAATTTGCTTTAACAATTTTATTGATAGAACATGATATGGGCTTGGTAATGGGTGTTTGTGAGCGTATTTATGTCTTGGAATATGGCAGTATTATTGCCCACGGTACGCCGGAAGAAATTAAAAATAATCCAAAAGTTATTGAAGCATATCTTGGGGAAGAGGTGCACTAATGCTGAATTTAGATAAAATAAATGTATATTACGGTGCAATTCATGCCATTAAAGATATTAGTATTGAAGTTAATGAGGGTGAAATTGTTACATTAATCGGTGCTAATGGCGCTGGTAAAAGTACTACTTTACGAACTATTTCCGGTTTGTTAAAACCGAAAACTGGTACGGTGAAGTTTGAAGGTCAAGATATTGCAGGCCTACCGGCTCAAGGGATTGTAAGCTTAGGTATTTCTCAAGTTCCGGAAGGTCGGCGTGTGTTTGCTAATATGACAGTTATGGAAAACTTGGAATTAGGGGCTTATTTAAGAAGTGATAAAAAAGAAATAAAAGAAGATTTAAAATCAGTTTTTGAACGTTTTCCACGCTTAGCAGAGCGTCGGGGACAGTTATCTGGAACCTTGAGTGGTGGCGAGCAACAAATGTTAGCAATGGGACGTGCGTTAATGAGCAGACCGCGGTTGTTACTCCTAGATGAGCCATCCATGGGCTTAGCACCATTATTAGTTAAAGAAATTTTCTCGATTATTAAAGAAATAAATGCTAGTGGTACGACGGTATTATTGGTAGAGCAAAATGCTAATATGGCATTATCAATTGCTCATAAAGCTTATGTTCTTGAAACCGGTAGAATAATTCTATCCGGAGATGCTAAAGAATTAGCAGCGAGTGAAGAAGTGCGCAAAGCATATCTTGGCGGTTAAAAGAGAGCTGTTCCGTTAGTGAACTGCATCCTAAAAAGTTAGATAGTATGAGATACGGCAATAACTTTGGGGCAGTTCTAAGGAACGGCTCTTTCTATTTAGAAATAAAATGGTCGGAGTACTTCAGAATAAATTTGTAATGCAAAATTATGTTATTAGTTATATAATATAGGTATAGATAGCGAAAGGGGTTGTAATAGTATGTTTGTTAAAGAATGGATGTCAAGAGGCTTAATAACAGTTGCACCAAATGCTACCTTGGACGAGGCTTTAAAGTTGATGGAAACTAATAAAATCAGAAGATTGCCGGTTGTTGATGGCGGTAAATTAGTCGGCATTGTTACGGATCGTGACTTAATGAAAGTTTCTCCATCACCGGCGACAACTTTATCAAAATATGAACTGAATTATATTTTGGAAAAAATTATCATTAAAGATATAATGTCTAAAAAAATATATACTATTAACCAAAATTCTACTATTGAAGAAGCGGCTTTGATTTTATTTAACGAAAAAATTGGTGGTATTCCAGTGGTGGAAGATAGCGGTGCTATTGTTGGTGTTATCACGGAAACGGACTTATTTAAAGCTTTTGTTAACATTATGGGTCTAACAGAAGGTAAAACAAGATTTACGTTGGAAGTGGAGAATAAAGTTGGAATTGTAAAAGAAATTGCCGGCGTATTTAGTGAAGCCGGAATAAATATTAGCAGTATGGTAACTTGTCATAGAGATGATGATAATATTTATGAATTGGTTATTAGAGCAAATGTTGACAATACTGACGCTGAAATGGTAAAAGAAAAACTTTCGGCTAAAGGTTTTAATGTTTGTCATATTGCAAAAATTGGATAAAGCTACTTTTTATTTACATCAATCAGATGTTGTGATAATATCTTTTTAGGAACAGGCAGCTATCGTCAGATAGTGTGGCTGGGCGAAAGCAACAGCGAAAGCTTGTGGGACCTAGTTGGTTCTACAGGCTTTTTTTATGCAAAAATAAATTATTTTGAAGCAGAGGGATTTAGATGGTTGAGACACAGGAAAACATTGCTTTAAAAAAGAAAACGGCACGGTTATCGATAATTTCAAACACCTTTTTGGTTATTGCAAAACTTGTTATTGGTCTTTATGTTGGAGCAGTCAGTATTATTTCTGAAGCAGCTCACTCAGCGGTAGATTTATTGGCGGCGATAATCGCTTATTATGCGGTTCGACAATCAGGAAAGCCGCCGGATGAAGGTCATGCTTATGGACATGGTAAAATAGAAAACTTATCAGGAGCGATTGAGGCTGTATTAATAATAATAGCAGCGATTTATATTATTTTTGAATCAGTACAAAAGTTGAAGGTGTTGCAAGAACCGGAATATTTAGAACTAGGCATTATAGTGATGTTTCTTTCTATTATTATAAATTTTGTTGTCTCCAGAAGGTTATTGCAAGTAGCAAAACAAACGCATTCGCAGGCTTTAGAAGCCGATGGACTTCATTTGCAAGCTGATATTTGGACTTCGGTGGGTGTATTGTTAGGGTTGTTGGCGATTAAGATTACAGGCTGGATTTGGCTTGACCCGATGATTGCGATTGTTGTTGCAGTTATTATTTTTAAAGCCGGTTATACTATGACCGTTAAAAGCGCGAAGGAACTGACTGATGTTTGTTTACCAATGGAAGATGAACAAACTATTATTAAAATATTAAAGTCCAATCAAAATGTACTAGAATTTCATAAACTTAGAACCAGACGATCGGGTTCATATCGGTTAATTGATGTTCATTTAGTTTTAGATAAAAATATGCCGTTATATAAGGTACATGAAATTTGTGATGAAATTGAAGCAGATTTAAAAGATGTGCTAGGGCGTTGTGATATTGTTATTCATGCGGAACCTTGTGGACATGAAGAGGAAGTTTTGACAGTGGACTAAAGACGGGGGATGAGTGGTTGTGAATATTGTAAAATATCAAGTGGGTGATGTGGTTAAAATGAAAAAAACCCATCCTTGTGGATCGGATCAATGGGAAATTACTAGAGTGGGAATGGACTTTGGTCTTAAATGTCAAGGTTGTGGTCGTTGGGTTATGATTCCGCGGCCGAAATTTGAAAAAGCCGTTAAGGCTGTTGTTGCTACGAACTCAACAATGGATAATTAAAATTAATTAACTTTAATTATTTGTATTGACTTGTTGAAATTTTAGCAATATAATAGAGCCATACAAATATAAGCAGTATAGAACTGGCGGATTAGTGGATTACCACGAGGGACTATATTGTTAGAACAGCCGGCCGCCTGGGCGAATTTATGCTCAGGTGGTTTTTATACAAAGAAAAATTAGTACTAGGTATTAAAACCTGATAATAAAAATTAGTTAACCTAGTATAAATACAATTTATAGTAAGGCGGAAAATGCCGAGGAGGAAATTATTATGGAAAACAATAACAAAGCCTGGAACAGCTTCAAAGAAGGAAGATGGCAAAATATAATTGATGTTAGAGACTTTATTCAAACAAATTATATTCCTTATGAGGGTGATGATAGCTTCTTAGTTGGTGCAACTAAAAAAACAGAGAATGTTTGGAACAAGTGTCGTGAATTATTAGTGCAAGAAAACGCTAAAGGGGTACTTGATGTAGATACTGAGACTGTATCAACAATTACTTCACATAAACCGGGTTATATTGAAAAAGAAAATGAAGTAATTTTCGGCTTGCAAACAGATGCTCCATTAAAGCGTGGAGTTATTGTAAATGGTGGCGTAAGAATGGCAGAACAAGCTTGCAAAGAATATGGTTATGAATTGTCTCATGAAATAAGTAATATCTACAGCAAACATGCCACAACTCATAATTCAGCAGTATTTAGCGTTTATACCGCTGAAATGCGTAAAGCTCGTAAGCTAGGGATTATTACTGGATTACCGGATGCTTATGGCCGTGGTCGGATTATTGGTGATTATCGTCGAATTGCGTTATATGGTATTAATGCTTTAATTAAGCAAAAACAACATGATTTAGAAGCGATGTTTGAAGATAATATGTCCGAAGACACCATGCGTTATCGCGAAGAAATTGCGAAACAAGTTAAGGCTTTAAAAGATATTGCTAAAATGGCGGCAAGTTATGGTTTTGATATTACTGTGCCGGCAACAAATACTAAAGAAGCAGCACAATGGTTATACTTTGGTTATTTAGCGGCTATTAAAGAACAAAATGGTGCAGCGATGTCAATTGGTAGAACTTCTACCTTCTTAGATATTTATATTAATCGTGACTTAGCTAATGGCACATTAACGGAAGAAGAAGCACAAGAAATTATGGATCAATTAGTTATTAAATTGCGGTTAGCTCGTCACTTAAGAACGCCGGAATACAATGAATTATTTGCCGGTGATCCATTGTGGGTAACAGAAGCTATTGGTGGTATTGGTCAAGATGGACGTAGTCTAGTAACGAAGAACTCTTTTAGAGTATTACATACATTGTATAACTTAGGGCCGGCACCGGAACCTAATTTAACAATTTTGTGGTCTGATAAATTACCGCAAAACTTTAAAAATTTCTGTGCGAAGGTTTCAATTGATACTAGTGCGATTCAATATGAAAATGATGACTTAATGAGACCGATTTACGGTGACGATTATGCAATTGCTTGTTGTGTTTCTGCAATGCAAGTTGGTCGTCAAATGCAGTTCTTCGGAGCTAGAGCTAATTTGGCTAAAGCCTTGTTGTTAGCAATCAATGGTGGTAAAGATGAAAATACCGGAGAACAGCTTGCACCTGTAATGCCGGTACTTGATGGTGAATATTTAGATTATGAAGCAGTACGAAAAAACTATTCTAAAGTAATGGCTTGGTTGGCTGGATTATATGTTAATACTATGAATTTAATTCATTTTATGCATGATAAACATGCTTATGAAGCTTCGCAAATGGCTTTGCATGACAGCGAAGTTAAGCGTTTGATGGCCTTTGGGATTGCTGGTTTATCGGTTGCAGTTGATTCGTTAAGTGCAATTAAATATGGCAAAGTAAAACCAATCAGAGGTGAAAATGGTATCACTACAGATTTCGTGGTAGAAGGTGAACACCCTTGCTACGGTAATGGTGATGATAGTGTAGATATTTTTGCAAAAGAAATTACGCATGAATTTTTAACTGAGTTGAAAAAACATAAAACATATCGTGGGGCTGAGCATACTTTATCAGTATTAACGATTACTTCTAATGTTATGTATGGTAAAAAAACAGGGGCAACTCCTGATGGCCGTAAAGCTGGTGAAGCATTTGCTCCGGGCGCTAATCCAATGCATGGTCGTGATAATAAAGGGGCCATTGCAGCGATTAAGTCAGTAACAAATATTTCATACAAAGATTGTCGTGATGGTATTTCTTATACTTTCTCGATTGTGCCGGGGGCGTTGGGCAAGAGTCCGGAAGCTAGAATCAATAACTTAGTAGCAATATTGGATGGTTATAGTGTAAGTAAAGGTCACCATATCAATATTAATGTTTTTGATAGAGCGTTGTTAGAAAAAGCGATGCAAGAACCGGAAAATTATCCGCAATTAACGATTAGGGTTTCTGGTTATGCTGTTAATTTTGTAAAATTAAGCAAAGCGCATCAAAAAGAAGTTATTAAACGTACTTTTTATCAAGCGGTATAATTAAGCTGAGGTTGGGGTGAAACCCAACCTTTCTTTATATCAAAATAGAATTAATATTTTAATTTCCGAGGAAATAATTTTAAAGAAGGTGAAAAAATGGTAGGTTATTATCATTCTATTGATACAATGGGGACGGTTGATGGACAGGGTATACGTTATTTGGTTTTTTTAGCAGGCTGTAATTTAGGTTGTTTGTTTTGCCACAATCCTGATACTTGGAAGCTTGGAACAAAGACGATTACCGTAGAAGAAATTATTGCCGATTTTAATAGATATCGCCCTTTTTATGAAGCTTCTAATGGGGGCATTACTGTCAGTGGTGGTGAACCATTATTACAAGCTGATTTTGTAGCAGAATTATTTGCGGCAGCTAAACTTCAAGGGATTAGTACTACCCTAGATACTTCTGGTTTTGCGAAAATTGCTGATATTGATAAGGTATTACCATATACGGATCATATTATGTTTGGGTTGAAAGGTGTAACAAAAACTAGTTATCAAAGGTTAACTAATGCTGACGGAGAAAGTATTATTGAGAATTTAAGGTATATGGCTACTAAGCATGAGCTTACTATTAGGTATTTAGTGGTACCAACGATTAATGACAGTGCCGAGGAAATAGCAGAGTTTATTGCACTGATACAGTCTTTACCTAACAAACATATTGTTGATTTACTAGGATATCATGAAATGGGTGTGTATAAATGGGAAGCTTTGGGGCTTGAATATAAGCTAAGGGAAATTAGACCGGCTAACAAAGAAGATATTAATAAAATTAAGAAAATGTTAAAAAAGGAACATATTATGGTATTGTAGTATCTTGCAATTAACGGTTAGATAAACTACAATTAAAAGGGCTTTGACAAGTCCTTGGAAGTTTTTAAAGATAAGGTGGAATATTTACTGATGAGTAATTTAGAAGTAGGTATCGTAGGATTACCGAATGTAGGAAAAAGTACATTGTTTAATGCTATTACTAAAGCTGGAGCGGAAGCGGCGAACTATCCGTTTTGTACAATTGAGCCTAATGTAGGGGTTGTTGATGTACCTGATCAGCGTTTAGATGTTTTATGCAAAATGAATTCAGCGAAAAAGGTAATTCCGGCAGCGATTCGCTTTGTTGATATAGCCGGATTGGTAAAAGGGGCAGCACAAGGTGAAGGGCTTGGTAATAAATTTTTATCGCATATTCGTCAAGTTGATGCTGTAGCCCAAGTAGTTCGTTGTTTTAATGATGAGAATATAACTCATGTTGAAGGTAGTCTTGATCCTTTGCGTGATATTGAAATAATTAATACGGAGCTGTGTTTAGCTGACTTGGAAAGTGTAGAAAAACGGATGGAACGCACTCAAAAGATGGTTAAAAGCGGCGACAAAAAAGCTAAAGTGGAAATGGAATTGTTAGAGCGTATTAGAGCAGTACTGGAAGAAGCTGTACCGGCTCGACGGGTGGAAATGAACGATGATGAAAAGTTAATGATTCGTGATCTTAATTTATTAACTTTAAAGCCAGCACTTTTTGTTGCTAATGTGGCGGAAGACGAAGTTGCTACAGCTGATAATGACAATCCATATGTTCAAAAAGTTAAAGCTTATGCTAAAGAAGAGGGCGCTGAAGTTGTTGTTGTATCAGCCAAGGTAGAGTCTGAAATTGCTGAACTTGGTGATGAAGATGCCAAGGAATTTTTAGCGGAATTAGGGTTAGAACAATCCGGCCTGGATAAATTAATTAAAGCTTCTTTTAAACTATTAGGCTTAATTACTTTCTTAACAGCTGGAGTGCAAGAGGTTAGAGCGTGGACAATCACAGAAGGAACAAAAGCACCGGAAGCTGGTGGAAAAATTCACTCTGATATAGAACGTGGCTTTATCCGTGCGGAAATTGTTTCATATGATGATTTGATAGCAGCCGGTAGCCAAAATGCTGCGAAAGAAAAAGGGCAAGTTCGATTAGAAGGTAAAGAATATATTATGAAAGACGGCGATGTAACCTATTTCCGTTTTAACGTATAATAAAAACCGTTTGCAATAGTTTTACTAAGGCAAACGGTTTTTTATTATCTAAGTTGTAATTTTACAATAAATATTATTTTTGTTAATATTATAGTGTTAATAAATAATGTTGTGAAGGAGGGGTGAAGATGTCGCAAGCTCAATGGGTGTTTAGTGCGGTCTTGATTACCTCCTTTTTTGGACCATTTTTAGGTAGTTCTATTAATTTGGCAATTCCTTATATGGCTAAAGAGTTTAATGTTTTACCAAGCTTTTTAACCTGGTATGTTTCGGCTTACTTGCTAGGCTCTATTGCCGTATTAGTGCCAATGGGGAAACTGGCTGATATTATGGGGCGGAAAAAAATTTATACCTATGGCTTATACTTATTTATTGTGATGACTATTGGCGCCGGCTTGGCTGATAGCTTGAGAATGTTGATAACTTTTTCGTTTTTACAAGGGATTGCGTCGGCGATGATTTTTAGCACCGGCATGACATTGTTAGTAGCGGTGCATAAAATAACAGAGCGTGGTAAAGTGATTGGCTATTCGGCAGCAGCTACTTATATCGGTTTGTCGCTCGGTCCATTTTTAGGGGGAATCATTACTCATTTTTGGGGTTGGCGCAGTATTTTTTTCTTGATTGCCATTGGCTTGGGTTTAAGTTTGATTGCTATAAAAAAAGTTCATGATGAATGGTATGGACAAAAAGAACCTTTCGATATAAAGGGGAGTTTGCTTTATTTTTTTGCTAGTACCAGCTTATTATATGGTTGCTCAAGTTATGCGGAAAATTATTATGGGAAATATTTGATGGCATTAGGGTTAATATTGTTTGTTGTGTTTGTGTTAGTACAAAGAAAAATAATTAATCCAGTTTTGAATATTAAATTATTTTCTAAGAATATAATATTTGCAATGTCTAATCTCGCCGCGATGATAAATTATAGTGCGACCTTTGCGATTAGTTTTGTGTTATCACTATATTTGCAGTTAATACAAAATTTGGACGCTCCGACCGCCGGCATGATTATTTTAATTCAACCGTTGTTAATGGCACTGTTTTCACCGCTAGCAGGGAGCTTGTCAGATAAAATTCAACCGAGAATTGTCGCAACGGTGGGGATGACTTTAAATACTATCGGGCTAGTATTATTACTCTTTATCTCGGAAACAAGTAGTGTTTTTTATATCGCTGGAGCCTTGGTGATAATAGGATTAGGCTTTGCATTATTCTCGTCGCCGAATAATAATGCTATTATGAGTGCAGTTGAACAAAAAGATCACGGTGTTGCGGCCTCGGTGTTGTCGGCCATGCGATTATTTGGCCAAGGTTTTAGCATGGCCTTGGTTAATTTGTTTTTATCATTTTTTATAAACCTTGAACCTGATTATCATAAGGCATTGTTACTTGGTTTTAAAAATATTTTTGTGGTTTTTAGTGGATTAAGCTTTGTGGGGATTTTTATTTCGCTGGCTAGAGGGAAGAATAAAGATAAATAGTTTTGTTGTAAGTGTTGCAAAAAAATATAGATAATGTTATAATTCTAGGGTCGTATGACAGTTAGGTTTAAAAAGTTTTTTTGAACCTTCCCTGCTCCGTAAGGAGCCATTAGTCCAGAGAGGGAGGTGATTTCGTGAGAAAATACGAAGTCATATTCATTGTTAAGCCACTTGATGAAGAAGCTATTAATGGTGTTGTTGCTAAATTCGAAAACATCATTACTACTAATGGTGGTAACATTGACAAGATTGATCGTTGGGGTAAAAAACGTCTTGCTTATGAAATAAAAGATAACACAGACGGATATTACTGCTTATTCTACATTACAGCTGAGCCTGCAGTTATTAACGAGGTTGACCGTGTAATGAAGATTACTGATGAGATCTTGAAACACATGATAATTAAAGACGAAGAATAATAAAGGCCAGGGGGAGTAAACCATGAATAAGGTTATATTGGTTGGGCGCCTTGCACAAGATCCGGAAGTTCGTTATACACAAGGTGGCAAAGCTGTTGCCAGCTTTAATCTTGCGGTAAATCGTTTTGGTGGTGGAAGTGCTCAAAAGGAGTCTGCTGATTTTATACCCATCGTAGCATGGGAGAAACTGGCCGAGATTTGTGGAAATAATCTTACTAAAGGAAGTCAGATCTTGGTTGAAGGACGTTTGCAAATCCGCTCTTATGAAACACAAGATGGTCAAAAACGTCGTGTTTCAGAAGTAGTTGCTCAAAGTATTGAGTTTTTAGGTAGTAAACGTGCGGCAGCAGAAGGTGGCTCGTCATCATCTGTTGATATGAACTCCTTTGGCAGTGAGGTCTTCCCTGAAGAAGAAATACCATTTTAAAGGGAGGTAAGTCCTATGAAACGTGAAAGAGGTAGAAAACCTAAGAAAAAAGTTTGTAGTTTCTGCGTAGATAAAGTTGAAGCTATCGATTATAAAGACGTTCCTAAATTACGTCGTTACGTTACAGAACGCGGTAAAATTTTACCACGTCGTATTTCTGGTAACTGCGCTAAACATCAACGTCAAGTTACAGTTGCTATTAAACGTGCTCGTAACATTGCGTTATTGCCGTTTACAGCTGAATAAAGCAAGTAAAAGAGCCTTTTTTGAGGCTCTTTTTTTATTAAAATTAATAATAATGTTAAGTTTTTGTGATGTTTGGCAGGAAGAAAGATATTTAAGTTAGAATATAATAAGATTAATTTCTTTAAAATAGAAGATGGTTTTAGGTGGCAAGAGGAGGAAAAATGGAGAAAACAACTAAGCCAATAATGGAAGGTGGCATTTTAGCAGGAATTGCGATTGTTATGGCTATGCTAGGAGTATACCTACCGTTATTGGGAATTGCGTTTATTTATACATGGTCAGTTCCTTTAATTGTGTTGGCAGTTCGCCATGATTTTAAGTGGAGTGTATTGACGGCAGTTGTTATAACAATTTTGACAGCATTGTTATTATCACCACTGACGGCATTGTCGTTAATGCTGATTTATGGTATTTTTGGCATTGCTATTGGGCAATGTATTAGGCTGAATTTTACTCCGATAAAAACAGTTATTATTTCAAGTATAGTGTCGATTTTATCATTAACACTTTACTTGAGCTTGAGCTTTATGTTAACAAATATAAATCCAATTGATGAACAAGAAAAATTTATTAGCCAAGTTAGTACTGTTGCGGTACAAGTTTATACTGAAGCAAATGTTCCGACTGAAAAAATTGCTGAAATAACAGAGGCAACTACCAAAATGGCAAGCGATGTAAAAATGTTATTTCCGCTCATTATTATTTGTTTTGGCTTTTTGAGCGTGTGGCTTAATTATAAGGTAGCGGGTCTGGTTTTAAATCGACTAGGAACTTTTGTTGAGCCTATTCCAAGCTTTAGTAATTGGCGATTTTCAACTTTGGCGTTGTATATTTACGCTTTTGCCTTGGTTGGCTTATATTGGGGAACTACCAGAGAAATTTACTTATTGAAGCAACTATCTTATAATATTCAGCAACTGGCTAATATTATAATGTTACTACAAGGGTTATCGTTGTGTTATTATTTGGCGAAAAAATATAATTTGTCAAAGATGGTCTGGAGTATTATACTGATTTTAATATTTTTAAATGGCTTTATGATTCAAACGGTGGCAATTGCCGGAGCGTTTGATATGATTATTGATTATCGCAAAAGAATTAATAATACCTAGAATAAATGGAGGGCAAAATTATGCCTCAAGGTTTTTCAAGCTGGATTGACACTTGTATCTATTTAACGGTTATATTGTGTTTGATGCTGATAATATTGGTTTATAATAAATATTTCGCATTTATGGGCTTTATATTGTTAGTCGCGTTATTTTTTTATGGGCGTGATCGTTATCGTGAACGTAAGAAAATTTTTGATAACTATGTTGAATGTGTAGCAAAAAATATCAATGAATTATCAAATTATGCCATTGATAAGTTTCCGATTGCTATTGCTGTAATAAATTCTGCCGGCAATGTTCAGTGGACTAATAATGAATTTAATAGCTGGTTTGAAGGTAAGGTTGAATACGACTGTAATATTTCAGAGGTTATTGCGGACTTACCGCTAGATAAAATGTGGGCTAAAGATGGAGAATTTGTGTTACTGTCTAATGAACGCTACTTTAATATTAAGCACCGTTTACTAGTAACACCGGGCGAACCGAAGGGGTTATTGGTTTTATATGTTAGTGATGTCACTGCGTTTGAAATGTTAAAGCAAGATTATTTATTAGAAATGCCCGCCTTGGCGTATGTACAAATTGATAATTATGACGATGTGCTACAAGGCTTAACTGATTCACAACGAACTGATGTTATCGTTGAAGTAAATAAGCTGTTAGAGGGTTGGGCTGGTGACGTTGGGGCCTTTATCAAAAAAATCTCGGAAGATAGTTATATTACTGTGCTAAATCGTAAGTCGCTTAATAAAGTTATCAATGATAAATTTGATGTTTTGGATAAAGTTAAAGCAGTTCATGGTGCAAATCGCTACCCTGTAACTCTTAGTATGGGGGTAGCAGTGGGTGCGGTTAATATGATTGACTTAGGAGAAATCGCACAAACTGGGTTAGACTTAGCACTAGGCCGTGGCGGTGATCAGGTTGTTCTTGATAATGAGGGCGCAAGACAATTTTATGGTGGGAAAGCTAAGGCGGTAGAAAAGCATACCAGAGTAAAAGCCAGAGTTGTGGCTCATGCACTGTATGAAACCATTTTAAATGCTGATTTTGTCTTGATTATGAGTCATCAAAATGAAGATTTTGATAGTTTGGGAGCAGCGATGGGTGTTGCTAAAATGGCTCGACATCTTAACAAAAAAGCTTATATTGCCGTTAGTGATTTTAATGTTTCGGTGAATCGTTTAATGGAAATGACCGCTGATTATGCTGAATATGATAATCTGTTTGTTGATCGGACCGATGCAATTGCCTTGGCGGCGGCTAATCCGGTGTTATTTGTTGTGGACACCCATATTCCGGAGATGACAGCAGTGCCGGAATTATTAAATAAGAGCGACAACATCATTGTAATAGATCATCATCGCCGATCAGAAAACTTCATCAATAAAGCCTTACTGGTTTACTTAGAGCCATCGGCCTCTTCTACGGCGGAATTGGTGACAGAATTGTTAATGTATTTTTCGGAAAATATTGATTTAACGAGGATTGAAGCTACGGGGCTGTATGCCGGAATTGTTGTTGATACGAAAAATTTTGCAGTACAAACCGGTGTTAGAACCTTTGATGCAGCGGCATATTTAAGGCGTGCCGGTGCTGATCCGGGCATTGTAAAAATGTTATTCCGCGAAGACTATGCAGAAACCGTAATTAGAGCGGAAGCAATTGCTAAGGCTGAAGCCTTGCCGAATGGTATTATAATTACAATGTGTAAGAAGCCGGTGAAAAATATCCAGGTAACAGCAGCGCAGGTTGCGGATGCACTCCTTAAAATTGATAAAGTTAAAATGAGTTTGGTTTTATTTCAATTAGAGGATGCTGTCGGCATTAGTGCTCGCTCTAATGGTGAAGTCAATGTTCAAATTATCATGGAAGAGTTTGGCGGAGGTGGACATCAAACTGTCGCTGGAGCACAAGTAAAAGAAATTAATATTGAAGAGTTGCGGTGTAAGGTACTTGATATCAGCACCAAATATATTGAGGAGAGTGAAGAAGATGAAAGTAATTCTACAACAAGAAGTTAAAAAATTAGGTAAAAAAGGTGATGTCATCGAAGTATCAGAAGGTTATGCAAGAAATTTTTTATTGCCGAAAAAATATGCAATTGAGGCGACAGCCGTTAATGTTAATAGTGTTAAACTAAAAAAAGAGTCAGAAGCCAGAAAACAACAGCAAGCGGTGGATGAAGCTAAATTAATGGCGGCACAATTAAGTAAAATTGAAGTAACTATTCCTGTTAAAATTGGTGATGGCGGTAAATTATTTGGTTCAGTAACTGGTAAAGATATTGCGGATGTCTTGAAGGAAAAAAACAATATTGATATTGATAGAAGAAAAATAGAGCTTAAAGAAGGTATTAAAGCTGTAGGAGAATATGAAGCTGTTATTAGGGTTCATCCAGAAATAACAAGTAAAATTAAGGTTCATATAATCGCCGGCTAGGAAGAGGCTGTTAATGAGAAAGTTTTTAGATAAATTGATGAAAAAGAAACAAGAAGAACCAATAGAAGTTTTGCCTAATGTTAAATATGAAGAATTTAGCGGTCAAGTGGCCGCTTTATACACTTTATTAGCTAATATTTTTGGTTCTGATAAAATAATTTTACGCGCAGGTAATTTAGATGCGCTAGAGCAAATGCGTTCAGATGATTTATATGAACGCATTATTGCTCTGCAAAAACTGGTTTATGAAGATCCGACTATTGATAAGATTCCTAATAATGAAGAAATTCCGCAGATTTTAGATGATATTGAATATGAATTAGCTGATTTAATGGCAAGACGCAGTGTAGAAGATAAAATTGAGAAAAAAGTTGCGGAAAAAATGGAAGAGCGCCACCAAGAATATATTAAAGAAATTAGAATGCAGATTTTAAAAGATGAAGAAAAGACTTCAGAGAGCACGCAAAGTCTCAACCGTTTAGCAGAATTAGAAAAACTTGATAAAACCAAGTTGACGAAATCGGCAATGGAGTTATTGCGTCCGGCAACTTTAGATGAAGTTGTAGGACAAGAACGAGCAGTGGAAGCCTTGCGGGCAAAGTTGGCCTCGCCATATCCACAACATTTGATTTTATATGGACCACCTGGTGTTGGTAAAACTACAGCGGCTAGATTGGTGCTGGAAGAAGCTCGCAAAGCTAAATTCACTCCTTTTGCCGAGAATGCGCCGTTTGTAGAAACTGATGGTACGACGTTAAGATGGGATCCGCGGGACATGACTAATCCGTTATTGGGGTCGGTACATGATCCTATTTACCAAGGAGCAAGGCGTGATCTGGCTGATACCGGTATTCCTGAGCCTAAAACGGGCTTGGTGACTGAAGCTCATGGCGGAATTTTATTTATTGATGAAATTGGTGAAATGGATCCGATGCTGCAGAATAAGTTATTGAAGGTACTAGAAGATAAAAGAGTGTTTTTTGATTCGACTTATTATGATGCTAATGATGAAAATGTACCTAAGTATATTAAAAAATTATTTGAGGAAGGTGCGCCGGCAGATTTTGTAATGATTGGTGCGACTACTCGGGAACCTGAGGATATTAATGCAGCCATCAGATCGCGGTGTGCTGAGATTTATTTTGAGCCACTGACACCGAAACATATTCAAGAAATTGTAAAAAATGCCGCTAGTAAGCTTAATGTTGCGATTGATGAAGCGGTGCCCAAAATTATCTCTGATTATACGATTGAAGGTCGAAAGGCAATTAATATTTTGGCCGATGCGTATAGCTTGGCATTATATCGTAATGGTGATAA
>RRZU011163261.1_pt1 | contig 16748 bp, 17 predicted proteins | sample 2165561 | NCBI WGS metagenome assembly RRZU01 (sample SAMN10456909, study PRJNA506462) | wastewater metagenome | isolation source: wastewater sludge | place: USA: Moscow, Idaho
TATAGAAAGAAACGGATTTCGATACCTTCTGCTCTTTGTCCTCTTCCCTTTTAATTTTGGGAGGGATGTGAGCGTAATCATAGACTTCATTCCATGGGACTGTAAACCCTGCTCCTTGGCTGCAGAATACAGATGCAGAAGGCTGCTCAAGATCTCTCAGCGGATCGTAGCTTCTTTCCTTTAGAACCTCTCTTTGATTGTGACAGATTCCATAGCCTGAGAATTCCAGCTGTACTCTTCCTGCACCTTTGGTGAAGCTTTGAACTTCCAAAATATAGTCTCTCATTAAAGAAACAGGAATTTTCGCCGTAAAGACCGTTTGCCCTTCTCTTTGTTCCGAAGAGATGTTTTCTCCTTTTAAACGTGTCAGATCATTTAACAGACGACCATAATACTTTAATGGTGCATCTATCGTTACTTTATAATAGGGCTCTAATATTTCACTTTCTCCCATCATAAGCCCTTGTCGTACCGCTCTCACAACCGCTTCTCTAAAGTCTCCGCCCTCCGTATGTTTTTCATGGGATTTTCCTTCCAAGAGTGTAATCTTTGTGTCCGTTAATTCAGAGCCGGTAAGAACGCCTTTAAACTCGATGTTTCTAATAAGGTTAAGGATATGATTCTCTTCTCGATGATTAATTTTCTCAATACCGCTCCCTAATGCCGCTGTAATCCCGGAGCCTTGTTTCCCAGGCTCTAAAAGAAGCTGAACCTCAGCATAATGGCGCAAGGGCTCAAAATGACCGATTCCGATAGAGGCTATTTTTGCTTTTTCTTTATAAATAATACATCCCTTCTCAAAAGAGACCGCTATCTCAAATCGGTCTTCTAAAACCTCTTTCAATATCTCAACGAGCATTTCTCCCATAACATGAATGCTGATCTCGTCAGTTTCTTGAGAATGAAGAACTCTAAGCTCCGGCATCTCCTCTTCCAGTATTCTAAGAGCTTCCAGAAGTTCATTCTTTTTCTCCTCTTTTAAACGTACACCAAAGGTCATGACTGGAGAAAGAAGGGGGTGATGCTGATTCTTCTCAAATCCCAGCCCTTCTCCCGGGAAAGATTTTTGAAGACCTAAAACAGAACAAATCTCTCCTGGAAAAACTTGCTGTACCGGCACAAAGTCTTCCCCGGAATAGAGCCTGATTTCATTGATTTTTTCATCATTAATCACAGTTCTGTTTTCGAGAACTCCCCCTGTGACTTTCATCTCAGTAATTCTCCGATCTCCATCTCTATATATTTTGTAGACCTTTGCACCAAATTCAGAAGGATATGTTTTACAGATCATCCACTCTTCCATTCCTGCAAAAAGCTCCTCTACTCCTTCTAGTTTTAATGCTGATCCGAAGTAACAAGGAAAAACTTCTCTGTTTCTAATACTCTTCTGAATATCCTTCGGATTAATCGAATCCTGATCTAAGTACTGGTCTAAAAACTTTGTTTTTATTACGGCCAGATCTTCCCAGAGTTTCTCCCTGTTTTCATGGAATACTACCGCAGATTCGCTTAATTCTCGGTGTATCTCCAGTAACAGCTCCTCTTTTTCCAATGCGCCTTCCTGGTCCATTTTGTTCACAAAAAGAAAAACCGGAATCTCATAATAATCCAGCAGCTTCCACAAGGTTTTTGTATGAGCTCGTACACCGTCTACACCATTTATAACAAGAATTCCGTAATCTAACACAGACAATGTTCTTTCCATTTCAGCAGAGAAATCTGTATGCCCCGGAGTGTCTAATAAGATCCACTCCCGATATTCCTTTTTAATCCGAGCAATTTTCGAAAAAACAGTAATTCCTCTTTCCCTTTCAATGCCCTTTGTATCTAAAAAAGCATCTTGATGGTCAACCCTGCCTAGGGATGTTATAACACCAGAGGAATAAAGCAAAGCTTCAGCTAATGTTGTCTTTCCGGAATCGACATGGGCCAGTATTCCTATAGTTATTTTCTCTTTTTTAGTTGAATCTTCCATTTCTCCTCCTTCTTTGTCAAACAAATATCCTATCTATCATTATAGCAAATAACTCATAGTGATTTTCAAAGAGCAGGAATTTTCTTGTATCAAATTCATGAAAAGGATTTCAAATTCACTAGACAAGTTTTGTCTGGAATGTTATCATATGGACAAGAAAAAAACCTTTATACGAAACACTATTATATGAAACAGGATGTGATTTATATGAAAATACTCAAATTTATTTTACCTCTATTTTTTATATTCTTATTGTCATCATGTGGAGAACCTGCTGCAGAAAACCAGGCACAAGAAACAGCTTTCGGAAATGAAAGCGTTATCCGTGTACTGGTCCCTGGTAACGAACGGACAAAGGGATTTATGGCATCCGGCTTCCGCGGCTTCTCAAGAATCAAATCCGAAATCGACAATGTCGATGTGGGTTATCTATCCGATATAGAAGAAACCGGTGGCGATATTCTTGCCGACTCTCTTAGAAAATTAGCCGAAGACAAACCAGATATGATCATAGCAGTCGGCGGACAAAACGATCATCCAGCAGAGATCGTCAGCAAGGAATTTCCAGAGATTCAATTCGTTGTGGTTCAAGGTAGTGTAAAAGGAAAAAATCTCAGCAGCTATACTGTAAAGCAAGAACAATCAGCCTATCTTGCCGGAGCCTTAGCAGGCCTTCTTACAGAATCGAATATTGTGGGTCATATATCAGGAACAACACAACAGTCTGGTCTTGATACACGAGGCGCTTTTTATCATGGTTTAATATCTACAAATCCAGAAGCGAAGTTTCTTACCACTTTTACTGGCGACATGGACGATCCAAAGATCAATAAGGAAACTGCGAAAGCCCAAATCGATGCTGGTGCAGATTATATTTTTACGATGCTTAACGACGGCCGCTCAGGAACAGAAGAAGCTATCGAAAAAAGTAAGGGCAATGTCCATGCTATCGGAAATGTAATCGACTGGACTCAAGAAAATGATATCTACATTGCTTCTGCTATAGCAGATCCAAACATCGCTGTTTTTACAGCAGCAAAGGACTATGTTGAGGGCAATTTTGAAAGCAATATCATAAAAGAATTCGATTTAAAAGACGCAACCGTTGTAAACTTAACGATGAAAGATACCGTGCCTGAAAAAGCGAGAAATGAAATGGAGGATATAAAAAAACAGATCTTTGAAGGAAAAATTAATATCGATACTCATTATCCCGGAGAAGATTTTAAATAAGGAAAATCACTCCTGAGAAAAAGCCAGAGCAAAATATCGCTCCGGCTTTTTCGTTTTGTATGCTCACCAGCAGATCATCCCGCCTCATGTATTCGAAGCCGATGTAAGCAAAAACCACTGCACCATCATTATAAAAAGAAGAATTGCCGCTAAATAATTATAGCCATCAAAATTCTTTTTCCATTTTTTTATGCAAAAAACAACAATTCCTAAAAAGATGATTCCTAAAAGAACGCTTAAGATCCCTTGAAGTCCAATCCAGTTTACAAAGGGAAGGATTTGGAGAATCGGAGGAAAGAAACCAAGACCCCCCAGTATAGAAATACCTAAAAAATATAAGCGGTCGTTTCTGAAAACCAAGACTTTCTTTTCAAAGGTCATAAGAACATATAATACAAAAGCAGCGATTCGAAATACATTCGCAAATTCTAATAATAAAATCAACTTATTTCCCTTTTAAACCAGCACCGCAAAGAGAAATCAAACATTCCCCTATCCGATATTTTGTCTTATGTTCTAAATAAGCGCCGTAAACTGCCGCTGTGGTTGGTTCTACAAAGGCTCCTTTTTTTGCCAGTATAGATCCTGCTTCTTTAATCCCTCCTTCCGATACCGTTAAAAACTGAATATCATATGCTTTTGCATAGCGGAGTATTTCTTCCCCCCGCAAAGGAATACCAATCGCAATTCCTTCTGCTTTTGTTGGCCGGGGTGTGATCTTGATAGGTTTCTCCTCTCCCTTTTCCATCGCCTTTTGAAGAGGATTGCAGTTTTCGCTTTGTACTGCAAAGATTCTCGGCATACTTTCAATAAAACCGCTTCTTTTCAGATCCTCAAGCCCCTTCATAATCCCGATAAACAAGGTTCCGTTTCCTACAGGGATCATAATACTCTCTGGTATTCTTCCGAGTTGTTCAAAAACTTCATAAATATAAGTTTTTGTTCCTTCGTAAAAATAAGGATTATAAACATGGCTTGCATAATAGATATTGTCTCTTTGAGCCTTTTCCCGGGCAGCTGCTGCGCATTGATCTCTGGTTCCTTTTATGATACTCACCTCAGCTCCATGGCTTTCGATCATAGTAATTTTCTTGGGGGAAGTTTTCTCCGGTACAAAAATAAGGCAGCGGATACCGGCTCTTGCAGCGTAGGCTGCAACACTATTGCCTGCATTTCCGCTGCTGTCTTGTATAATTTCCTTTACGTGGATACTCTTGCAATGAGATATCAGAGCTGCTGCCCCTCTGTCTTTAAAGGAAAGGGTCGGCATTTGATAGTCCATTTTGAAAAGGAGATCCCCATCTTTTATAATATCCGTCATTCCTTCTCCTAATGTAATCTCTTTCCACGCTTCACCCTCTAAGGCCATAAAGGAATGATATCGAAATTGATTCCAAATTCTTTTATCTATCTCTTCTAAAGAAAATCTCGGTCTGTAGTCTAATTGCCACAAACCACCGCAAGAGCATTCAAATTTTCTTGTATTGATTTCTTCTTTGTGTCCACATTTTCCGCATATAAATTTCATAAAATCACCTCAACAAAAAAATCCAATGGATGTCCATTGGATTTTTTAACTTTTCTATTTAGTCTCTTCTGTCAAAAACTCTTTTGCCCAATCAAGATCTTCTTTTATATAAGCCATATATTTGTTGATCTCGTTGATTAAACGATTCTTAGAAGACTCTTCTTCAGAACCTGTTGAGTAGATGCTAATTTTTCCACCATTTTCTAAATTAATTTCAAAATAATATTTTGAATAAAGATCTTCTTTCACATTTCCTTTATAAAGCTCAACATTGTCCTGCTCTAATACCTTCTCAAAAGAATAGATCTTTCCTTTTAACTCTCTTCTAGAAACCATTTCTACTTGTGGTTCCTCATTATTATTTAACATATCGAAACAGGTTTGGCTCCAAACAGGTATATTATTATAATATTCATCCATCTGCTTTATGATTTCATTTGCAGCCTGTTCCTTTGAATCTCCTTCTCCACTAATTACAAAGCGGGAATAAGGATTCACCTCAAAGAAAAATTCATAGTTGACCTTTGCTTCTGAGCTGCCAATATCTGTAAAAACAGAAACGGTTCTAATTCGGCCATAAGGTACTACTTTTCTGCTGTTTTCAGCAATCATATGTGATCCTGCCATTATACAACACCCTTTCCTATTATAATTTATTTTTATAGATAATTTATCTTACTTCTTATAGTATATCATATGTTTTGAAAATTAAAATCTACTTTTAAATCCTCTAAATCTCCCTTCTTTCTTATGATTGATATTATCTATCCGGGGAATATATAGAATAGAAGGAGATGGAAGGAGGATATTATGAAAAGAGCAGATATTGTAGATTTAATCAAAAAAGAAGACATTGTTTTCTTTAACTTCGTCGATCAAGGCAATTTATATTCTAGACCCATGACAGTGCACGACAATAAAAATGGAACCATTTTCTTATTAACCTCAAGAAATTCCGAACTTTATCATCTCTTAGATACATTGACTATTGTTAATTTAACCTTGGAGAAAGATAATACTTTTCTTGTATTAAACGGCAACTATAGTTGGAGTCAAGAAAAAGAACTTATCGATGAGTGCTGGAACGACATGGCAGAACGCTTATTGAAATTACCGAAGGACGATTCTTCTATCACTGTAATTCAGTTTAATGTTGAAAACTTCCGTTTTTGGAAAAACCCTACCGAAGAAGAAAAATAATACATAAATAACTAAAAAGGGAAAGGGCATAGCTCTTTCTCTTTTTCCTTTTTTCTGAATAGTTTCATAAAAATAAGGGTATGGTTATAAGAAGTTAGTAATATAATAATAAAAGGAGACAACTATGAATAAAAGAACATGGCAAAATGTATTGGAATTTTGGTTTGATCCAAAACACGTTCCCCTCCAGTTTGCTGAAAATGATGAATTTGATAAAAAAATACGAGAGAACTTTTTAGAGACATGGAAGGCCGCATCAGAAGGTCTTCTTGTAGAATGGAGAAAAGATATCAGAGGACGGCTGGCAGAAATTATTGTCCTGGACCAGTTTTCTAGAAATCTCTGGAGGAATGATATCCGAACGTATACACAGGACAAAATGGCCATTGCCCTTGCTCAAGAACTCGTAAACCACAAGAACTACAAGGATCTAAAAAGGGAAGAAAAACACTTTGCTGTGCTTCCCTTTATGCACTCAGAATCCTTAGAACTCCATGATTGGGCCCTCCCTTATTATGAAGAAATCGGAGACAAGGATTTGCTGTGGTTCGAAAACAAACATCGCGAAGTATTAGAAGAATTCGGCCGCTATCCTTATCAAAATGATGATTTAGGCAGAGAATCTACTCCAGAAGAAATGGAAATATTAAAGGAGAAAAAGGGCAGATTTTACAATAAAGAGGAGTAAAAAAAGACTTTAAGACCTACAAAGGAAAATGTGAGATATGGAGCCGGCAGGTTTCTTTTATCCAATCTCCTGCAGCTGCTTTTTGTCGCAGGAATTTACAAAGTGATAGACAACGGCTTGGAGTTTTAATCGAAGCCTTCCGTCGATTTCGCCTTCTTCTAGGAAGATTTCTTCATATCTCTTTCCTTTTAAATAACAGCTTTCTTCGATTAACCCATGGCGAATGTAAAAAAGCTTTCTGCCTTTTTCCGTTTCCATCTTCAATATATACTCCCTTTTAATAAATCTCGAAAACTCATGTACTTCTTTTTCAAAATATTTTAATTCCAATATTAGGTCTCTGTAGAATGCAGCTCTTCCATAGAGAAATTCGGCAGACGCTTCCTTCATCTTCTTTTCTAAAGATTCTATAAATTTCCCATATTCTTCTCGGTCCTTGAAACAGTTCGACAGAGTTTCCCTCGTTCCTTCCAATTCTTCTTTTATTACTCTTCTGGGTATGGGATAAAAAGAATAACTGTATTCCTCTCCCCTCTTTAAAACTGGATATAGGCAGGATAGACTACTGATCAGCCTTTTCAACCGATGAATGTTTTTTAAAGGGCCAATCCGATTTTCTGCCTTTTCATAAGAAATCGTCAAGGGTTCCCTGGTATGATCAAAAGAAAGATAGATTCCTCGCTTCGATCGTTTCATCTGGCTGTTGTAAAAGGGCTGAAGCTCATGAATTTTTCTGCACTCAAGATATCGGGCTTCTAAATCTGTATCTTTTTTTGTAATCCTGATATTTTTAATAAAAGGCTGCATATTTTTTGCTTTACGCCATTTCGGATTCTTTAGAAAATAAGAGCTTACTCTGTTTTTCAGATTCACAGATTTTCCAACATATACAACTCTGCCAGAAGAATCCAGCATTTCATATACTCCCGGACTTTTAGGAAGGTTGTTTAGAATATTTGTTTTTCTATCCTCCATTTTTCTTCCCTTTCTTATTTCTCCACTAAAAGATAATAATAGAGAACAATATCCTCATAGGAACCGTCTTTCATCAGAAAACCCTTCGGGATCTCTCCAATTTTTTGAAATCCTAATTTTTTATAAAGCATATGTGCCGGGGTATTCGTTTTTACAACAGCGTTGAACTGATGGATCCGATAACCTAATTCCTTTGCAGTTTTCAAGCTATGAAGGACAAGCTTTTTTCCTATGCCCTTTCCTTGAAAAGACCTTTTTACAGCATAGGAGGAGTTCGAAATATGACCGCATCGCCCGATATTATTTGGATGGAGAATATACAATCCTACTATCTCTCCATTTGCCTCTGCTACGGCTGTAAAATCCTGGCCCAAAAAGAAGCCCCCTCCATCTTCCCCTAAGGGCTCCCTTTGCGGAAAAGCAATTCCCTCTTCTACGACTTCATTCCAAATTTCTATAAGGTCTGGCAGGTCTTTCTTTTCAAAGGCTCTAACTATAATGTCCATTAATTTTTCTCTAATTCTTTTTTCATCATTCTGTGATCGATACCCCCATCTAGAAACATTTCCCCAAAGGCTGTATAACCTAATTTTTCATAAAAGGGAACTGCCGATACTTGTCCGCCTAGTACGATCTCTTTATAACCCAGTTCTCTTGTCTTCTTTTCCATCTCCTCCATTAACACTCTGCCTAGACCGGTTCCTCTCACTTCTTTTTGAACAGCCACCCTTCCGAACTTAACTTGAACTGCATTTTTCGGCAGTATTCTTCCTGTTGCCACCGGCTGGTCTCCATCATACATGGTTACATGGAAACATGCGTTTTCATACTGATCGATTTCTTCTTCAGCGGGTACATTCTGTTCCTCTACGAAGACCTCTTTTCGCAGATTTACACCATCTAAATAGCTTTGGCTTTCTATATCCTTTGTCCATATAAATTTCATAATTTACCTCTTTTTTCTTTTAATATTCTTAATTCTATCAGCAGAATCTTTTCATTTCAATGCAAAGGCAGCTTGAAACATGGTGGTGATTTATAAAATTTTATGGAAGACTTTTATTTCATTCCGATTTCACAGGGGCTTTGCTTCTTAAAGATTTATAAACATAGTTTCCTTGGAATCCGCTTTGGATCATTTTTTCTTCTTCCTCAAGATCATTAAAATGCCACCACTCTGATGCCAAAGGTGTTAAACCTTGGTCGGTACAATATTTCTGAAGACGAATCCCATGCTCGTTCATAGTCGAAGCAAAGCCTGCAGTTTTCCAAGCTTCTTTCGAAGATGGATTTACAGGTTCTTTAAAAACAATCGACTGGATACTAAGCTCATTAACTGGAGTAGGCATTGGAAAGTCCGAATGTTTTGTTACTTCCAGATATTCATAATCTCCTGTATATTCTATCCTTTGATCTTTTATGAGAGCTAAGGATATATCGATTGCATAGCCATACTGATGATTGGAAATACCTCTTCCTGCAAACCACTCCATAGACCATGGAGGGGACTCGATATTTTTTAACACCTCTTCATCTCTATAAGCGAGATTTTCAAGACCCTTCACCATAACCTCTTGTGCGCTTAAAGGACGGTATCCTTCATAGATGATTAAGGTTTCGCCATTCTTTAATGCTTCCTTTTGAATTTTAGAGATCTTTTGTGCCGTCCCATATAATACTGGAATGATAAAACGTTCTTGAGAGAATCGTTCATTATAATCTGTTCCGGGATAAATCAGCTGCCCTGTAACCCCTGGTATATCCTTGCCAGAAGAGCGGTCTCTCGAGGCATAGGTATTGATGCCGTCATACACGATAGAAGGGACAATATCTGGAAGATTAATCAGACAATATTTGTTTTCTATATAGCCTTCCTGCTGATCATATCGGATCTTCCACCATCCTTCTTTCTCTTCCAAAATTTCAAAGGGCTTGCCTCCCGACAGGGTACTCGCTAATTCCCCTTCCGGATTCGGCTCTTTGTGAAGATCTGTATTAATGGTAGTAAAACCTGTTGTACCCTTTAAGGGAAGCTCAAATTCCCCTTCATATCGTACATATTCTTTTTTCTCTTCTACTGGCTGTTCTTCTACCTGCTGTTGTTCCTGAGCCGGCTTCTTCTCTTTTGTTTCTTGCCTGCTGCAGGAAGAAAATAGCAGAAGAAGGGTTAATAGCAATAGTATATTTTTTATTTTCATATCTTACACCTATAGTTTGAATGGATTGTATTTTGTTGCCTTTGTTACTGTTGCGTTTTTTACAGCACCTGCAAAGGATTTAATAATAGTTACAGAATTTGTTCGAATAATTCCACCTAGCATACCTGCTGCCTGTAGAGAAGATGCTCTTCTCAAAAATTTTCTGGAAGGATTTGTCATAGCTGTTAAATATTTTCGAGTTACAATTCCCACCCTTAATGTTAAAAGTGCATTAACCGATCCCTCCATTAAAGAATTGACAACAAGATTTGTTATCTGAACGGAACCGGGTATTAAAGACAATACACTACCTCCTATAATAGACGCCACCAAGGGTTCGATCTGCTCTTCTATAATATCAAAATCCTCTATACTTCGGGCAATAAAAATCACACCGGCAACCCTTGTATATAAAAAGATCATTCTGCCAATATTCGGCCGCCCTTCATAAATCTGAGTAATAGACCACATCATTTTCATTAAGGTAAGGAGAATGACTATGCCGTCCAGCACTCCATTCTGAGAGATCGCCGTTGTTAAAAATACAGCATTCCCATTTTGTGTGATGACAGAATCGCTGTATTTTTCTAATACATCGTAGGCCCGATGAATTTCATCAGAGCTGATATCTGCTGTCCACTCGAAACCTTCCTCTTTCAAAATCCTGTTTCTTTGAAGTCGATTATATACAGCCACAAGATGTTTTTTATAATCTTCATCCCTGGGGTTTTCCGGCAATTCTTCTATCTTAGGATATCGGAAAAAGCTCACAAGAGAAAGTGTAATGGATGCTGCAATGATAAATACTATAACCGTTATCAGGGCAGCTGCAAAGTTCTCGTTATAGCCTGCTACATTTCTGTAAAGCTGCATAAACTGATTATATACAAATACGACAAATATAATAATCAAACTAAGACTTACTAAAATTAAAATATTCCGAAAGTTCTTTTTTCATTTATTCATCCTTATCCTCCTATATTATATAGATCATCAAAAGAGCAGACAAAGCATTTCTCATAATATGGCCCATTGTGGAAGAAAATAACCCTCCCTCCTCTTTTGTATATAGATATACAAAACCAATAGCCATAGGGATATATACCACAATCTCTTTTAAGTTCGAAAACATTACATGAACCCATGAAAACAACAAAATAGATATGATCGATAAAAATACCCGGTTAAATTTTTTCCCAGCTTTTCCGATTAAAAGTTCTCGATAGATGCACTCTTCTGTAATTGGCCCTCCTATCCCTAGAGCCATCAAGGACAGAGGCAGAGGAACATTTTTAAAGACGGATACTACGAGATCTTGATTTTGAGCTGATTGTACTTGAAACAGACTAACAAGGACTCCCCCTAAAACAAGGGTTCCTATATAAACCCCTATCAAGCGAAAACCAAGCCTTCCCGGTTTTCTGCTAGATTTTTTGAACGACTCTTTATACTCTCTTCCAAATATCAAAAGACCCAGTAAGCCCAATAGCAGATAGTTCAGCAAGGGGATCATTTCATTATTGATTTCCATAGAAAAAGAGAGAGTTTTCCAAAAAGTCCCTATCGGCGTAAATATCAAGATAATATACAAAAATAGATACAAAAACTTAAAATTCATAGACACCTCTTTCTTCTATATGGATTTTCTCTTTAGAGTCGAATAGAAATGCTCTTCCAGTTCTTCTTTTCCGGATAAGATCTTTCCCTGTACCATAGATTTCGAACCGCCTCCCCTTAAAAACTCCTTCAATTCTTCGAAGATCTCTTTCGCCAGCTTTTCCTTTGATGCGATTAAAAACTGATCCTTCTCTAAGCTTAAAAAAACGGTTTCGATTTTCAATAAAAGCTCATTTGCAAGATCTCTTCCCTCCTCTATCCCCAGGTCTGCCTCTAAGAAAACTTCCCTTTGGCTGTCTATCTTTTCTATGAAAGACCTTATTTTTTCTTTTTTCAAAGCTTTTATTTCTTCTACGAGCTTATTTTGTTCTTTTTCTGCTTTTTCTAAGCGGTCGATGATATCCTCCATAGAACAGGAGTGTTTCCTGCTGATATCTTCTATAATGGAAAATGCCTCTATCGAATGTTCCACAGCGGTCATTCCTGCCTTTATGGTGCAACGGATTCCCTTCTTATAGTTCTCTACTGCTATCAGTTTCATATACCCGATCTCCCCGCTATATCCTACATGGGTACCGCAGCAAGCACAGCTATCTACTTCTGGTATCCTTGTAATACGAATCCTTTCCTGGATTTCTTTTTTGCTTCGATATTCGAGTGTATCCAGTTCTTCTTCTGATGGATAATAAGAATCGATCGGAATATTTTTCTGAATGATTTTATTTGCAAGAATTTCAATCTCTCTGATTTTTTCTTTTCCTAATGGAATATCGTAATCGCAGGTAAAATACTTCTCGCTGATATAAAAACCAATATTGTTGGCATTATAATATTTTGCAAGGAGACCGGAAAATATATGCTCTGCGCTATGGGCCTGCATATTGCGAAATCGTCTGTCCCAGTCGATAACTTCCTCTACCTCCATACCTATCTCGAGCTTTTCCCCTTCTTCAACAGTATGCCAAATCTCATCCTCTTTTTGTACATTTGTAACCGCGATTCTGCCTTGATCCGCTTCTATATATCCTCTATCCGAAGGCTGACCGCCCCCTTCAGGATAGAATATAGTTTTGTCAAAAAGGACTTCCACATTCTTTCTATATCGTATATCAATAATTTTTCCTTTCAATCTCTTTAAATAAGGATTATTATCAAAAACCACCTCTGTTTTCATTGAAACAACTCCTTTATTTTCTTCCTAATAGTATATCATTTCCCTTGACTTAAAGATAAATTTCGATAAACTAAAGTTTAGACAAGGAGGATATTATGAAAGAATATTTATTTATTATCAGCACAAAAGCCGGTTCTCATAGCCGAGAATTAAAAGACCTGATCGAAAAGGAAATGATAAATCTCAATATTCAGTCCTTCTCTATAAAAGAAACAAAATACAAAGATCATGCAAAAGAAATGGCAAAAGATTTTTCGGAGGAAAAAAAAGATAAGGCTATTGTGATTGTCTGCGGCGGAGACGGCAGCTTAAATGAAGTGGCAAATGTCTTAGCAGGAAGTCCTGCTGCAATGGGTGCTCTTCCTGTTGGCACAGCAAATGACTTCAGCAAATCCCTTTATCAAAAAAAGGAACTCACAAACATTTTAAGAAACTTTCCAAAGGGCTTTCTTTCGCCCATAGATCTGATTAAAATCAGACTTTCCGAAACAGAAATGCGTTATTGTCTCAATATCCTTTCTTTCGGCTTCGATACCCTTATCCTTCAGGAGGCTTATCATCTCTTAGAAAAACATCCGAAACTCAAATCCAAGGCATACTATGGTGCTATTCTAAAAAGCCTGGGAAAGATGAAATCCTATCCTTTTGAAATACGTTCTTCTTACGAGGGGGAATCTTTTAATCGTCAGTCCGATTATATACTCGGTGCTGTCTGCAATGGTAGTTTTTACGGCAGCGGCTTTCACCCCAACCCGAAGGGAAAGCTCAATGATGGAAAAGCATTTCTGGTTCTTTTAGAAAAGACACCCCTTTATAAAATTCCGGGACTTATTCTAAAGTACAAAAACGGCCGCCATCTTTCTTCCAAAGAAATCCTTACGAGATGGACCCAAAGAGGAGTTTTTTCCTCAACATCTAATATACTCTTAAATATCGATGGAGAGATTTACAATACAAAAAAAATTGAATGGACTGTGGAGAAAGAAGCCCTGAATTTTTTTCATCTGGAAAATCATCATATAGTATAAGAACTTTCTCCCTAGCTCTTTTTCCAAAATATTTTTATCCCTGCAAAATCTTTACTGACAATAAAAAAAGGCAAGCCCCCAAAACCGGACAGGGATTTAGGGGGCTTGCCTTTTTTTCTTCCATATTTTGTCTTTTTAACCCTTATAAATATTTGTGGCATTTGTCTCTGTTGTAAACAAAGAGGCGATAACCGAAATCACTAGCAATACAATATAGATAAAAAATGCATTTAAATATCCTTCTATTGTATTTCCTATCGCATCTAAGCGGTTGCCCATCAGCACTGGAATAACAGCTGTTCCTGCAAACCCGACACAGTTTACGACTCCTGTTGCAATCCCTGGAAGGCCTCGATTGTTGCTTTCATTCGACATAGTCCAGGCTAAGGTAAATCCAGTCATAATAAATCCTAGTACAAACAACAATAGAGCCATCATATAAAGATTAGAAATATCTGCATATAAGAATACGACCCATCCGGCTAGAGTCAGAACTTCTGTGGCCACTAAAACAGACTTCCTTTTTCGAATGCGGTCTGAAAAAGACCCGATAACCAAACCGCCTATTGTAGAACCCAAAACAGCCACCATAATAAGATTTGCAGCCGTTGTTTGAGAGTATCCGTATTTCGCTGAAAGAAAAGATCCCCCAAAGGTCCCCATTAGAACAATATATCCAGTATATAAACCGGCAAAGGCAAGAGAAACGATCCACGTTTTCGGATTGCTTAGTACAACCTTTAAAGATTTTCCAATAGACATCGGCTTCACATTTGGATCCGGAGCCGGCCGTCCTTCCAGCTCTTCCATACTGGGAAGGCCGATTTCCGACGGATCATTTTTAACAAAAACCCAAGTCAGAATGGCAAAAACAAACATAATAATTCCTAGGCCAATGAAGGTTGTTCTCCATCCTATTCTTTGAGATAGGATTAGAAGAGGTGTTTGTGCCAGAAGGGTTCCTAAGTTAGCTGTCAATCCGATCATTCCCATCATAAGTGCCAGTTGTTTTGCATAGAACCATCGAGACTGTATTTTAATAATACATACAAAAACGACAGAAACTCCTGCCCCCACCATAAAACGACCGACATAAGCCAGATAGAGATTCGGGGCAAGGCCAAAAAGTACGGAACCGACCGCAGCTAGTACAGAAAAATAGGTCACCGTCTTTTTCGGTCCTAATGTATCTGCAAATACACCTGATGGGATCTGCATTAGAAAATAAGCATAGAAATACATCGAACCGATCATCGCAAATTCAGAAGCTCCAATGTGAAAGGCCCTCTCCAGTTCAGGTCTTACAACACCTCCTGCCATTCTGTGAAAAGCGACAAAGGCATACATCAGTGCTAAGATCCCCCATACAAACCATCTGTATTTTTCTACTTTTTTTCTTTGTTCCTGAGTTACCATAAAACTTCTCCTCTCTAAAACCTCCCTCAATATAAGTACATTTATTTTTTCATAAAATAGATTAAGGGAAGGATGGTTTTTCTTTGCTATTTTACATATTCTTGTTTTGAAAATAAAAATGATTCTATATATGTTTATTATAATCGTTTATATTCCTTTTGTCTTTCAAAACAGGGGCGCTCTCTCCAGAACTCTTCCGAAAATTATAGTAGTTTACGGAAAATTTAAATCAAAATATATCCTATAGGGTCTTTTTTAGATAACTATTCCCATTGTGATATAGTATACTGGAAAGGACCTCGAAAAATCCCTTAAAATAACTATATCACTATACTTTAATATATAGTGCCATCTAATCAACAAGATATGATTTGTATTTTATTTCTTTTTATTTAATGGTCCATTCATAATTATTTGTATTCCATTTCTCAACACTACCGTTTATCGATTCGGTTATTTTTAACTTTAAATCTTTAATGTACAACCGGTCAAATCCCTTATAGTATAAAAGCACAATGATAAAGGAGAAAAAATGCATCGTCGAAATAAAAAAATCAAAATAAACGACTTTTTAATTACAGGTATATTTTTAGAAATTCTATTTATCTCAGTCCATAGATATTTATATAAACTGCCTCTGCCCCTTCTAATCCTTCTATTAGGCATATCCTTGTTTTTAATCATTATCGGTCTTCATAAAGGCAGAGAAGTAAAATAACCCTGCTTATTTGATTCTCTTATAAAGAGAATTTTCTAGCAAAAAGGCTTTCAAGAGATTTTTTCCTCTATTAAAAAAAAGTTCTCTGTCAACAGTTGGGGGATGAACTTAACAGCAACAGCTAAATCATCCTAACAAGAGTACTTTTTTACAAAATCCATTAAAATGTTAATAAACCAGTCAATATTGAGGTTTTTAGGCTCAGCAAACAAGCCTAAGAACCTCTTTTTTCTTCTCCTTATCCGAGCACGAATAAAATTCTTGTTCTGAAATGAAAGAGTCTTTCCGTGTAAGACATGGATTTTTGCTCTCTTTTCCGAACGTTTTCTAATCCCCATGAGATTTGACGTATGTAATGGTATTTGTCGATAACATGGATGCTATGCAGGAAGAAGGTAATCCCACTCTTTTTCTATTTTCGCTAATTAAAAAAAGGAAAAGGGTCCAGATAGGGCTGGCCTTGTCTCTATCTCGAGATTTTTTGCTTCTAGATATTCTTGAAAAATCTTATCTCCATTTAGTTTGATCTCTGCATCTTTCTCTATCTCCGGAACCATATAATGATAGTTTGTGTTGTACCACTTTTTCATACTTAGAGCCTTCACATCGCCGGCTTTTCCTTGATAACCTCTCGCCATAGCAAAATATGTATCTAAAGAAGATAATCCTAATTCTCGATATCGTTTCGGTATAATATTGAACAGAACACTTGTGTCCAATATCGTGTCATAAAAGGAAAAATCATTAGAAGAAATAAAATAGATCCCCTTTTCTTGCTGAAGTTTCCAATGTTTTTCTCGAAGAGATCTTGCTAGCTCTTCTAATTCCTCTTCTCTAATTTCTTCTCTAAAATATTTTTCCTCTGCAAATTTCAATTCTCGGTTCTCTCCAATGCGGGGAAAACCAATTACTGATGTTTTCATATTCAACTCTCCTTCCTTGAAGAAATATAATTATCTCTTCCATACAATAGATTTATTATAGTATCTATCCGGAAA
>RRZU013160082.1_pt1 | contig 16748 bp, 15 predicted proteins | sample 2165561 | NCBI WGS metagenome assembly RRZU01 (sample SAMN10456909, study PRJNA506462) | wastewater metagenome | isolation source: wastewater sludge | place: USA: Moscow, Idaho
CATCAAATTTGTGGCTTCTAAAAAGCCTTTCTATCTTTTCAAAATCAGCTAAGTCATGATTAAAAAAGGAAACTTGATTGTTATAAACCATCAGTTTTCAATGGTATAGCTAAACCCTGTTGAAAGGTTATCGACAATGACAATTTGATGTTCTTTCGTATCACAGAGTTGCTTTACGACATGGCTTCCAATATATCCAGCACCACCCGTTACTAGTATTTTCATTAATTTCCTTTACACTTAAACTTTTTCTTTAGAGCTTCGAACAAATTCCAAAAAGAAAACTCCAAAAATAGCCATCACAAAAGCAGAGACAGCAGAAACCATTAAGATAAGTGCCCGCTTTGGTTTAGTTTTATCTCTCGGGTGTGCCACTTCAGGTTTTGTGATAGGCTTGACAAGATAGTATTCAGAAGATTTTGATAAAACACTTTTTTGAATCAGGGACGATACAAGGGTGGCTAAACTTTTTTTGAGCTCTACATCATCTTTTTTGTTCATTTCTTCTCTATAAAAAGCAATTTTTTGGTCGGTATCTTGCATATCAAGTGCTCTTAAATAGCTGGTCATCTCGCTTAGGTATATCTCAACTAACTCTTTGGCTAAAAAGCGATCAGGGCTTACTACGCTTAGTTCCATCACACCACTTTTTTTATCAGTTGCAAATTTAATAATTTCATTGATTTTTTTATAGGTCTCAAACTGCTTATCTTCCAATACTTTTTCTTTTGCATCACTTTTAAAGATATCATATAAGGCCCTGAAACCCAAAGCAAAGATATAGTTCTTATCATCTCCATTTATGCGCTCAACCAAATTATACTTCTCAATCAATGTTATATTAAAACGGTAGTCTTTTAAAATGGTGTTCAGATAGTCATACGTGCCTACTTCACTTCCCCCACCAATATCGATCCCTGCCAATGCACTTGTTTTTGCTTGAGATTGAGGTGCTAGGGTCACAGATGATTCATAGCTATTTGGAATCGATAAAACATAAATCAATGTTATAAAAATAACGCTTGCTGTAAAAATAACAACTTTGAAAAAATGTTTTTTGATCGTTAAAAATAACTCTTTTAAGTCAATTTCATCTTCATCACACTTTACATGTAACTGATTACTTTCTTGTACCATTAAATAGCTCCTACCGTATTGAGTGAAGCAATAGTCACAGCTAATTTATAGGTAATATCTGCGATACTTGAGATAATTCTCATATTTGATGTCAATTCTATCTTTTTAGGTACAACTATCGTATCACCATACTCCACATCAACATTACTAACCAAGAAATAACCATTGTCAAGTCTTTCAGCGTTTCCATTACTTTTAACAACATAGACACCACCTTTATCAGCACTTTCTCTTTTATATCCACCCGCTTTTTGAATATACTCTTCCAAAGAGAGCTTATCATCGTAAATAAATGTATTTGAGCTCATAACTTCGCCTGTAACGGTCACTGTTTTATTAATACGAGGCACATAGAGTTTATCGCCATCTTCAACAGGAACGTTATAGGCTGATTGTCTAAATTTTTCCATATTTTCATTGAGTGCAATCACGATACGACCTAGGGGTATTGTTTTTAAAGCATCTTTTTCAAGTGTCTCAACCATGGCTAACAATAATTTCACATTTTCACTGTTTGATTCCTTCGTCTCAGATGGGACAGATGCCATGTATGCTGTTTGCTGTTTTAACTCTTGAACAGATTTTATCATCTCTTTTTGCTGTAGTTCTTGAACGCTTTTACGTGTAAAAACAGCTCCTTTGATAGAAGCTATCTCGGTAAAGCCACCTGCTCTTTGAATAACATCGGCTATCGTTTCACCATCATCAATAGGATATTTACCAGGAAATCGTACTTGTCCGACCAATTCAATATATTTTGATTCTCTCCATTTTGGGATAGCTCTAACGATAATTTGGTCATCGTCTTGAAGCTTGATTTGCCTTTGCTCTTGATTACTTAAGTCTACGCTTAAAATATCTCGCATACGTTCATTGTTGAGAACACTGTAACGTGCTATTTCAATATTTTTAAGATATGCTTTTTTTGTTAAACCACCTGCTAAATCGATAAGATCCTGAATTGTCGCATCAGGTTTGACATCAAAATTATTAGGATTATAGACTTCTCCTGCGATCGAAACTGTAAATCGTTGAGATGTCGTGTATGTATCAAAAAACTCTAATCGATCAAAAGCATGTAATTTAAATTGAGGGTGTTCATGAAGATTAAGTGCCATTGTTTGTGGAATATTATTTACAATACGTGTCAATTTTATATACTGTTTATTGACATGCACCGGTTTTGTAATAAGCTTTTTTTTGATAATGCTAGAGGTATTATAGTCTAAAAAATTTGTTTGGTTGAGTTCATCTGCAGGATTAACTACCATTTCCGTTTTAAATTGAATATTTTTGAATAAATTTTGTAAATCCATATTTTCAAAGTATTGATAGCGTCCAACATTAAGAACAACGTTGCCTTCTACGTGTATATAGGGATTTTCACTGACTTGAAGCTTATTGGGAATGTATACTTCATCATTTTCTTTTAAAAGAACATCACTTTTAGAAGCTAAGACGTTATTGACGTCGAAGCTTAGAACTTCATTTTGACCATCTACCTTTTTACGCTTAATCATACCCAGATCAAATGCAGTATTTTCAAGGAAAAAGTTATTCTTTCCATAAATACTAATTTCCTTACTTAACAGAGTGCTCAGTTTTCCATCTTCCGGAATTTCTCGTGCCCCTTCTTGGATAACATTGCCAACTAAAGAAACTGTTTTCGTTAGAGAAGAAGCCAGTGAAAAAACCTCAATAGCATCGCCATTTTGGGGCTTCATCTCAAGAAGTTTTTTATAGCTTAGCGTATAAACTTTAATTTTTTCATTGTCAACAAATCGTGTCAGACGAATCACATTTTTATTCGCATTATAAGTAAACCCTGAAGCAAACTGAAAAAGCGAAGCAAAACTTTCATCATTTTTTAGCTCAAATAAAGCAGGATTTCCAACTTCACCAAGCAATTTTATTTGTTTTTGGGCTTTAGAAACCGTCACAACATCTCCATTTTGTAAGAGCTTTGGAGTTTCATACTCTCCTAAAGATATAAGGTTGTATGCATCAAATGTCTCTACAACTTTTGAATTTCTTTTCACGTTGATATTTCGATAAGAGCCATTCGCATTAATGCCATTTGCAACCATGAGCAAATCTTTAACCGTTGCAAACGAAGGTAAATTGTAAAGACCAGGAGATTTTACTTCACCCGTAAGCATTACTTGAATAGTGCTATAGTACACTATATCTAAAACAAAGGTGCTTTGTGGATACGCTTTTTGTAACTGCTCTTCTATAAGCTTTTTTGCATCAGAATACTTTAGATTACCAATTTTCAAAATTCCTATATTTGGGATTTCGACATTACCATTACGATCGACAGTAAGTTCTAAAGTATTTGATTGTTGTCCATAAATATGCACAGATATTTTGTCACCATTGCTTAGTATATAATTGTCTGACGTTGGAATGGTATAAGGATTGACACTGTTGTTATTCTTAAAAAATGATTCGCCAAACTTTTGAAGCTCTTTATCTACTTTTGGAACTTTTTTTGATTGAAGAGTTTTAAAAACATCTTGATTATCTTTGTATTCAAGTGGTGTTGTGAAAGGTACTTTGGTTTGAGTATCAACGATCTGAGCTTCTGTTGGAGCTGAGAGATCCAAGTCTTTTTTAGGTAGGGGTGGTTTTGTTGTTGAGTTAATAACGGTTTGAACCGTTGGTTGTGCTTCATTTGTCACAGTTTGAGAACTTTTGGCCTTATAATCATTAAATATTTTTAGCTGTTCAGGTGTTAAGCGAGAGATATCTACACCTGATACATCTAGCTGCGCAAACATAACACTTGCCAAAAAACATAAAAATAAAACTACTTTTTTCATTGAAACCCTTCAAAAGAAAATTCTTACATAAATTTAGGATTTTAATATAGTTCTACAGAAAACTGGCTTAATTAAAATCACACTAATTCTTTGAAAAGTTCAAAATGTCTGATTAACTTAAATAAAAGTCGAATTAAACTAAAATACTCTTCTATATATTTGAAAAAACTTAAACTTAATCTATAATTGCGGTTCAATATCTTAGTGTATATATGCCAAAATTGAAATATTAAATAAGTACTAAGGGATTTTTATGATATTTTGTTTTTCAAACTATTCCAATTATTTTTTAATAAAACTTTACGAGAATATAAATAATTGAAACTCTCAAATATCATAAATCTAAAAATTTTCAATAAATTCAAAAATAAAAAGTTACTTGTATTTCTAGATCAAATGCTTGTCAGTGGCTCTAATTTTCTATTAGGTATTTTACTCGCGCGGTATCTTGGAGTTGAGAGTTATGGACAATTTGCTTTATTTTGGTTGATTGTTCTTTTTTTTAGCAGTTTGCAATTAGCTTACATCATATCACCTATGCTTACTCTTGGAGCTAAAAAAAATGATTTGATTTTAGATAGATATTTATCAACAATGATTTCTCTACAGTTTTTCTTTGCAGGATTACTGATGATAAGTCTATATCTTTTTTTTGAAATTGCACAACTTTTTGATGAAAAATGGAATGTTGGAGATTTGAAGTTATTTATCATTGCAACTACATTGCTTTTTTTATTTCAAGATTTTATACGAAGATATTTTATTATAAAAATTCAATATTTTAAATTGATTGTTATAGATACCATTGCTTATTTTGGGCAAATTTTAATTATAAGTTATTTGATTTATACAGATATTTTAGATTTAAAGTCACTATTTTTAGCTCTATCCTTATCATTTGGGTTTTCTTTCATTTTAGGTTATATTCAAATCAAAAAAGTAAAAACTACAACTTTACACAAAAAATTACTATTTTTAAAAAATTGGCAATTTTCAAAGTGGCTAGTTTATTCAGCAGTTTTACAATGGGGAAGTGGCAATTTTTTTATACTTGCAGCTGGTGCAATACTAGGAAGTTGGTCTGTGGGAGTTATAAGAGTTATGCAAAATACAATGGGAATATTTCATGTGCTTTTTATTGCACTAGAAAATATTTTACCTATTAACTTTTCAAAGATTTATAAACAAAGCGGTTACACTAGCATGATGAGTTATTTTCAGCTTCAAGTGAAATATGGAATCGTTATTTTTTCTATATTAGCAGGTTTTATATATCTATTTTCAACAGAGATAATAAATTTTATTTATGGAAAAGAATATGTTGAGTATGCTTATTTGCTCACAGATTTTGTCGTGATATATATGTTTATCTACATTACGATGCTTCAAAGATATATACTAAGAACAGTAGAATTAACAAAAGTGATTTTTACATCTTATGTCGCCTCAACAACTTTTGCATTTGCAAGTTCTTATCTTCTTATAGAATATTTTAAAATCAATGGTATTTTAATAGGATTACTATCAAATCTAATTATTTTAAGTTTTTACTATTTTATTTATATGCAAAGGAAAATTAAATTATGAAATCCAATATTGAAGTATCGATTGTTATTCCAATCTATAATGGAATGCCATATTTAAGAGAAACTGTTGAATCTATATTGGAACAAACTTATAAAAATTTTGAGTTAATTTTAATCAATGATGGAAGTACAGATGATTCTGATTTATACATTAAATCTTTAAATGATGATAGGATAGTTTATATATCTCAAAATAACATTGGATTATGTAATACACTTAATAAAGCCTTTTCTATTGCGAAAGGAAAATATATTATTCGAAATGACCAAGATGATATTAGTTTCCCCAATAGAATAGAAAAAGAAATAAATGCATTAAAAAATTCAGCTTACGATTGTATTTTTACATATATAACAAAAGTTTCAGAAAATAAAGAGTGGAGCAATTTAGATAAAATTAAAAGTAATGATTCGATATTAAGAGATTTTAATCCTTGGATAGATGGGTGTATGGTAAATTCCACAATGGCAATTAAAAAAGATGTTTTTACAAAAATTGGTGGCTATCGTCAAGAGTTTTATCCATCAGATGATTGGGATTTGGAACTTAGGATTTCGCAACAATTTAAAATCGGTGTTTTAGAAGAAGTATTATTGAAGTATAGGTTTCATGACTCTGCTAATACTTATAAATGTTGGCAACTTATGCAGGATACTAGAAGATGGGCGGAAGATGCATATTTTAAAAGAAAAGATAGTTTAGAAGAATTAACTTTTAGTGAATTTTTAGCTCTCGAAAAAAAAGATTATATTAACTTTTTAAACAGAAGAAGAAAAGATAAAGCCAAACTCTATATGAGAAAGGCAGGTAGTTCTTTTCTATCGAATAAATATATTGGTCTATTGTCATATTTAATTTTAACTACATTATTTGACCCAAAAGCAATTATATTAAGAATAAGTACGTTGTTTAGAAATAGGTTTTTTAAATGAAGTTAGAAGAATTTTTAAAACAACTAATAAATGAACTCAATGCACAAGGGATAAGATATTGTATTCTACGAAACTATGAAACTTTACCAAAAATTTTAAAAAGTGGAGATATAGATTTTTTAATTGAATCAAAACATAAAGAACAAGTTGAAAAAATAATTAATTCAATAAAAGATATTTACATAATAGGAATTACAAAAAGAAGTTATGTGCAGAACTTCTTTCTACATAATATTGATAAGGGTGGAACTAGTAATGCATTGCAAGTTGATTTTATTTTTAATCATAACTATAGAGGTATGGAATATTTAAATATAAGTAATATATTAGTTAATAGTAGAAAATATAATACAGATGATTTTAGTTTTAACATTTCTTCTAAGCATGATGAAACATTTATTAAATTTATACCTCAATATCTTCATAATGGAATAATAAACCCAAAATATCATGATGAAATAATACAAGAACTTAGAAATTCAAATACAATTTTTTTTAACTCTTTTAATATAGTCAATCAAGATCTAGTTGAAAAAGTTTATAAAAGCATTATTAATAATAATTTTGTTGATATGAAAAAAACATCTCTATTGTTAAAAAAAGAATTGATGAAAAATGTCAATATAAAAAAATACATTTATCATAACTTATTAGAAATAAAGCTACGACTACCATTTCAAAACTCTAAAGTTATTTTTGTTAATGGAAGTATAGAAAAATTAGATAGTATTAATATTGAGCTAGAATCATGTGCAAAAAAAATTGTTTTAATTGATATAAGAAATATATGTAATTTATTTAAAGTTTTGCAAGTCAATAAAAACTTTACGATTTATATTTTTTATATATCTAGAAGTAGTTTAGATATTTCTATGGAAAAAATTATTGAGAAGTTAATCAAAGTATGAAATATTACATTTTTATAATAGTTTTTTATTTTTTTTTAACAAAAATAATTGTTAATACTGATACCGATGTTAGTGGCTCATTTCAGTCTTCTAATGCTGCATATGTTGTTGCTTTTTTAACATTATTATTTATATGGTTTATTGTAATAAGAAACTATAGAAAACTTTTAAAACTACCTACAGATTGGTATTTTATACTACCATTAATTTATTATATGAATGCATTGATTTTTTCACATATTTCTTTAATTCCGCAGATAAGTTTTTTTCGTGCTATTAGTGGCATTGGATTTGTTTTTGTTGCATTATCTATTGGTAAATATTTATCTAGATTTGAATTTAAAATTCAAATAGAATATTTCTATAAAATAATTTTGTATTTATTCGCTGGAGGAACTATTTCAAATATTTTTTATCATTATATTTATAAATCAAATTTCTCAATAACTGATTTTCAAGCAGGGTATATGGCATTATTATCAATATATTTGAGTTTATGGCATTTTATTAATTATAAATATACATTATTAAAGAAAGAATTTTTACTCTTTTTATTCTTTTTTGCTATAACATTCCTTTTACATTCCTTTTCTGCATTTATATCTTTCTACTTTGCATTAGTTTATATATTGATATTTACTAATCAAAAATATTTGGGATCATTTTTAATAATTTTATCAGTCACTAGTATTTCTTATGTTGTAAGTTTTTTAAATTCAAATCCAGATATGTGGATTTTAGGAAAACCAGCTGGCGCTTTTTTGATAGGAAGTGGAAGGTTTGTTATATATGAGGCATCTTTTGATTCATATTATAGTAAGTTAGATTTCTTACAACAAATAATAGGCATTGGATTTATGGCAGAAAGGAATTTACTATCTACTTATGAACTTACTTGGTCAACAGATCCACATAACTCTTTTATAGTATCTTTATTAGGAATGGGAATAATGGGTGCAATTTTGTATATATGTTTTATTATATTTCCATTTTTAAAGAAGAAATTCCTTTTAACTACTTTAGATAAAAATACGTATCTTAAATGGATTGTTTTACATATCGTATTTAGTGTATATGGAATCACATCAAGTTCATATTTGGGGGTACCAACCTTTCAATTAATATTTTTTATCTTGTTTTCATATTTAATATTTAAGAATCGAAAAAATCATGCTAAAAGCACTCAATAATATGTATTATATAAATGATAAAAATAAAAATAAACGATGGATATTCCCAAAAAACATTCAATATCCAACATTTTTGAACCTCTATAATTCAAGTGGCATAAAAGGAGCTATTTATAAGTTTGTTGTAAAAATAGTTTTTAAATTAAAACTACAAAAGTATTTTGCAAGTGGGATTTGCAATGATGAGCTGGATGATAAATATTTGAATATCATCAAAGATTTAAAATGTAAAAACTATTCAATCTTTACAGGTACAGTTGGTGAAAATAGAAAAATTGTCGTAGAGCTGAATGATGGTGAAAATACCAAATATTTTTTAAAAATTCCAACTACACAAAGTGCAAAAGAACTTGTGCAAAACGAAGCTAAAAGTTTAAAATTTTTGGAACAATATGAATTTAAATTGCTTGATTTTCCCAAAGTTGCTTACAGTGATGAAAAAGTTGTTGTTATTTCAAATATCAAACCAAATCAAAAAGTAGAAAATGGTAAGTTTAGAAATATTCATATCTTGGCACTTGAAGAGATGTATTTACAAACGTACAAACCATTAAAAATAAATGAAGTATTACCTATTTTAGAAGCCGATGAGCAGTTATTACAATTGCATTTAATCGACCTTGCCAATACCAATAAAAAAGAACAAAGTATAAAAAAACTTAGAGAGCTATTACTCCAACTTAAAAAGCGAATAGTGATTAAAAGTGAAAAAATCAATATCTCTTTTGGTCATTGTGATTTTACCCCTTGGAATATGTATGCAACAAAAGAAAAGCTTTTTGTTTATGATTGGGAGTTGGCATCTGAAGATATACCACTGTTTTTTGATTTTTTTCACTATGTGTTTCAGCAAAATATTCTTATTAAACATAAAAGATACAAAGAGATAAAAAAAGAACTACAAGAGTATTTGAATGCAGATATACTAAAAAATCTTATCCAAAAATATGAGATAAATATCAATCAATATTTTAGTTATTACCTCTATTTAAACTGTAGTTACTATGGTTTAAAATATTATCAACAAAAAGAACTCCATACTCAAGGATATTGGCTAATAGATGTTTGGTGTGAAGCCATAGAAGATATAATAAACAATAATGGAGAAATTTTTGAAACGAAATAAAAATATAATAATTACTTTTAGTGGTGTAGACGGTGCTGGAAAAACTACAATTTTGCGACAATTTAAGGAGCTATTAGAGCAAAAATATGGAAGAAGTGTAATTGAATTACGCCATCGTCCATCTATTTTACCAATTCTCAGTGCAGTTAAACATGGGAAAAAAAAAGCAGAGCAAAAAACGCTGGAAGCTTTACCACGAAGTGGAACTAATAAATCATTAATTTCATCTTTAATTCGTTTTTCATATTATTTTTTAGATTATTTTTTTGGTCAATGGGTCATATATTTTAAGTATTCAATCAAAGGAAATATCATTATTTATGACCGTTACTATTTTGATTTTATAAATGATGCTAAAAGAACAAACATAAGATTAAACGAAAATTTCATTAAGTTTTTTTATAGATTTGTATTTAAACCAGATATAAATATTTTTTTATATGCATCACCTGAAATAATAATAAGCAGAAAACAAGAGATGGATGAAAAATCAATTGTAGAATTAACAGATAAATATAAAATATTATTTGATGATTTTGAAGCTAAATACAACCAAAAATATATTTCTATAGAAAATATAGATAAATATAAAACATTAAACATGATTGAAAATATTTATACGGAGTTAGTTTAGATGTTAAAAAGATTAATAGAAAGTTATGTTCAAAAAACAAAAAACAAAAACTTTAAATTTGATGAAAATCTTTCATCGATTGTTTTAACCTCTTTTTTAGTTCAAAAAGTTATTTCTTGGCTGAGAGGTCTAAAAACATTGAATTTTGACAAAAGAGGGAAGATTTTATTTTTTGGAAAATCAGTAAATTTATTTAACAAAAAAAATATTTCATTTGGAAATAATGTAAATATTGGAGATTATGTAAAACTTTCAGCTCTTGGAAAACAAAAGCTTGAAATAGGAAATAATGTAAATATAGGTTCATTTTCGCAAGTGATCATCTCGACATCATTTAATAATTTAGGCGAACATATTAAAATCGGGGATAATGTAGGGATTGGAGAGTTTGCATACATAGGCGGTGGCGGTGGAACAATTATTGGTAATAATACGATTATCGGTCAATATTTTAGTACTCATCCCGAAAATCATAATTTTTCAGATACCAAAATTTTGATAAGGAAACAAGGTGTTAGTAGAAAAGGAATAGTTATAGGTAAAAACTGTTGGATAGGAGCTAAAGTAACTGTTTTAGATGGAGTATCTGTTGGAGATAATTGTGTCATTGCTGCTGGCTCAATTCTAACCAAATCATTTGAGAGTGGATTAGTCATCGGTGGTGTTCCTGCAAAAATTATTAAAAAAACAGATGAGAAAAAAGTTTGAAAACCATACTAGCAACCGCATACGACATAGACCCATATAAGGGTTCAGAAGCGTCTACAGGATGGAACTTTGTTTATCAAATATCGAGATTTAATAAAGTCATAGCCATTACAAGAAAAAACAACCGAATTAATATTGAAAAATATATACAAGAGCATAATATTGATAGTTCTAATATGAGTTTTTATTACTATGATTTACCGTATTGGATGCGGTTTTGGAAAAAAGGTACGAGAGGTTCATCTTTGTATTTTTATCTTTGGCAGATGTTTATACCCTTGTTTGTGAAAATGAAAAAGATAGATTTTGATATAGCACATAATGTTAATTTTCATGCCGATGCGTTTCCTACCTTTTTATGGCTTTTAGGTAAACCAACAATTTGGGGACCTATAAATCACAATGAAAAAATACCAAATAATTATCTTGTATCTAAAAAAGAGATACTAAAAGAGCAGATAAAATGGATAATGAAAAACATACTTTGGAAACTGGATATTTTTATGTACGTATCAAAGCAAAAATCAACTTTGATACTTGGTGGGAATAGTAGTGTTAGGTTGAGGCTTAATATACAAAAAGAGAAATTTATCTCTTTTACTCAAGTGGGAAGTGAAAAAGTAAATCTGACAAACCATACAAAAACAAAATTTGATATTTTAGTCATAGGAAGATTTCTAACTATCAAATCATTTGATTTAGCTATCAACTCATTTGCTGATTTCTTAAATAAATTAGAGGCTAAAGACAAAGTATATTTAACGATTGTCGGAAGAGGCCCAAAAGGGAAAGAGTTAAAAACTCTTGTCAGTAGATTAAAAATTGAGGAAAAGGTAAAGTTTATTGATTGGATTGATAAAAAAGATTTGGCAACTATCTATCAAAATTCAAGTTTGTTTTTCTTTCCATCGCATGAAGGTGCTGGAATGGTTACTGTTGAAGCTTTATCGTATGGTTTACCAGTGCTTTGTTTCAATAATTATGGTGGAGGAGAGCTTGTAGATGAAACTTGTGGCGTAAGAATTGAGTATTCTACATACTTACAAAGTGTAAAAGATTTTTCTAATGCATTAGAAAAACTTTATTTTAATAAACAATTTTATGAAAGTCTTTCAGTAGGAGCCAGAGAGAAATTTAATAATGAATATGAGTGGGATGTAAAAGGTTTGAAGTTGAAAAATATTTATGAAAACATTGGTAAATGAAAAAAATAGTTTTTATCCATCTATTAAACGACCGAAGTGGCAGCCCAAAGGTCTTATCTCAAACTATTAAAGCTTTAAAAGAAAGAGGTTATCAAACAGAACTATTAACAAGCAGTCATCAAGATGGTTTTTTGACTGATGTGGCACATACAAATCGAAGCTTGTTTTATAGACGAAGTGAAAACAAATTTATCACACTTTTTTATTATGTGCTATCTCAAACTTTGCTTTTTTTTCAATGTTTACGATACAAGAATCAAGATGTAGTTTTTTATATAAATACTATGATGCCTTTTGGTGGAGCATTAGCAGGAAAATTGATAGGAAAAAAAGTTATCTATCATGTTCATGAAACATCTCTAAAACCACAAATACTAAAAAAGGTTTTAAGAGTCATTATATCGTTTACTGCTCATAAAGTCATCTTTGTTTCAAAGTATTTGAATGAAGTTGAAAGCTTTGGAAATAAAAAGCAAATCGTTATTTACAATGCTCTGGAAAGTAATTTAGTAAAAGAACAAAAGATTGTTAAAAATAATTTTATAGTTCTGATGATTTGCTCTTTGAAAGAGTATAAAGGTGTATTTGAATTTATAAAACTAGCCCAGTTATTGAGCGATGTCAAAGATTTACAATTTCAACTTGTGCTAAATGCATCAAAAGATGAGATAAATGAATATCTAAAGAACACTCCAAAACCATCAAATTTAGTTATCTTTGATAGACAAAATGATTTATCGAAGTTTTATGAAAAAGCTAGTTTATTACTAAATCTTTCAAGACCTGATGGTTGGATAGAAACTTTTGGACTTACGATTTTAGAAGGGATGGAGTATGGATTACCTACTATTGTACCAACAGTTGGTGGACCAACTGAGATAGTAAGAGAGGGTATTGATGGATTTCAAATATTTTGCTATGAGCTAGAAAAAATAGCACAAAAGATAAAGTTTTTGATAGAAAATAAGGATGAATACGAAAGACTTTCAAATAATGTTAAAGAGAGAGTAAAAGAGTTTGACATAAAAGTTTTTGAAAAAAAAATTTGCGAAGTTGTGGAAAATATATAATGAAAAAAATTAGTATAATTGGGACAGTTGGAATTCCCGCAAAATATGGTGGCTTTGAGACACTTACAGAGTATTTGACAAAAAATCTTCATGACAAATACGAACTTACGGTATTTTGTAGTGGGAAAAGCTATAGTGAAAAGCTAGATAGTTACAATGGTGCGAAGTTGCAGTATGTAAATCTTCATGCAAATGGCATGCAAAGCATCCCTTATGACATCATCTCAATTTTTAAATCTTTAAGGTTTGCAGATACATTATTTATACTTGGAGTTTCTGGATGTATAGCACTTCCTTTTATAAGACTTTTTAGTAAAAAAAGAATTATCGTCAATATAGATGGATTAGAATGGAAAAGAGACAAATGGGGCAAAGGTGCCAAATGGTTTTTGAAGTTTTCGGAGAAGTTAGCTGTAAAGTATGCCGATGTGGTAGTAGCTGACAACAAAGTCATACAAGAGTATATAAAAAGTGAATATGGTATAAACAGTGAACTGATAGCTTACGGAGCAGACCATGTTACAAAAGAGCTTTTGAGCAATGAGCTCAAGCTAAAGTATCCATTTTTAAGTAGTCGTTATGCTTTTAAAGTATGTCGCATAGAGCCAGAAAATAATTTACATGTAATCCTCGAAGCATTCGCAGACTATGAGAAGATGCCTCTTGTTATCATAGGAAATTGGATGAACAGTGAATATGGTAAAAACTTAAAAATAAAATTTGATAAGCTTGATAATATTCATCTACTTGATCCTATCTACGATCAACAAGTGCTCAATCAAATACGAAGTAATTGTTATATTTATATGCATGGGCACAGTGCAGGTGGGACAAATCCATCTTTGGTGGAAGCTATGTATTTGGGTTTGCCTGTAGTGGCTTATGGTGTGCAGTACAACAAAGAGACGACAGAGGATAAAGCCTTATATTTTGACAGCAAAGATACTCTAGTACGATTGCTTGAGAGTATAGATGTTAAACGACTAGAAAAAACAGCTAAAGATATGCACCAAATAGCACTAGAAAAATACACTTGGGAAAAGATATCAAATCTATATAGTGGATTATTTTTGTGAGAAATTAGGCAGAGAAAAGATTTATAAAGATGGGTAGAGAGCTAGTTAAAAGGGATAAAGATGCAAATAAATAGTAATGAATTTAATAATTTCTTAAAAGATATAAAATCAAAAATATATACTGCCAAATCAAAAGCTATTGCTTCAGCCAATAGACTGATGATAGAGCTTTACTTTGATATAGGCAAAAGTATAGTAGAAAAACAAGAAGCTTTGGGCTGGGGTAAATCTGTCGTAGAGCAAATGTCAAAAGACTTGATAGATGAGTTTGGAGAAAAAAGCGGATATTCTAGCTCAAATCTTTGGCGAATGAGAAATTTTTATTTGTCGTACAAGGACAATGAAAAACTCGCACATGCTGTGCGAGAAATATCTTGGGGACAAAACATACTTATTTTTGAAAAACTCAAAAACGATACACAAAAAGAATACTACATCAAAAACACTATTGAAAATGGTTGGAATAGAAATGTTTTGATGCACCATATCAAAACAAATCTTTTTGAAAGAGATAAGATAGAAATTAAGACAAATAATTTTGAAGTAGCATTGCCTATGGAGTTATCAGAACTGGCTCTTGACATCATCAAAAGTGAGTATAACCTAGAGTTTATGGAAGTAGCAAAAAATGCCCATGAAAGGCAAGTGGAAAACAAACTTGTAGAAAATATCAAAAAATTTCTTTTAGAACTTGGCTATGGATTTAGTTTTATAGATAGTCAATATAAACTAATACTTGGAGAAAATGAGTACTACATAGACCTATTGTTTTTTCATCGCAAACTCAATGCTTTGGTAGCGATAGAGCTTAAGGTAGGAAAATTCAAGCCAGAGTATGCAGGCAAGATGAATTTTTACCTTAATGTTTTGAATGATAAAGTCAAAATGCCACATGAAAATCCATCTATCGGGATAATACTTTGTACCGATAAAGATGGTCTTGAAGTGGAATATGCCTTGCAAAGTGTAGTTCAGCCTATGGGTGTATCGACTTACACTGTAAAAGAGCAATTACCCGAAGAACTCGTGAATGCTTTACCGACAAAAAAAGAATTAGAAGAAAAATTAAATATTAATAAATTCGAGAAAAAGTAGATGCAAATAAAAAATAGCGAATTTAATCAGTTTGTAAAAGATATAAAACAAAAGATATTATCTAGTCAATACGAAGCACTAAAAGCAGTAAACAAAAAGCTTATCAATCTATATTGGGATATTGGTAAAAGCATTGTTGAGAAACAAGATGTTTTAGGATGGGGTAAATCAGTAGTTAAGAGTCTCTCAAAAGAGCTTCAAAAAGAGTTTGTGGGCATCAAGGGTTTTAGCGTGCAAAATCTTTGGAATATGAGACAATTTTACCTAGAGTATAGGGATGATGAAAAACTCCAGACATTGTCTAGAGAAATCGGCTGGTCTCACAATGTGGCAGTTTTCCATAAATGCAAAGATAATCTTGAACAAGAATTCTATATGAAAATGGTTATAAAGTTTGGTTGGACATATAGGGTTTTGGATAATCACATAGATAATAAGTCTTATGAAAAATTTTTGTTAAATCAAACCAATTTTGATAAAACATTACCTGATTCTATACAAAGTCAAGCAAAACTAGCTGTAAAAGATGAATACAACTTTGACTTTTTAGAGCTTGGCGATGAGCATAGTGAATATGAACTAGAACTTGGGCTTATAAACAAGGTACGAGAGTTTTTAGCTCAGATGGGAAGTGATTTTGCATTTATAGGAAATCAATACAGGCTAGAGATAGATGAAGAGGAGTATTTTATAGACTTGCTTCTTTATCACAGAAGACTCAAGTCATTAGTGGCTATAGAGCTAAAGATAGGAAGATTTAAGCCAGAGTATGCAGGGAAGATGAACTTTTATCTATCAGCCTTAAACGATACCGTAAAACTACCCGATGAAAATCCTTCAATTGGTATCATCATCTGCAAAGAAAAAAAACGAACAACAGTAGAGTATGCACTCAAAGATAGCAATCAACCAATAGGTGTAGCCACATACAAACTCACAGAGTCACTACCAAATGACCTTAAAGGTCTTTTGCCATCTTCACAAGAGATAGAAGAAAAAGTGATGAGCTTTTTTGAAAAGGAGATTGATACAAATAAACAATAGTGAATTTAACCAGTTTGTAAAAGTGGCTTTTTAACAAAACTCAAGCTTTTTATCACCACATACAGCATTGATAAGTTATTGAAGTTAAACGAGAAACAATCGCTCGCTTTTAACTAGCAGTTTGGGTTATTTAATAAAGAAAAAGATACAATAAACGAGTGATGCTTAAAAATATAAATACGGTCAGTACATTTTAAAAAGAGCCAAAAAG
>RRZU013426391.1_pt1 | contig 16745 bp, 14 predicted proteins | sample 2165561 | NCBI WGS metagenome assembly RRZU01 (sample SAMN10456909, study PRJNA506462) | wastewater metagenome | isolation source: wastewater sludge | place: USA: Moscow, Idaho
AGCGAATCTCATCATGCGTCAGCAGCCATACAGCGGCTGCAACAAAGACCGAATGTATGGCTGCAATCGACTCCGTGAGTCGTCATCATCAAAAGATCGCTCTTGCAAACGGGGGGCGTCCATGTATGAACAGCATTGCGCCTCGCGCGGGGCTTTTTATTTACAGAAATAAGTAATTGATTTATATGGATTTTTTACAAAAATCAGGAATCCTTCCCGCCGCCACCCCCAATAAAATAATCCTTATTAATCAATAAGTTGCAAACAGCACGGCCTGCCCATTTTCGTCCGCACTGTAGTGCCCCGCGGTAGGTTACAATTACCCATCTTCCCGATCCTGACACCCTATCCAACATGAACCGTCACTATCCCCACCCCCTGATCGCCCGAGAAGGCTGGCCGTTCCTGGTCGGCATCGTCGTGATCACCTCGCTCGCGACCTATTTTTTCTGCTGGTGGTCCGCCCCGCTGTGGATCATCGCGCTATTCGTACTGCAGTTCTTCCGCGACCCGCCGCGCGACATTCCGCAAGACCCGAAAGCCGTGCTGTGCCCGGCCGACGGTCGCATCGTCGTGGTCGGCAAAGCGATCGATCCGTACCGCAACCGCGAGGCGCTGAAGATCAGCGTGTTCATGAATGTGTTCAATGTCCACTCGCAGCGCAGTCCGGTCGATGGCATCGTTGAGAAAGTCGAATACCACGGGGGTTCATTCCTGAATGCCGCGCTCGACAAGGCATCGCTGGAAAACGAGCGCAACGCGGTATTAGCCCGCCTCGCCGACGGCACCGAGATCACCTTCGTGCAGATTGCTGGTCTCGTCGCCCGCCGCATCCTGTGCTACACAACGGCCGGCGACGCACTCGCGCGCGGTCAGCGCTACGGTTTTATCCGCTTTGGTTCGCGCGTCGATGTCTACCTGCCGCTCGACGCCCAGCCAAAGGTTGCGATCGGCGACAAGGTCAGCGCCAGCAGCACTATCCTCGCGCAGCTGGCCTGATCGGACAATAAGTCCAATACAGCATAAAAATGGCGACTTCGGTCGCCATTTTTTGCATTTCATCGTCAGCAATTTGACAACATGTCATTAACAGGCCTATGCTGGCTCGGTACTGCATCAGGAGATTGGACATGGAATTGGACATCGAACGGCTGATCGCCGACTTCGGCGGTCCTGGCGCGCTGACCGAAGGGCTGAACCGGCTCTTTCCGGACGAGCCCGTCACGCGCGCGGCCATCTACAAATGGCGCGAACGCGGCAGTATTCCAACCGCCCAGTTCGCCCGGCTCGACCGGCTTGCCGCCAGCCAGGGACGCAGTTTCAACATTCACCATTACTTCACGGGCGCAACGATTGCGCCGGTCTTGCGGGAGCCTGCCATGAGCGAACGTCTGTACATTTTCGACACCACCTTGCGCGACGGCGAACAAAGCCCTGGCGCGTCGATGACCCGTGAGGAAAAGATCCGCATCGCACGCCAGCTGGAAAAACTCGGCGTCGACATCATCGAGGCCGGCTTTGCCGCCGCGAGCCCCGGCGATGCCGAGGCGATTCGCGCGATCGCGGAAACGATCAAGGAATCGACGGTTTGCTCGCTGGCACGCGCGACCGAGCGCGATATCCACATCGCCGGCGAAGCGATCGCACCAGCCGCCAGAAAACGTATCCACACGTTCATCGCGACCAGTCCGATCCACATGGACAAGAAGCTGCGCATGACGCCGGACGAAGTCGTCGATGCCGCAGTCAAGGCGGTCAAGCTCGCCCGCGAATATACCGACGATGTCGAATTCTCGGCCGAAGATGCGTTGCGTTCGGAGCCGGATTTCCTCGTGCGCATCTTCGGCGAGGTCATCAAGGCTGGCGCAACGACGATCAATGTGCCCGATACGGTCGGCTACGCAGTTCCGCATCTGACCGAAGCTTTTTTCCGCGACCTGATCACGCGCACGCCAGGCGCCGACCAGGTAATCTGGTCCGCGCACTGCCATAACGACCTCGGCATGGCGGTCGCGAACTCGCTTGGCGCGGTGCTTGGCGGCGCGCGCCAGGTCGAATGCACGATCAACGGTCTGGGCGAGCGCGCCGGCAATGCCGCACTCGAAGAAATCGTGATGGCGGTCAAGACCCGCAAGGATATCTTCAACGTCGAAACCGGCATCGAAACGACGCAGATCGTGCCAAGCTCGAAACTCGTCTCGACGATCACCGGCTATCCGATCCAGCCGAACAAGGCCATCGTCGGCGCCAACGCGTTCGCGCACGAATCCGGCATCCACCAGGACGGGGTGCTCAAGCACCGCGAAACCTACGAGATCATGAGCGCCGAATCGGTCGGCTGGAGCGCAAACCGCCTGACGCTCGGCAAGCTCTCGGGCCGCAACGCGTTCAAGACCAAGTTGCAGGAACTCGGCATCACACTCGAAAGCGAGGAAGCATTGAACGCGGCATTCGCCCGCTTCAAGGAACTCGCCGACCGCAAGCGCGAAGTGTTCGACGAGGATCTGCAGGCGCTCGTGTCCGACGAAGCCATCACGGTCGAGGCCGAACACTACAAGCTGGTTTCGCTGAAGGTGGTCTCCGAGACCGGCGAGATTCCGCACGCCTCGCTCGTTCTCGTCGAAGGCGGACAGGAAAAGCACGCCGAAGCCGACGGCGACGGCGCGGTCGATGCGTCGTTCAAGGCCGTCGAGTCGCTGGTCAATTCCGGCGCCGAACTGCAGCTATACTCGGTCAACGCGATCACCAAGGGCACCGACAGTCAGGGGGAAGTCACCGTGCGCCTGAAAAAGGACGGCCGCATCGTGAACGGCCAGGGCGCGGACACCGACATCATTGTGGCCAGCGTTAAGGCTTATATTTCTGCGCTGAACCGACTGTTCGGGCATGTCGCAAAGATGAATCCGCAACTGTGATCCGTATTGGCGGAGGCACCACCCAGCCTTCGCCAAAATACCATAAAAATCAAATACTTATAATTGCACCTCTGCCAATTATGGTTAAGTGCCTTCGAATCCCGGAAAAGCCATGCTGTCGCACTTCCCCCCTCTTGCCATCTGGAAGCGGGCAACGGGCTTCGCCCGCTTTGTCATCCGTCGCCTGATCGACGATCGTTGCCTGCAAACCGCAGGCAGTCTGACCTACACAACGCTGCTCGCAATCGTCCCGCTGTTCACGATCGCGCTGACGCTGTTCTCGGCCTTCCCGATGTTCGGCAACTACAGCGGCAAGTTCAAGGCGTTCATTCTGGCCAACCTGGTTCCCGACGCCTCAGGCCGGGTCATCGGCGTCTATATGCACCAGTTCTCGGAAAACGCGGAGCGGCTGACCGCGATGGGCATGGTCGGCCTGGCGGCCACGGCGCTACTGATGATGTTCACGATCGAAAAGACGCTGAACCAGATCTGGGGAATCACCCGCACACGCAACCTGCTCAGTCGCACGCTGATTTACTGGGCAGCGCTGACACTGGGCCCATTGCTGATCGGCCTGAGCATCTCGCTCGCTTCGTGGCTATCCGGGGAGTTGCCCGGCGAATTGCCGGGAATCGGACTTTCACTGCTGAAACTTGGTCCCTGGCTGCTGGTGTTCCTGACGCTGGGCATGGTGTTTGTCACAGTGCCAAATTGCTATGTGCCGCGCAGCCACGCACTGCTTGCAGCATTCTTCACCGCCAGCGCGCTGGAGCTGATGAAACTGCTTTTCGGGCTGTATGTGAAGAAATTCGCCACGTTCAAGCTCGTGTACGGCGCCTTCGCGAGCTTTCCGATCCTGTTGTTGTGGCTATACACGGGCTGGGTTTTCGTGCTGGGAGGCGCGGTGCTTTCCGCCTGCCTTTCCTACTGGCACAACGATGCCTGGCGCTGGCCGAGAAGTCAGGGGACACGGTTCGAGCAGGCGTTGCTGATCCTGCTCACGCTGGCCGAGGCCCATCACGGTGGAGAACTGCTGCACATTGATGCGTTGCGACGCAGGATTGGTCTTGGCATCGATGTGACCAACCAGCTGCTCGAACACATGGCAAGAAAAAACTGGGTCGAGGCGAACCGTGAAGGCCGGTGGCTACTGGCCACCGACCTTGACCAGATCCGCCTGATCGATGTGTTCGAGCTGGTGGTCACCCCGCTGACCATCGGCAAGGAACAGGCGCTCGCACCGTGCATGGCCCGGTTGCGTGGCGATCTGGAAATGACGCTGGCCGATTACGCCACGCAGCACGCTCAGGCGCAGCCGGCCTCCAGCGCGCTGGCGACCACTTCGGAAGAAAGCTCGCCGACATAAGATTCGCCGAGCCGGCGCATCAGAATATAGCGGATACGCCCGGAGTCGACCTTCTTGTCGCCGGCCATCAGTTCGAGATAGCGCTCGACGCCGAGTTTCGGCGCGATGACTGGCAAGCCGGCCTTCTCCAGCAGCGCCCGGATTCGGGCGATATCCGCATCGCTGATCTGCCCGAGCTGCCGCGAAGCCAGTGCCGCAAGCACCATGCCGGCGGCAACCGCTTCGCCGTGCAACCAGACGCCGTAGCCCATTCCCGATTCGATCGCATGGCCAAAGGTATGGCCAAGGTTAAGCAACTCGCGCACACCCGCAGTTTCGCGCTCGTCCTGAGCAACCACCCGCGCCTTGTTGCGGCAGCAGCGCTCGACCGCGAAGGCCAGCGCCTCAGCATCGCGCGCCATCAGCCGGTCAATATTTGCCTCGAGCCACTCAAAAAATTCGAGATCGTCGATCAGGCCATACTTGATGACCTCGGCCATGCCGGCAGAAAACTCGCGCGCCGGCAGCGTGTTGAGCGTGGCCAGATCGGCCAGCACCAGCTTCGGCTGGTAGAACGCGCCGATCATGTTCTTGCCGAGCGGATGGTTGATCGCGGTCTTGCCGCCGACCGAGGAGTCGACCTGCGCCAGCAGCGTCGTCGGGATCTGGATAAACGGTGCACCGCGCTGGTAAATCGCTGCGGCAAAGCCGGTCATGTCGCCGACCACTCCACCACCAAGCGCGATCAGCGTGGTCTTGCGCTCACAGCGCTTCTCGAGCAGGCCATCGAAAATCAGGTTCAGCGTTTCCCAAGTCTTGAATGCCTCGCCATCGGGCAGGATGATGCTATGGCAAACCACGCCCGCGGCTTCAAGTTCGGTGCGCAGCGCATCGAGATAGAGCGGCGCGATTGTGCTGTTGCTGACAATGGCCACCTGCTTTTGCGGCAACAGCGGCAAGATCAGATCAGCGCGCGCCAGCAGGCCGCGTCCGATCTGGATGTCATAAGGCGCATGCGCGAGGTCAAGCCGGACGGTTCGCATGGAAATGCTGCTCCAGTTCTTTTTGCAGACGGTTGATAAGCTGGTGAACGGACTGGCTGCTGGTGTCGATGACCAGATCGGCGACTTCGCGGTACAGTGGATCACGGATCTCGTACAATTCCTGCAGTTTGGCCTTCGGATTGGCGGTCTGCAGCAACGGTCGGCTCTTGTCGTGACAAGTGCGCAGGTAGAGATCATCGGCGCTCGCACGCAGATAAATTACCAGGCCGCTGCGCTTCAGACATTCCCGGTTAGCCAGATCCATCACTACGCCGCCGCCCGTAGCCAGCACGATGTCATCGAGCCGGGTCAGCTCGTCGATGACTTCCGCTTCGCGCGCGCGAAATCCGGCTTCTCCCTCGATTTCAAAGATGACCGGCACCCGCACGCCAGTTCTGGCTTCGATTTCATGATCGGAATCGAGAAAGCGCTTGCCCGTCAAGCGGGCTAAGGCACGCCCCACAGTCGTTTTGCCGGCCCCCATCAGGCCGACCAGAAAAAAATTGCCTGGCATTTTCATGCCAGGCATTGTATCGGAAAGCCGTATCCTGTGCGATCCGGCCCGCCTACCGCAAGGTCAGCTCGCCAGAAAGAATCTTCGGCGAAATGAACACCAACAGTTCGCGCTTTTCCTTGTTCTTGGATTTGTGTTTGAACAGGTTGCCCAGCAGCGGAATATCGCCCAGCAGCGGAACCTGGTCTGTCACATTCGTCGTACTTTCCAGATAAATCCCGCCGATGACGACCGTGCCGCCATTCTCGACCAGAACGCGGGTCTGGACCTGCTTGGTATCGATGGCCGGACCGTTGATGGTTTCAACCCCGCGGCTATCCTTGTTGACCTTCAAGTCCATGATCACATTGCCATCCGGCGTGATCTGCGGCGTAACCTTCAGCGACAGCACGGCTTTTTTGAAACTGATGCTGGTCGCGCCGTTCGGGTTGGATTCCTGATAAGGAATTTCCTGGCCATCTTCAATCACCGCCTCGACCCGATCTGCAGTGACCAGCCTCGGGCTGGAAACGATCTTGCCTGCGTTCTCGGACTCCAGCGCCGACAGCTCGAGCTCAATCATGGACCCTGCCACCGAACCGAAAAGCGCGGCAAACGAACTGGCCGTGTAGCCATTGATGTTGTTGGCCGGCAGATTGACCGCCAGATTCTCCGGATAGACCGTGGCAGCAGTTCCATCAACCGGATGCAGGTTCGGCCCGGCATCCTTCAGCGTGCCGGAATAGGTATTGGTTGCCCCGCGACGCACCAGCCCCAGCCTGGCGCCCAGCTCCCGGCTAAACCCCTCACGCGCCTCGACAATCCGCGCCTCGATCATGACCTGGCGGGACGGAATATCGATTTTCTCGATCAGATTGCGGATTTCCTCGAGCTTGGTCGGCACATCGTTGACGATGAGGGTATTGGTCAACGGGTCCATGACCGCGCTGCCGCGCTTGGAAAGAATCCGCTGCTTGTCATCCTTCACGATCTTTTCGAAATCAGCCGCCTTGTGGTACTTGAGGCGGAACATTTCCTGGCGCGTCGGCATCAGCTCTTCGATCTGTTTCTTGTTTTCCAGCTCCTGCTTTTCCTTCGCGGACAGTTCATCGCGCGGGGCGATCCAGAGCACATTGCCGCTCTTGCGCTGATCAAGCCCCTTGGATTGCAGGATGATATCCATCGCCTGATCCCACGGGACATCCTTTAGCCGCAAGGTCAGCGAACCGGTCACCGTATCGCTGGTAATGATGTTCATGCCGGTAAACTCGGCGATCACCTGCAGAACCGTACGGATCTCGACATTCTGGAAATTCAGGGAAAGCTTTTCGCCCTTGTAGGTTTTCTTGCTGGCGTCGGCATTCTTGTCTTCCACCGTCTCGCGCACTTCGATCGTGAAACGGTTTTCCGTCTGGTAGGCGGAATATTCCCAGTTCCCCGTCGGCTCGATCAGCATGCGGGTCGAATCGCCCTGCCCGATTACGTCGATCTTCTGTACCTTCGTGCCGAAATCAGTCACATCCATCCTGCGTTCGAGCTTCTTCGGCAACGATGCCTTGGAAAAATCCACGGCCAGCAGCTTGCCCTGCTGGCGGATATCGATCCCGACATTCGGACTGGTCAGATCGACGATAATCTTGCCTTCGCCATTAGGACCACGCCGGAAGTCGACATTCTGGATTCCCTGCGCCTGCACCGGCCCCACCGCCTCGGCGAACTGAACCACCTTCGGCGCAGCTGCCGCGACAGTAGAACCGTCCAGCGTGATAATCGCGGACTTGCCTTCTGTCTTGACGTCATAGCTGGCCTGCTTCTGCATGCTCAACACCAAGCGGGTGCGGCCATTGCCCTCGGCAACATTGACCTGCCGCAGCACATTGCCATTAACCTGAACCGAGCTCTTGTCAGACTGATTGATGACATTCGGAAAATCGAATGCGATCCGGGGCGGGATTCGGGTCGAAAAACTCGCAGGGCTGGGCGCATCGCCGCTGAAATTGACCTTGACCACCTGCTTTTCCGCGGAAACGCTGCTGACTTCAATGCCTGTAATCCCCACCGGATCCGCAGCAAACGTCAGCGAAGTGAAAAGCGACAGGGCCAGAACCCTCAGGATGGAAACGATTTTGCTCGATTTCATTTTTTCTGCCCCACTTTCTGTGCGTTCTGCTCGACTTCTTCAAGCGTCAGACTGGAGGTGCGCTCGACCCAGTCCCCACCACTGTCCTCGACGATTTCCTTCAGGGTGACTTCGGTTTCACCGATCCGGACCACCATGCCGAAATTCCGTCCGAGATAACTACCCTGCCTGACTCGGTGCAATGTGCCATCAGGCGCCTTGATCAGCGCCTGGATGGTTTTGCCCTGCTGCAGCGTACCAGCCATCTGCAACTTTTCGAGATCATACGATTCGAGCGGCTCCCGGGGGCGATTAACATTCGGAATCAATGCCCCTTTGCCTTTGGCCACATCCATCTTCGCCGGCTTGAACGGATCCGCTGCATCACTGGCATTGTATGGAAACGGTTCGTACGGCTTCACAGCAGGCAGAGGTTCCACCTTGCCGTGCAAGCCTTCGCTGTTCTGCCGCATCCATTCTTTCAGGTCGCTGTTTTCTTCACCGAAACAACCGGCAAGGCTAACCACCAGCAGCAGCGACATCCCGAAGCATCGCTTGTTCATGAGTTTCTCGCTCTTCACCGATACCGCCTACTTCTTTTTCCTGGCCTTGGCCTTGGCTTCCGCCTCGGCCTGACGCATCGCCTGGCGCTCAGCTTCGTCAAGCACACGATAGGTCTTGATTACAGCCTGCATAGCCAGGGGGCCATCCACGGGCGTCCTGGCATCCTTGCCGCCCTTGGCACCCTTGGCATCCTTCGTCTGCGAAAGCTGAATATTTCCCAGGGTAACAATCCGGGACAACTGGGCCACATCACTGACGAAGAAGGCCAGATCGTGATAGCTACCGCTGATCCGGATATCGATCGGCTGCTCGACAAATTCGCTGGTCTTGATTTCCGCGCCCGGCTTGAACAATTCGAACATCAGCCCCCGGCCCACCCCAGCCTGGTTGATCTCGGTCAGCAGGGTTTCCATTTCCGCCTTGTTCGGCAACTGCTTGAGCATCGCGCCGAACGCCTGCTGGATTTCCAGCAATTGTTGCCGATACGCCTCGAGGTTGACCGCTTTTTCCTTCTTGGCCCGGAAATCCTGCTTCAGCTTCTCTTCCTGCGCACGGCCGGCATCGAGCTCGGTCATCTGGTCATTCCAGACGAAGTAATACCCTGCGCCGACCACCAGCAGGAATGCCAGGAGCATGCAAGCGAGCTGAACGGGAATCGGCCAGTCACCGGCTTCTTTGGGATCCAGGCGCCTGAGTTCATCAAGTGTCATTTATTCACCCCTCTCGCAGCGGGTTTCGAGGCTGCGGGTGCCGACGCATCGACAGCCCTCGTCACTACCGTGCGCAGGCTGAATTCGGTCACTTGCATATTCCCCATGCTGGCAGCCTTGGTTTCGACAAGCAGCGGCTGCTCGAACACCAGCGAATCGTTCAGGTTGCGCATGTACGCCGATACCCGCGCATTGGACTGGGCATAGCCGGCCAGGTCGATCTTCGCATCGACCTGCTTGAACTCCTTCAGGTACACGCCTTCCGGGGTCTGGCGCGCCAGCTGATCCAAGATGCGGACGGACTCCGTACGGTTTGACTGCAGACGCTCGACCACTTTCTTGCGATCAAGCAGCGCGTCCTTCTCGCTCTTGAGTTTTTCGATTTCGGCGATTTCACGGTCAAGCTTGGCATTCTCGGCGGACAGAAAGTCATTGCGTGACTTCTGCGTATCGATCTGCGCCGAAAGAATCGTAAAACCAAGCACGATCACCGCCACGGCGGCGAGCAGGGCAAGCGCAAGCATGCTCAGGAAACGACGCTGCCTGGCTTGCCGTTTCTGCTCGCGATGAGGAAGCAGGTTAATCCTGATCATACTGGGTCGAACCTCCGCATGGCGAGACCGCAGGCAATCAGCAACGATGGCGCATCAAGCTGGATCTGCTTGCCGCGCAACTTGCCGGTAGCCATGCTGAAAAAAGGATTGGCACGCATGGTGCTCGGAATCTGGGTACGACTCGAAACCACTTCGTCCAGACCGTGAATCACGCTGCATCCGCCGGCCAGCAGGATATGATCGACTGAACTGTAGTTATTGGCGGTATAGAAAAACTGGAGCGAACGCGCGATCTCCATGGCCAGCGTGTCCATGAACGGCTGCAGCACGTCATGCTCGTAGTTTTCCGGCAGGCCACCCTGTTTCTTGGCCTGCTCGGCATCCTCGAACGACATGTTGAATTTGCGCTGGATTTCCTGAGTCAACTGATTGCCGGCATAAACCTGGTCGCGGCTGTAGATCGACTCGGCGTCCTTGAAGATGTTCACATGCATGCCGGTCGCGCCGATATCGACGACCGCGACGATCTGGCCTTCGCCGTTGTTGGGCAACTGTGGTCGCATCAGCTCGAACGCTGCACTCGTCGCATAGGACTCGACATCCATGACCGCGGCGTGCAAACCGGCAGCCTCAATGGCTGCGACCCGCTCCTCGACCTTGTCCTTCCTGGCTGCGGCGATCAAAACGTCGTTTTCGTCCGGCGAATTGGGATTGGCCCCGAGAACCTGAAAATCCAGATTGACTTCATCGAGCGAAAACGGGATGTATTGGTTGGCTTCCGTTTCGACCTGCGTTTCCAGCTCACGCTCGGTCATGTCCGACGGCGCAAGGATTTTCTTGGTAATGACCGATGCCGCCGGCAGGGCCAAGGCTACGTGCTTGACGCGCGTACCCAGCTGCTGCCATGCTCGCCTGACCGTTTCCGCGACTGCATCGATATTGGCTAGATTGCCGTCGGTTACCGCGTCTTTCGGCAACGGCTGAATCACGTAGCGCTCCAGGCTGTAGTGTTGCCCGGCACGGCTCAGCTCGACCATTTTAACGGCCGAAGCGCTGATATCGACCCCGATCAGGGGGGGCGCCTTGGGTTTCAGGAAATCGAGGTTCAACACTGGATTCCTTCAATTAAATTAGGGAAATAAGAGATATTTTTCCCAACCTGCGTCAAATCCTAGCAGCGCAACAGACCCCTGTAAAGGCGATACCGGTAATCACGCCTTTTTTGCAACAACTCTATAATATGCTGTCAAAGCCCTCGTTTTGGCGATCAACCCTAGTTATCAGGCACCATGAAAAAACGCCTTTTTCTTGTTCTATTCGGCTCGGTCTGCGGCCTCGCGCTAATCGGCATCGCGCTAGCCCTGCTCGCCATCACCCTGACCTACCCGAAGCTTCCGCCGCTGGATGCCGTCACCGACTACCGGCCCAAAATACCGTTGCGAGTATACTCCGCAGATAACGTGCTAATCGGCGAATTTGGCGAAGAAAAGCGCTCTTTCACGCCAATAGCCCAAGTCCCCCAGATCATGAAGAATGCGCTGCTGGCCGCCGAAGACGAGCGTTTTTACCGTCACGGCGGTGTCGACTATATCGGCGTACTGCGCGCAATGATCGGCAACTTGATTTCTGGCCATTCCCAGTCTGGCGCCAGCACGATCACGATGCAGGTCGCGCGCAATTTCTACCTTTCAAACGAAAAGACTTTTTCGCGCAAATTCAATGAAGCGCTGCTCTCGTTCAAGATCGAACACAATCTGAGCAAAGACCAGATTCTTGAACTCTATATCAACCAGATTTATCTCGGGCAGCGCGCCTACGGCTTTGCTGCAGCGGCGCAGACTTATTTCGGCAAGGATTTTTCGCAGTTGACCGTCGCCGAGGCCGCAATGCTGGCCGGCTTGCCGAAGGCTCCGTCGGCCTACAACCCGGTCGTCAATCCGAAGCGAGCCAAACAGCGCCAGCTCTATGTACTACGCCGCATGAACGAGCTCGGTTTCATCACTGCCGAGCAATACCAGGCCGCCAGGGAAGAACCGCTGAAAGTCAAACAGAGTGGGCAAAGTTATGCGGTCCACGCCGAATACTTGGCTGAAATGGTTCGCCAAATGATGTTCGAGCGCTACAAGGAGGCCATCTACACGCAGGGTTTCCGCGTCTATACGACCATCGACAGCCAGCAGCAGGCCGCGGCCTACCAGGCACTTCGGCAGGGGCTGCTCGACTATGACCAGCGGCATGGCTATCGCGGCGCCGAAGGATTCATCGAGCCGAAGCTGATCGAACCCGGCAACGAAGACGCGTTCGACGAGGCCCTGGCCGAATTCAAGGATACCGACGAATTGCGCCTGGCCATCGTCCTGAGCACCGACGGCAAATCGGTGCGCGCGCAGATTCGCGGCAACGATGTCGTCACGGTCGAAGGCGACGGTTTGAAACTCGCCCGCCCGTATCTTTCCGACAAGGCGGCACCGGCTTCCCGCCTGCGCGCCGGCGCGATCATCCGCCTGCGCCAGACGGAAAAGGGCTGGCAGATCAGCCAGTTGCCGCAGGTCGAAGGTGCATTGGTTTCGATGGATCCGGAAAATGGTGCGATCCGCTCGCTGGTCGGTGGCTTCGACTTCAACCGCAGCGCGTTCAACCACGCGACGCAGGCCAGACGCCAGCCCGGATCGAGCTTCAAGCCGTTCATTTATTCAGCCGGCATTGAACGTGGCATTACGCCCACCACGTTGATCAACGATGCGCCGCTGGTCATCAACCCGGATCAGGTCGGCGGCCAGACCTGGGAACCGAAAAACTATGACGGCAAGTTCGCCGGCATGATGACCGTGCGCAATGCGCTGACGCAATCGAAGAATCTGGTATCGATCCGCATCCTGCAGGCGATTTCGCCAGAATACGCGCAGCAGCACATCACCCGCTTCGGCTTCAGCGCCAAGGATCATCCGGCCTACCTGACAATGGCGCTCGGCGCAGGCACGGTCACCCCACTGCAGATGGCCGAAGGCTATTCAGTATTTGCCAATACCGGCTATCGCGTTCCCTCGTTCTTCGTCAGTCGGATCGAAGATGGACGCGGCAAACTGCTGGCCCGCATGGAGCCGGAAATCGCAGGGGTGAGCGCCAAGCGCACGCTCGACGCACGCAATGCTTTCATCATGACCGACATGATGCGCGACGTGGTCAGCCGCGGCACCGCGACCAAGGCGAAAGCCTTGGGTCGCAATGACCTCGCCGGCAAGACCGGCACGACCAACGACGCCAACGATGCCTGGTTCACCGGCTTCCAGCCCAAGCTCGTCGCCGTGGTCTGGATCGGTTTCGACCAGCCGAAATCACTCGGCGGACGCGAAACAGGGGGGGCTGCGGCACTTCCGGTCTGGGTCAATTTCATGGCCAAGGCGCTGAAAGACCAGCCAGAATATGAATATCCGGTACCGGAAGGCATTCTCGTGCAAACGCTGCAAACCGAAAAAGGTCCGCGGACCGAGTATTTCCTGAACGAGTTCCCGCAGACCAATCCTGAACTGGGTCTGGGTGGCGGCAGCGGCGCGAGCACTGCGCCGATCGATGAAATCAAGGACTTGCTGTTCTAGGTCCGGGGGAAAAATGACCCGTTCCCACCCTCGCGCTGCGGCAACGCAACGCCAGCAAATCGCCGCCCGCGCCGCGCAACTGCTCGCCGAAGACCATATCGGCGACTTCACGCAGGCCAAACGCAAGGCAGCCAGACAACTCGGCATCCATGACGACCGGTCATTGCCGTCCGATCAGGAAATCGAGGCCGCGCTGGCCAGCCATCGCGCAGTCTACGATCCGGACCACACCGCAGTCATTCGGGCGTTCCGCCACAAGGCCGCCAGCCTGATGCGCTTCCTGGACGGTTTTCGTCCAAAGCTGACCGGATCCGTGCTTTCCGGCGTCGCCGGCCCGCATTCGAACATCAACCTGATTCTTTTCCACGACAATCCGAAAGCCGTGGAATTCTTCCTGTTGAACCAGAAAATCGATTACGAACAACAGGAAAGCCCCGGCTCGCCGCGCCAGGCCGACTATCCGACGCTGGCATTCTGGTATGACGACACGCAAGTGTTGCTGCATGTGCGGCCGCTTTCCGCCGAGCGCAGCCAGCGCGAAGACCGCGCGACGCTGGCCGACGTCGAACGGCTGCTGGAACAGGATGGCAGCGATGATTAAGCGCCCCTGACGCGCCTCTTGCGATACCGGACATGGCGAACCCTCGCGCACTCTCCCCGCTCCAGCTCGACGATCCGACCCCCTACCGGATCGAAGACAGGGAACGCTTGCAGCATTTGCTTGCCCGACTGGTCCGGCGTCCGGAACTCGTCTGTCTCTATCCTGCCGACGATCACGCGATATTTGCCCTGAGCGCGCTGCTGCATGTCGGCGACGATTACCTGATATTCGATGCGATTCCGGACGAGCGCATCGAAAAGAAACTGCAATCCAGCCCGCAGCTTATCTGCGTCAGCAGCCTCGACCGCATCCACGTCCAATTCAATGTCCCAAAACCTCTGGGCTGCCGGCATGAAGGGCAACCCGCGCTGCGCACCGGCTGGCCGCAGGAACTGCTTTTCGTCCAGCGTCGCGACTGCTATCGCCTGAACACCCCGGTACGCGAAGCGCCGATCTGCCATATTCCTCAAGCTGACGGCGATGAAATTGCGATCCTGGTCGCCGACATCAGCCTCGGCGGACTGGGGCTGACCGGTCCGCTGCCCGGCATCGACGCGCGACCCGGACTACGCCTTGCCGGTTGCAGACTCGAATTGCCCGGCATCGGCATCATCCCGGCCGAACTGCTGGTTTGCGCCACCCACATCTTGAATCCGCGCGGCGACCCGCACGCGCAGCGCATCGGCTGCCGCTTCGTCCAGCTATCCGGGCGCGGACAAACCCTCGTGTTACGCTATATCAATCAGCTTGAACGCCGCAGGATCTCACACGAATGACGACCCTCCTCCCTGCCCTCGCCCGCTTGCGCCGCATCGAAGCCGACGCGCTTGCCGCCGGTCTGCCGCTGATGGAGCGCGCCGGCCGCGCCGCCGCCAATCTGGTCCTGCACGAATACCCGCAGGCGCGCCGCGCGCTCGTACTGATGGGTCCCGGCAACAACGGCGGCGACGGCCTCGTCTGCGCCCGCCATCTGAAAGCGGCCGGCATCGCCGTCGCGATCTGTCCAATCGACGGAGTCGCCGACTTCGGTCATTGCGACCTGATCGTCGACGCGCTGTTCGGCATCGGCCTCGCGCGCGACCTCGCAGGCGCCGCGCGAACCCTCGTCGAAACCGCGAATGCCAGCGGCAAACCGATCGTCGCACTCGACACGCCAAGCGGCCTCGACGCCTACACCGGAACGGTCAAGGGCTGCGCTATTCGCGCCGAACACACGCTGACCTTTCTCGCCGACAAGCCCGGCCTGCACACTGGAGCGGGACGCGACCATGCCGGCACCGTTTGCGTTGATCCGCTAGGGCTCGGGCTCGAGCTCGAAGCAGACCCGGCTGACGGCGAACTCGTTGACAGCGCGCCGACCGCGCTGCGCAAGCTGCGCCGACTTGCCGACACCCACAAAGGCCAGTTCGGCACGGTCGCGATCTTCGGCGGAGCGCCCGGCATGCTCGGCGCCCCGCTGCTTGCCGGGCGCGCGGCGCTGAAATTCGGCGCAGGCAAGGTCCGGCTTGGCTTTCTCGCCGACGATCATCCCGCTTTCGATCCGCTCCAGCCCGAGCTGATGTTGCATCCGGCTGCGGAACTCGAGACCCTCGCCGACACGACGCTGCTCGTCGCCGGCCCGGGACTGGGCCAGAGCGACGCGGCCAAAGCGCTGCTCGAGCGTCTGCTGCTGCGCGAACAGCCGTTGGTGCTCGACGCCGACGCGCTGAACCTGATCGCCGCCGATCCGGCTTTGCAGACCCGGCTACGCCAGCGAACCAAACCGGCCGTGCTGACGCCGCACCCGGCCGAAGCCGCGCGCCTGCTGGCACAACTGACCATCCGCGTACAGGCCGATCGCATCGCGGCGGCGCAGGAACTCGCGCAGAGACTGAACTGCGTCGTACTGCTGAAGGGCGCGGGGACAGTTTGCAGCGATGGCCAACGCTGGAGCATCAACGCCAGCGGCAACGCGGCCCTGAGCAATGCCGGCCAGGGCGACGCGCTCGCCGGCATGCTCGCGGCGCTGTTCGCGCAAGGACTGGAAGGATTCGAGGCCGCTCGCTGCGCGGCCTGGTTACACGGCGCGGCCGCCGACCAGTGGCGAACCCACCACCCGGCCGGAATCGGCCTGAGCGCCAGCGAAGCGACTGACCTCGCGCGCGAATGGCTGAACCGGCTCGCCGGCTAAAAGTTCATATAAATCAACAAGTTACAACGAACACTGCGATTCAAAAAGCCATAAAAATCAAAGACTTTCGAATTGGCACCTGACACACCGAGCCAGTCCAGCGCCCCTCGGGCCGCGACTCGCCCGCTCGCCAGACACGCAGTCAGCAGGTAGCCGCCAGTCGGAGCTTCCCAATCGAGCATTTCGCCGGCGCAGAACACGCCGGGAAGCGTTTTCAGCATCAGGCCGGAATCGAGCGCCTCGAAGCGCACGCCGCCGGCGCTGCTGATCGCCTCGTCGAGCGGCCGCGGTGCGACCAACCGCAGCGGCAACGCCTTGATTGCTGCAGCCAGCCGGGCCATGTCGGCAAAGTCTTCCTTGCTGACGAGTTCGCGCAGCAACCCGGCCTTCACGCCTTCGATTCCCAATTTTCGCCGCAGGTGGTTCGCCATCGAGTCGGCGCCGCGCGGCCGCGCCAGCGCTTCGGCGACCTGCTCAAGCGTGCGATCCGGCTGCAAATCGAGGAAAAGCTGCGCGCAGCCCGACGACTCGATCTCGTCGCGCAAACCGGCCGCCAGCGCATAGATCAGGCTGCCCTCGACGCCAGTTTGCGTGATCACGAACTCACCGCGCCGGTACTGCCGCGAACCGTCAGC
>RRZU013374752.1_pt1 | contig 16744 bp, 11 predicted proteins | sample 2165561 | NCBI WGS metagenome assembly RRZU01 (sample SAMN10456909, study PRJNA506462) | wastewater metagenome | isolation source: wastewater sludge | place: USA: Moscow, Idaho
CTCTCCGAAGCGCCAGTGTTTGTGTCTATATTAAAATCTTCATATTGCTTGTTAAATGCATCAATATCATTCATTGTGTCTTTATAATCTATAGTATTGCTTGTATCAACATATATTGAGAAATCTACATCTTTGTAGACTCTATCTCCTACTTCTAAGTCTTTATCTATAGGCTTTTTATCAACTGGTTGCTTAATATCATTATCAACTGGCGCTTTGCTGATGTCTTTAGGCTTCTCTTTTGGCAACTTATCAAAATCTATTCCACTTATATTTTCATCTTCATTTACTTCTTCTTCTGTATAATCAATATCAACAGGCTCATTTAATGTTCTATCTACTGGCGCTTTGAGAGTTGTGTCTACAGGTTCATTAATAGTTCTATCAACAGGAGGTTTTTTATCTTCTGGTTTTTTATCTTCTGGTTTTTTATTTGATTCATCTTTTTTATCTTTTGATAATTCTTTTATTTTTTTACCTAAGAATTCTAATCTTTTTTTCTCAGATTTATTTAATCCATCTTTTCTATCTTTTAGCAATAGATTTTTATATTTATTTGTTAATGATGCTATGTCTTCACTTGATTTTTTGAATCCTTCAATTTTTTTAGAAACATTTTTAGCTGTCAACTCTGCAACTTTAGCCATAGCGCCAGATTCATCTGCAACACTATTTCTAATACTATATATACCACCAGATTTAACTTCATTGTTCATATTTTCATAAACATTTTTATAATTTATTGTAAATTTCTGACCTGAAGGATATTTATATTCTTTTGAACCACTATTTTTACCAGTTGATGCTACTTCAGCTTCTACTTCAGCTATTGCTTTATCTAATACTGATAATTTATTTTGTTGTCTAGATACAAACTTATCCATGTTTTCTAAATTTTTGTCTATAGTTTTTAAATCTTCATTTTCTATAGCATCTTCAACATTTTTCTTATATGTTAAATATCCTCTAGCGCCAGATGCAACTTCATTTGATACCTCACCGATACTTTTTCTAATTGTTGATACAGCTACATATTCATCTTTTATATCATTTAATGTTTCTTCATCTAATCCAGCATCAGCTCCAGCTTTCATATAGTTTTTAACTATTAATTCATCATTAAAATCTATCTCTCCAATAGCATTTCCTTCATCATCTGTAATGTCAAGCATTTTCTTGAACTTTTCTTTATTTTTTGGATCTGAAGCCAAACTTTGCATTCTTGATGTATTTCCATTTCTAAGAACATCATCTCTTCTTGAAGCCATTAATTCTTTTATTCTTATGCTATTTTCAGCAGCTTTAATTTGTAAATCTAACTTTGTATCTTCATTAATGTTTGTGCTTTTTTTGGAATATACAACAGCTTCAGTAATATCATCAAGCATTGAATCAACTTCTGCATCTGTTATATCATTTGCATCTATTCTAGCAGTAATATTGTCTAGCTTTGTATTATAGTTAGCAACATTTACTTTTGCAGCTTTTGCGTCTTCTCTAGCTACTATATCATTTGGATCTTCATTGATAATATCCGATGTTTTATTTTTCATATTTTTAGCAGTATTAACAGCTGAATCTTTTAGTTCACCTATTTTTTCATTTAATTTGCTAACTGTTCCGATACCAGATACCATACCAGCAGCAGTCATAGGAGTTTGCATCAATATAGAACTACCTGGCGCTGCTAATGCTCCAACAGCAACTTCTTCAGCTATTTTTGCTTCTTGCTCTTTTATTAATGGTTTTGCATCTTCTCCAGCTAAGTTATATGTATTTAATGTTTCAATTAAACTTTGAACAGATTCTTGACCAGCTTCTCCAGCTGCTCCAGCTGATAACTTAGTTGCTGTTCCTAACAAACCACCAGCAATCTTTGACGCCACATTCTGTGGTAATTTTGATAATGTTTTATCTACTACACTTGACACATCTGGAATACCTTTAACTATAGACATGTCTGCAAATTTTTCTAATTTAAAACTTAGCATATTCATCATTGCAGCACCAGTTAATTCCTCTGCTGTCATATGTCTACCAGTATTTTCATAGAACTCTTCATCTTGTCTATTTGCTTGTCCATAACTTAATGCAACCAATGGTGAATTTTTAGCAACATTATATGTTAGCTCATTCATTTTTGATATACCATTTGCATCTTTAATCTGTTCAATTTTCAAAGCGCCAGAGTAGGGTGCTAATCTACCAGCTTTTACTGCATCATTTACATTATCTATATTTTTTTGTACTTTACCAGCTTTTGTTAGCATTCCAGCACCTTTAGAACCTAATGCTTCCAATGCTATAACACCAAAGAACTCAACAGCAGTTTCGGGATTTGTTAATCCAAGTTTTAATATTTCAATTGCCTCATTTGAATCAACATTTGATGCTAAATTATTAATTCTTTTTGCAAACTCTGAACCTATTCCATCGTAACTTTCAAGCTTTTTATCAAACCAACCTTTATCACTTTCAGCAATCTGTTCTGACATGTTTTTAACAGCTATATCTTTAATTTTAGATATATTTTCTTCTGAATATTTACTATCGAATCCTATTGCTTTATTTACTGCATCAGTTCTTGATTTTGCATCTCCGAATATTGCATTTGCATAATCTTCATTTGCTAATCCAGTTAAAAAGTCACCTGTATCTAATGCCCAATTTAAAGCCATAGCAACTGGCGCTTTTGCAATATTTATACCTCTATCTACAATTTTACTTGATTCACTTTTTGGACCATTAATTAATTCATCTATTTGTTGTTCATTTAGTTTTTTACCACCAAAATTGCTGTATTGTTTATCTCCAGCTATTCCTAAATACTTATCTAATCTATTTTCATTCATTCCAGATGTCATATCTTCTGGACTTATTCCTCTTGTATCTCCAAACAATCCTTCAGGACTTGCATAATACTCTGATTGTCCAGATGCTTCTTCAAACTTATCTATCATTGAGTTTGGACTTCTTCTATTTTCGATAGCGCCAGTTCTTCCGTGTACTGCACCTTCAAGTGTTTTTGATACATTGTATGGCAATAGCATATCCATATAATTTTTATTTATATCTACTCCACTATCTCCAGCTTCCCAGCCATATCCTTTTTTACCAACACTATATCCTTTAGCTTCTGCTCTTCCTGGCTGATATCTATAATCAGATGATGGAAGATCTCCTCTTGCTATCCCAAACTTTACACCAGAATCATCTTTTGTTCCATACATATAAGCTCTTCCAAGCTCTCCTGTATATTCTTCACCAGTAGAATTGAAATAATACTTTCCATCTGCACCTTTTGTTAATGATTGATCTGCTGCTTCAGATAATAAATCTTGAACACCTAATGCTGATTCATCATTCCATATTTTATTCTTGTTTTGGTCGATGTAACCTAATGCATTTACAGAATATGTATTTTCTTCAAGGTTTGCACCTTGATTAATACCAGCTTGTAATTTAGCCATTTTGTCTGCTGTAGCTTGTTCTAATTGTTTGATTTTTCGTTGTTGAAGTGACTCTTGCTGTATAGCTTCATTTGTCTCTTGAGTATCTTGTAGGTTTTCAAATAATCCCATATTTATCTCCATTATAGTATGTAGTTATTATACTACACACTATATTAATTATGGTTTATTGATATTTATTTCTTATAGTCAGATGAATATAGAGCATCATATATATTTTTATTTTTTGAATATTTTTCAAAACTTACATCATTTTTAAATTCTGAACTTAATGATTCATATTCTTTTTTGATATTATCTAATTTTTTTTCATCTTCTGCTATTTTATTTCTAATTGAAGGAATAACAGGTTTAAAATCAGGAAAATATAAATTATCTTTTTTATCTTCTTCTTTTTTAGATAATATTTCTTGCCTTCGTTTATTAATCTCTTCTTCCATATTTACTTTAGTATCACTATCAGCTGGCGCTTTGAAAGGTAATTTACCATTTGAATCATCTATTAAATTTTGAATAGGTCTATCTCTTTCAACAGTTAATATATTACCTAATCTATTTTTAACAGCTTGTGGAACTTTACTACTATTGTCAACATATTCATATAATTTATTTATATCTCCTTGTTCAAGAAGATTTGAAAGAGTACCCCTATATCCATTTTCTCCAGGAACTAAATCACCTCTATAAGCCATGTCTGAAGCTATTTCTTGCATCATTGGATCTAGTTTATCAAAATTATTTATTAATTTATTTGCTTTTTCAGTTCCATGATTTTTGTATGCAACTTGAGCTAATCTATTTGCCTCATCTTTTGTTAATGTAATTTTTTTACCAGCAGCTGCATCCTCAAGTAAATAATCAGATAGTCCAGCTTGTTTAAAATCCTTTATTAACTCTGGAGTACTTTTTGTTGAATAATTATATCCATATCCTACAGCTAATCCACCAGCATCATCATATGCTTTTAGCTTTAGTCCTTCATTTAATTGTAATGAATCTGGTATTCCTTCAACTCTTGAAATTTTACCATTTTTATCTATAATTGGAACCCTTCCGCTTTCATTATCACTTGATCCAATACCACCACTTTTACCTTTAGGAATACCAAACTCTCGCTCAAACATATCTTCAGCTAATTTACCTTTATCAACTTTTGTACTTTTAGCAATCATTGATTGTAGGTCTATAGCTGGCTTATATTCAACTTTTTCCAAAGCGCCAGAATGTGAGTTTGCATATGATTTAGAAACATTTACTGGAATATTTGATAGCAATGTTTTTACTGTATCATCATTTATTTCTCCACCGCTACTAATTGATGCTTTTATAACATTTGCAACATCTTTTGGACTATATGTTTTTGACAAATTAGTATATAAACTTAATGCTTTTTCTTTTTCTGATGTAGCACCTAGTGCATCAATAACATCTGTATCTAATTCTAATTTATTTAATTCAGCAGCATTACTTGCAAAATCACTACCTATTGCTCCAGCTTTATCTTTCTTAGCGCCAGTAGTTGTATTTCCTGATTTACCATCATATTTTTCATTACCTAGTGCTTTTTCAGTATTTAATCTATTAACATCTTCTTGCTTCTTTAATTCACTACCTATTAATAGTTTTTCCATATCTGTAAGACCAGTTTCTTTTTTATCTGGCTTAAACATTTCATATGTTGATGTAGCCGTAGAAGGATCAACTCCATATTTTAATGCTTGAGAACCAATGTATGATCTTAAATTTTCTTGATCCATTGTTGGATTTAATATCTTTTCATTTCTTGCATAGTAATCATTTAATCTTGAAACTTCTGCATCAGATATTGGATTAGACTCGTTCCATTTTGAAGCAGCTAATTCATTTGTTCTCTTAATAATTGTATCATCTAATGCATCAACACCTGGTTCAGATATTGACTTCATGAAGTCTTCTTTATTTTTTCTTTGACCTAACAAATAATCTCTTTCTTCTTGAGCTGTTTTATCTGCATTTATTATTCTATTTCTATTAAATGCATCATTTTCTCTTGAATATCTTAACTGTTCTTCTCTAAGTTTGTCTTCTTGTTTAAGTCTATCTTGAGCATTTAACTTAAAACCTAAATCCATTAATTTATCTGAGAACTCATTAGCGCCAGTGCTTATATTTCCAACGTTAACTCCACCAAATGTTGGTCTATCTATAGCCATATTATCCTACCTTATTTGAAACTGCATTACTATCTCTTGCAAAACCACTATAGAATGATTGCTTATCAGCCATATTTTGCTTGTTAGATTTAATTTGTTGTTTTGCTAAATCTATATTTGCATCAAGACCTTCCATCTGCTTAGCTCTTAACTTCTTTCCGTCTCCAAAGAATGTATCGTATGCAGACATTCCTAGTCCACCAAATGATACTAAATCTCCAGCAGACATTCCTGTTCCAAGAAAACCAGTATTAGTTTGAGCAGCTGTTAAATCTGTAAGTTTACCATCAGCACCTATAACCATTTCACCTGATTTTATTTTATCATTAAACTGAGTAGGAACAATATATCCTCCGTTTGCATCTTTTTGCAACATCATTCCATTTGCTTTGCTTAAATCTATAGCGTTAGTTTGAGCTCTACTTCCACCAAATATATTCCCTAGTCCACTTAGCCATCCACTATCTTCTTCTACTCCAGAGGTAGAAGTTCCTCCAGACATCATATTATTTTCAATAACATACTTACTTTCTGCCATTTCAATCTCCTTAAACTTATATTTTTATACTTTTATATTATATTACAATATTTACAATTAGCATACGCTTTTATATCTCATATTTTATAGGAGCTATCTCTCTCATGCCTATTGGAACAAAACTTGGTCTACCTATGTTCATAATAGATTCTTCGTAGAATTGATCTGTATTAAACATCATGCTACCAATTCTTGATTGATTAGTATATGTCTTTATGTCTTCAACTCCAATATGCAACTCTTTATCTGCAAGATCTTGTAACTGCTCAGCAACCAATGCATCATTTTCTTTTTCATACTTTCTAATCTCATGCTTTTTAGCGTCAACCAATGAGTTAAATTTATTTGTTTCTCTAGTTTTTATTAAATCACCTATTGCCTTTGCTGCAGCACTTAACGTTTTCAAACCAATCTGTATAACTTGTTTTCCATTGTTTAATATTGTTATTCCAGACGAAAACGACAATGACATTTCAATTCCTTTTGCAGCCATTAATGATGCAACACCTTCTGCATTTACTGCATTAACAGATTTAGTTGCAGCATGCAATGTAGTTTGTGTCATTTCTGCAGAAGCACTAGCCAAAGCAGTACTTGTTGTAGAAGATGTAGTATTTGCAGCACTTGTTGCTGCTTGATCTGATCCTGAGTTCATAACCATATCTACGCCTCCAGAAACAATTGCTACGGCGCCAAGTGCTTTAGCTAAATCTTCATTTCCAGTTAACGCAGCAACTCCAGCTCCTGCTCCAGCTGCTTGTCCTACTCCGCCAGCAAATGACGTTGGAGCTGGAGCTGCCGCAAACGAGCATATTGATGATATTATTGCTATCTTTTGGTACACTGTAGCCCATCTTCCCATTTTTTCAGCTTTTCCTCTGTCTTCTGGACTATCATAATGACTTCCCATGTACATATTTAATGCAACAACAACAACTCCTAGATACAATGCCAATGACGTAAAAAATAGATATAATGATCCTCCACCAGTAAATACAGCAAGAGCTACAGCTATAACAAACAACACAACTAGCGCCACATAATTCCAGAAATTTAATTTCTTCTTTGGGAATTCTTCATAATCTACTTCTATGCTTCCCATTACAAGATTAACAAACAAATCTCTATCAAGATAATTACTTTGTGTTGTTGCAACTCTTAGCTTCTTTCCTTCAAAAAACTCATTAGGAGCATCATTGTTATCCTCATCAAGTTCTCTTCTGATAGCTTCTTGCCTAGTAGCACCAGCTTCATTGCTCATCATTAAGTCTCTATTTCTAATTCTTAATTGATTATTCTCCGCCATCATGTCTCTTATAAACTGAGATTCTTTAAAAACGGTACCAATCTTTTTTATTGATAATTCTAGATATATTACACTATATGAAGCAACTTCTTTTTTTGTTGTGTACTCATAATCTTCAATCTCATCAATATACTCAGAATCTGTTGTAAGTTTTACACTGTTTACTTTGTAAGGCGCTATGGAAGCTTTTTTTACTGTCACATTGAATATTCCTTCATTGTCAAGCAATGCATACATTCCTATTGCTTCATCTATAAGCGTATTTGATGACGAACCAACTTCGCACGTGTCTATTAATTCTTTATAGTTTTCATCAACATACTGCAATATTTGTTCTTTTGTCAAACCTTGAAACTTAGTTGCATCGCTGTTATCTTTAAAGTGCAAATTTACATTTATTGTCATGTCTGGAGTGAAATAGCTATTAATTTTAGCAGACAGTTCTTCTGCATCAGTTATTCTATATCTAGGATCCCATCTGCTAGGCTTAAAATATAACCATGCTTTTTTTACGCCAGAAAAATTTGCATCAAGTATCTGTTGTTTGATTCCTAATGTATCGTACAGTTTTAACTTTTCAGCAGTCTTTCCATGAGGATGTATCTGGAACTTTTTTATAAACACATGAGTACCCTCAGACGTATAAGTAGTTCCCCAATACCTAATTAGTCTATGCTTAAACTTTTTAGTCTGTATCATATCTATTAATAGTGTTTTATGGAAATCTATTATACGTTTCATTTTTATATCCTTATACCTATAATGTTATGCTTGGAGCTGACACTGCATTAATCTTAGTTACTGCAGTCATCCATTTATCTAAGTATGTAGTATAGTTTAATCCTGGTATCTCAGCAGCAACTAATGTTCCGATCATTCCACCTGATGATGTAGCAGCATTTGACCATGCATTATACGCATATCCTTTAGCTTGCTCAGCCGATACAACTTTTTGTAAGTCACTTAATGTTGTATAATTTGTTACTAACTTCTGAACACCAGCCATTCCATTATTGTTTAAACTTGTCCACTGAAACACACCATGATTAATATATGTATCTGCAACCAACCTATGTGTTCTTGCATATACTTCATCTGTTTGTGCAACAACTTGATCATTAAGCTTAACTTTATTAGCAGTATCTTGTTTTAGATTTTCTATTGTTTCATATATTCTACCGCTATCTGGCAACGATACAACATTTCCATCATTATCTAGTATAGGCTGACCATAATCTCTTATTAATTGAGCTTGCAATAATTGCTTAGCTGCAATTGATGCAACAGCTTTTTCTTTAGCTTCTTCACCTTGTGAATCCAATAGCGCCAGAGTTCTAGACATTTCCTCTTTTTTAAACGAATTCTCTGTTTCTTTAGCAGCCCATTGCAATCCTGTACTCATAGCATTAGCTGTAATACCAATAGCAATCTGACTAATTGTTTCACCTATAACTTTAGCTCTAAGCTCTTCAGTTATGCCACCTCTATCTAGTAAGTCATTTAATGTTTCTTTAGCTCTTATGTAAGCTCCATCTGGCGCTAATGCCTCCTCAACCAATAACCTTTGCTTTTCAACAACATCTATAGCTGAATTTGTTATTATATTTACCATTTCATTTTCCTTTTATTTTTATTGAACATTTAGTACAGGATAACTCAAGTTATGTTTAAATACACATATAGGTATGTTTGACGGATCATCTGGACTTGAGTACATTAAAGCCTCTGATCTTGTTAATTTTATTAAGTTATCAAAGTTATATGATGTAATAGTCTTATTTCCAGTAAAGTCAGCAGTCATTGTGAATCTCCATCCATTACCTATTGCAACTGGATCATATCCAGGATAGGGACTATAATAGTAGATTGTGTATGCTTCAGAAGATAGTGTGTATGTTATCCCTTTTACTGTTTTACTATATTCAGTGCCAACACTACTACCATTAACAACAAACGCTCTCCAGCTATTAGTACCACTACTGTTTGTGTTTATATACGCATGACCTGATATATTATCTCCAAGAAAATCAATATAAAAATCATAGTAGTTATACGAACCATCCCGTCCTTTACTAAATGAATGAATTGCACATTCTGTAACTATTTTAAATTCTCCAGATAAATAATTAGTATTTACATCAGGATATATAGCTCTGTTTAATGTATTAATAGTGTAGTCGTCCCAAGGGTAAATACCAAATGTCTCATTATGTGTTTCTCTGTATGTTATATTAACACCAGAAAAATCTCCACCAAATGTTTTAATAGTACCAGTAGTTTTAAATCCACTCTGAGCAGGAAGCCTAACGTATCCCAAATTATCAACTACTAAAGAATTTGTTTCATCACTATTTCTAGCAAAATTTTTATCATATGTGCTTGTAACCTTACTTGAAGCAGAAACACTAGCTGTACCAGTAGGAATATCAACTACAGAAAACTTAAATGTATTATCTGTATAGTTTACTTCAGTAATAACATATTCTCCATTTGGAGGATTAGTTGTACATGATAAATTTTGTATTAATACAGTATTTCCTTTTCTTATATGATAGCTGCTTTCTATTAAGCCATTTCCAACTGTACATGTAATTGTAGAACCAGAGTATGTCCAGCTATTTATTGTTGTATCAACAACTGGTATTTGAGGACTTGTTGCAAATTTAAATTGTTGCCAGTTACTTAATGCTAAATTAGTAGTATAATCTATATAACTTGCTTTTATTATTGCACCAGTAATTCTAACACCATTAATATCTGTACCATTAATAGTTCCACCAGTAATTTGTTTACCAGTGATAGCATAAGCATCAATCTGTCCAGCATTAATACTATTAGCCTCTATCAGTTCACCACGTAAATACCCACCGTTAATTATAGTCTGTCCACTCTCAGCAGCAGTCACCATATCAGCATAACTTATATACCCCAATCTTTGTGCAAATGCATCGTTGTTGGCATCTACTTTAGTACTATATACTGAATCTACAGAGTTAAACGTAACTAGTCCATTAAATGTTATTTCAGGAACATCCCCCGTGGCATCTATTGTAAATGGAGCTTTACTTCCAGTCTTATTATCATTAGTAAACTTGAATTTAGCTGCATTAATCCAGAACTCACTACCTATGTCAGTACCTGCCGAATTACTCAATCCGAACCCTGCTATATAGTTAATCCCATTCACAGCTACTATACTTCCATACTCGAATTTACTCTTAGCATTTCCTAAAGCATCTACGTACACATTGTTAACTACTTTACTATCTGCTTCACCTACTATACCTGTACCACCTTCTAAATATCCACTCAGTCCTGTACCTGTACTGGCTCCAACTTCATCTAATCCAACGTATGTATTTATTGTATTGAATGCTCTTGCAGTAGCTTCAAACTCGCCTTCCATTGTACTATATAGTGTCTCTACACTTGTACTTCTAGCTTCTTCTTCATTTGCAATCGCAGTACTTAATGTTGCAACAGCAGCTCCTATTGTTCCAGCTTCTGTGCTTTCTAATTCTGCTCTTACAGCATTTATCATTATAGCTTCAGCTTCTTCTGGTGTAGTTTTTGTATTTGCAACACTAAGAATTGTTGCATCTGCTTCATTCATGTTGCTGTTTAATGTAGTTATTGCAGTATTTATTCTTGTATCTATATCATTGCTACTAATAACACTCATTTCATATGTATTCTTTGAAACCTCCATGGCTTCTATCATTTGATTTAATGAGTAAACAACTTGATTCATATCTGATACTTTAGCGCCAATACTATATTCAACAACTTGGTCTATCATGTTTTGTAACCAAGTTGGAGCATCTTCATATCTTTTTGGTATGTATATCTCATCACCAGTAATAACATATTCTTTTCTATTTATTGTAACATCTAAATCATCAGTATCATCTTTTATTACGTTTATATTATTATCTATTGTAGCTACAATTGATTGATCAATATCTGGCGCTATTGAGTTATTTATTTCAATATCAACAACAATATTTTCTACACTCATTATGCTATCCTAATATTATTTACTTTTAATATGAAATTTCCATTATCAACAGTATTGGCTTTTAATGCAATTCTATACACTGGTTTTTCATAATATCTATCAGCTTTTTCGCCTCTTTCTATTTCTAGATTATTGATGAATGATTCTTTAAGCAATATCATTAGTTGACCATTATCTTCATCATGAACAGTTATTTGTCCATCATCTGATTCTGCCATCTCTATTGTTGACACAACAGAATTATCTTCCATCTTTATAATCTGCATCTCAAATGTATCAGTTTCATAAATTACTATAGGAAGTAATGTATGATTTTTCTTTATTGTAAGTATGAATTCATTATCCATATTTTGATTTAAAGTTATATATGAAGACATAATCATCCTTATTTTATTTTTTATTTATGAAAACATTATATCTTATTAAACCAAATAAATATCTTTATAAATAAAAAAAGAGTCAGGCTATGCCTAACTCTTAAAACTATTTTTTAGGTTTAGGTGATTTAGATTTGCAAGCCATCTTAAATTCCTTTTATTGATTTTTTTATAATGTAATTATAGTTAATTACCTTTTAATTTTTGCTGAGCCTTAAGTTCATCAATTTTTTCTTGAGTCCATCCTTCAACTTCTGTGATACTAAATCTAGATTTTGTTCTACTTGTAGAATCTTTACTATTTGTAGGAATTAAAATTGTTTTCATAGCTGCTAGTGCACCATTTCTAACATACTGAGGTTCACCATGCATAAACACGCAATCTGTTTGAGATAATAAGAATTTATTTCCCCATGAAATAACAACACCTTTTTCTAACACATCAGCTTCCATGCTTTGTGTAGTATCATGATCAGTAATAACAACTCTTGTTCTTGTCATGTTATACTCAGCAGCTAATGCAACTTCTTCATCTCTTGTAAGCTTTTTAGGCTCAGCAACTACTGGAGTCTTTGGAGTTATTTTTGTCTCAACTTTAGTTTCTTCTCCAGAAAAGTTAACTTGAATTTCTGGTTCTACTTTATTTGCCATAATTTCTTCCTCATTTGTATTTGTGTTTGTGTCTTCTGCACCATTTAATGCAGCTTGTGAATCTCTAAAAGCATTTAACACTTTAACGTAGTCAGCATTAATTAAAGAATTTTCATCTTTTCCTAATTCAGCAACTTTACCTTCTAACTTAAAAAAACCAATTGCCTTAAGTAATTCTGCTTTTGTCATTTGTTCATATGATTTTGCCATTTTTATTTATCCCTATTTTTATTTTATTTTTGTTTAACTTTTCAAAGCGCCAGTACAAAGAATACATCTCACCTGGCGCTTTGTAGAGTTTATCTAACTATGATGTAGAAGATCAAGATCTTCTACATACAACCGCTAATTGTCTGATTCTCTCAGGTCTATATGCTAAGAAACCATATTCCCATTTAGAAGCAACAGCACCAACTTGACCATATAAGTCATTATGAGCATCAGCTTTTGGTAAGATGTGGTTTGCAGTAACATCTTGACTTCTCATACCTGTAGTAATGAATGAATCAGTACCTACAACTAAAATAGGGAATACATCGTAATATCCACCAGTAGCATAAGTATTAGCTCTTTCACCAGCAGTACCAGTAGCATCAGCAGACACTAAAGAACCAGCACCTTTATAGATTTGTAAGTCAGGAACAACTACGAATCTGAATGCACCAATTGAACCAGCTTCGCCATCCATGATAGTCTCACCAGCAGCATATTGTGATTTTGGAACCCATGCAAGAGTAACTCCATCAGGACCTTTCATTTTTCTTAATGTTGGTAGCATTTTTGAAGAAATGAATGCAACATAAGCGTTCTCAATAACTTTAGTATCAACTTTATCTGTACCAGAAACGATTTCAGTATCAGTTGGAACTTCGTTGTTGATTAAATCTTGTTCAAATGCACTTAATGCATCATAATCAAGAACATCTTGAGATTTCATTTGAACTGGAGTAATAGCAACATCAGAAGCTATCATTCTATTTGCTTCAGAAGCAGTTAGTAATGAGTTTTGAATTTGCATCTCTTTTAATTCACCAGTAGCTCTTGCAAGTTCTTTAATTTCTCTAGCAACTTGTTTCATTCTTGAATCTAATGTTACAGATCTAACTGTATACTTAGCACCGATACCATGTTGAGTCATTTTTGCAGATACTAATTTAGATGAACTATTTAGTAAATTAACAACTCCACCTTCTTCTGGTAATGGAACTAAAGGACCTTGAGCTGTAGCATATGAAGCATCTCCATACAAGATATTTCCAGCACCAGATTTCATGAACGCAGCACCACCTAAAACACCAACTCTAGCAGTAGCAGCAGCTTTAGCAGCAGCAATAGCTAAATCTAAATTTCCACCATTTGCACCTAAGTAAGCATTAGCATCATATTTTGAATCTAATGATCCACCAACTGAAGGGAATACATACCATACATATTTTAATAATTTTGCAGTTGACGCATCAACATTTCCATCTACCATGTTATCTTTATGTAACATTGGGATAACGATTTCTTTAGTGATTGTGTCACCATAATTCTCAGGCATATCTTCTCTTGAAGCCATTTTTGAGAAAAACTGTTTTCTTGCAGCGAACTCTACTACAGCTTTTGAAACGAACTCAGGTGTGAATTGTCTTGAGATTGAATTCGAAGTGTTTCCACCTTGATTAAACTTTTTAATTTGACCAGCCATTTTATTTTCCTTGTTTTATTTAATAAACCTAATTGCTTTCAAAGAAAATCTTACGATTTCCCTATCATGTCAAACGCTTCAAAGAAGTCTTTTCCTGTTAATTTAAGAGGATCAAACTTTGGCTCTTGCGCTACAACTTTAGGCTTAGATGTACTAACCGATGAAGCCTTTTTTCTTTTCTCGGCAACTTTTGCCTGTTCCTCTTTAACTTTAGCAGTATACTCTTCTTTTTGTCTTTTTTCAAGAATTTTAGCTTTTTCAGCTTCAACTTTTGAATTATCAACAACTTTTGGAGCTACTACAGCAGTAGTTTTTGGAATTACATTTTTAGCTTGACTAGCTTCAGTCATAGCTCTTCTTTCTTCAGCAATAATTGATACAGCTTCTCTGTATTGATTAATAGAAGTTTTTGATGAAAACCTACCAGACGTATCTAAAAGCTTTAACTCTTTTATCTTATCCTGAACAGCATCATATATAGTTGGAGAATTATCAGAATCATCTAACTTTGCAGTCATATGATGTAATAAATCATCTCTAACTTGTGGCTTTGCAGAAAACTCTTTGAAACTATCAGCATCCCATTGAGTACCAACAACTTCTCTAAATTTATCTTCAACACCAACTTCTCTGGCTCTTTGTAATGTCTCTTTAATATTCATCGCTTCATCTGTTTCAACATAATTAGCGCCAGTGTATTTGATATCATCTAAATCTAAATCTACAATTGGATCAATTTTATTAATGCTAATGAAGTGTTTTAACGCTTCTTTATCACCACTCATTACATCCATCATCAAGTTAAACTTATCATGATTTTCAATCATTCCTGATTTATCTAGCGCACTCATTAGAGGTCTATACTTTTTAAAACCAGACATCTTTTCTTCAAAACCATAAAGCATTTGTTGTGCTTTGATAATCTTTTCAGGATCAGTGAAACCTTTTACAGTCTTACCATTCGCTTTGAACTCCGTAGAAGTTACTTTTTCATAAAATGATTTATAGAAATCAACATTAGGCTCATTTGTATCAGAATTTGTTTCAGAGTCCGTATTCTCTAAACCACTTTCATCATCTTTATTTCCTTTACCAGATTTATCATATGACTTATCATCAGCTCCGTCTTCCGACTCTTTATCATCAGAACCATCTTTGTTTGAATCTTCACCATCTTCTTGAGCGTCTTCTTCGTTACTATCTTCATCAGTTTCATCTGAAGTATCATCATCAGAATCGGCATCCTGATCATTCGTGTCTTCATCTTCTTCTTCTTCAGAATTCTCGTCTGTGTCCTCAATATCATCTTCTTCTTCAGATTCATATTCTTCGTTGTCATATTCAGTTTCTTCAAACTCAAAATTCCCGTTAAGAATGTTATCTAATTCATCAGATGCAGATATTTCTTCTTCTCTTGCCATTCAATTTACCTTTTTTAATTAGTTTTGTTGTTTCAAAATGTTTTGTCTTAGGTCTTTAGACTCTGTAAGTCTATTTGTTAAAACCTCTAATTGAACAGCTCTAGACTCTAGAAAACCTTTAACTTTTTTTAGCAACCTAAGTTGTTCAATTATTTGTTCTTCTGCTTCTTCACTAACTGTGTCACATAATTTATTAGATAACTCAATCATTTCAGAACCAAAAATAGTTTCGTGAAAAACTTCAGTGAAATCTCTAGAATTTATAATTTTATGAAACTTTTTCTCAATCTCAATTTGTTCATCAAGATTTTGTATTTCAGCTTCTATAGACTCTAAACCTATTTCGTAAGACATTTTTCGTAAACCTTTCGTATGCATTTTGTGACCATATTGTATATCCTGTAACCTTAATGTTTAATTAATGCTCAAGGATATACCTATATATAGTCTACATCATACCTAAACCTTCTCTATCCATTTCTTCTTGCATATCATAATCATCTTCATACGATGTATCTTCGTCCTCCAAAGCGCCAGGTGAAGTGTCTCTAACACCATACTCGTAACCCTTAGTTAATCCTAAATCTAAACCTTCACTTCTACCAACATTTCTACCATGATCAATAGCAGCAATCTCTCTAGCTCTTACAGATTGTTCCATTGCTTGCTTCTGAGCCATCTCTTGTATCAATTGTTGTTTAGCTTGCTCTCTAATATTATTTAGAGTAACTTCAGTTTTTTGCTCTTGAACAACATTGTCTCCAACTCTTTTATTATTTAACATTTGTAGAGATGTATTTGGTGTTGCTACATATTTACCTTCTCCACCTGGCGCTTGTGGTGCGCCTGGTATCATTCCTAATCCTTCTTGTTCTTCACCCATGATTATTCTCCTTTTTTATTTGAAGCATTTAATTGAGCTTCTAGTTGTTTTATTTTAAACATCATTTCTTGCTTTGTCATATCAATATCTGCATCATCAAGCTTTTCTTTTCTTTTTGTATCAAACTCTATAGCTCTATCCTCTAAATCTCTAGCTCTCTTAGCGCCAGTAGTGTGATCAACAAAATCTTTATCTAAC
>RRZU011376532.1_pt1 | contig 16741 bp, 17 predicted proteins | sample 2165561 | NCBI WGS metagenome assembly RRZU01 (sample SAMN10456909, study PRJNA506462) | wastewater metagenome | isolation source: wastewater sludge | place: USA: Moscow, Idaho
CCCGCCTCACCCGCCGATCTGACCGCGGCCTTGCTGCGCGTCCGGCCCGCCGAACGCGCCCGGCTCGGCGCCCTGGACCTGCCCGCGCCGATGACCGCCCCGGAGCTGGCCGTCACCTGGACGAGCGGGGGCGCCTCGACGTTGAAGGCCGATGGGACGCCGCGCTGGGTGTGGTGGCGCCCCGTCGTCCACGGTGCCCCGCAGCCCTCCCCGCTGGATCCGGCGGTCATCGCGCCCTCGAGCCGGGACCTGTACGCGGGGTACGCCTCCCCGCTGGCGCTGGACGCCCTGAGGCTCGCTGTGCCCGCCACCACGCTTCCGCTGGTCGCGGTCGGGCTGCCGCTGGTCAGCGACGCCGTGTTCGAGGCGTCCGAGCATCGCGCCGCCGACGTGCTCCGCGCGCTCGCCGAGCATCCGGGAACCTGGACGCCGCTGACCGCGCAAGTCCTCGCCCTGGGATGCTCGGCAACCCAGGCCGGGGTGCGGGCCCAGGCCGCCGAACTACTCGCCGCCGCCGTCCCCGCCCGCATCAGCGCCGACGACGCCGCCGCCGGGTTCGAGGCCTGCGCGCCCGCCTGCCTGCCGACGCGCTGGGCGTCCAGCCTCGCCGACGCCGCCCAGCTCAACCCGGGCGCGGTCGTGGATCTGCTGACCGCGCTGCTTCCGCGCCTCGACCGCACCACCCGCGGCGTCGGCGCCCTGCTCGGCGTCGTGGTGGACGAGTCGCTGCGCCTGCACCGCCCCCTCACCGACGCCGCCCTCGCCGCCTGGCTGTCCGGGTTCACCGGCTCCTCGGCGGCCGCCCGCTCCGCGCGTTCCCTCCTCGCCACCACACCTTTGGAGCTTTCATGACAGCACGCAACACCGGCCACTTCGACGGTGTCGACCTGGAGGGCCTCTGGAGCGACAGCGAGTACTCCCGCACCCACTACGAGGGGCCCGCCCCCGACGACGCGACGCTCGCCCTCGTGGAGGAGGCGCTGGGCTACCGGCTGCCCGACAGCTTCGTCGAGCTGGCGCGCGTCCACAACGGCGGCCTGCTGAAACGCTCGGTGTTCCCCGTGGAAGCGGGACCCGACGTGATCGAGGCCGCCTACCTGTCGGGGCTGTTCAGCATCGGCGGGCAGGCCCGCTACTCGCTGCTCGGAGCGGTGGGGTCGGCGTTCTGGTTCCGCGAGTGGGGCTACCCGGAGATCGGCGTCGTCATCGCCGACACCATCAGCGCCGGACACGACCTGATCCTGCTCGACTACCGCGACTGCGGGCACACCGGGGAACCGGCGGTCGTGCACGTCGATCAGGAGAGCGACTACGCCATCACCCCGCTGGCCCCCGACTTCGCCACCTTCGTGCGCGGCCTGGTCAGCGAGGAGGAGTTCGACGACCCGGCTGAGGAACTCGCCGAGAACCTGGCGATCGTCCAGCACGGCTCCCTCTCCCCGATCCTGCGGCGCACCCTGGACGCCGTCGCGACATCGCTGCCCGAGGGTGAGCGCGCCCTCCGGGCGCTGGCCGAACGCATCGTCGTGGCCAAGGGGTTCTTCTCCCTCCACGCGGACCCGGACTCGCACCTGATGTACGACGCCCTGTTCTGGCTGTTCAGCGCCGAGCGGACGGCGTCCAGCTTCAAGGACTACTTCGACCGGGCTCCCGACCAGGTGGACTACGAGCGGGCCTGCCACGTCTTGATGATGCGGATGAGTTTCACCGTCGACCCTTACGGGTTCCGCACCGGCGGGTACGCCGAGGGTTTCGTGCGCGACTGGTGGGACGCCCGCGTCCAGGCCGGGGACATCGTCGCCACCCCGCAGGGCTGGCGTCCTGCCGAGGCGTTCGCCGCCCGCGTCCGATCGGAACTGGCCGCCCTCGCCGCCGGGTGAGCCGCGCGCCTCACATCGGGGCGTGGTGCGGCACCACCGTTTTCATGATCAGCGTCGAGGTCAGCCGTTGCACCCCGGGGAGCTGGGTGAGCGCATGGTCGTAGAGCTCCTGATAGTGCTGCTGGGAGCGGGCGGCCACGTACAGCTGGTAGTCCGGCTCGCCGAACAGGCGCTGCGCCTGCACCACGTTCGGGATCGCGGCGACGGCCTCCTCGAACGCCGACCAGGAGGCGTGGTCGGCGGCCCGCATCGTGACGAACACCAGCGCCTCGAAGGGCAGGCCCAGCAGGTCCAGATCGAGTTCGGCCCGGAAGCCCCGGATCACGCCGCTCGCGAGGAGATCGCGGAAGCGGCGGTGGCAGGCCGACAGGCTCAGCCCGACCCGCTGGGCCACCTCCGTCATCGTGGCTCGCCCATCCTCCTGCAGGGCCGAGAGAATCTCCCGATCAATCGCGTCCATACGCACGATCCTTCCAAGAACTGCCCCCATTCACAACGTTTCGCGAAGCACCTTGCGCGTGATTGCGCATAATCTCTCCCCCGCATCACTCGCCTGCGGTGTCGGAGGGAGGCACACCGGACATGGAAGCCACGGCGGTCACCGCGTTCTGCGGTGTCTCGTTGGTGTTCGCCCTGACGCCGGGAGCGGATTGGGCGTACGTGATCACCACGGGCGGGCGGGATCGCCGCGGGGTGGCGCCCGCCGTCGCGGGCCTGCTCACCGGGCACCTGCTGGCCATCGCGAGCGTGGTGGTCGGCGTCGCGACCGTGATCACGTCCTCGCCCCTCGCCATGACGCTGCTGACCCTGGCCGGATCCTGCTACCTGGTGTGGCTCGGGATCGCGGCGCTCCGGCGTCCGGCCGGGCCCCCACGCACCCCGCAGCCGCCGTCCTTCGGGCCGGGACGCGGCTTCGCGACCGGGGTGGGCGTGAGCCTGCTGAACCCCAAGGTGTTCCTGCTGCTGCTCGCTTTGCTGCCGCAGTTCGCGTCCCCGACCGCGCCGTGGAGCCTCGGACAGCAGATGGCGACCCTCGGCCTGATTCACCTGGCCAACTGCGCCGTCGTCTACGTCGCCGTGGGGGTGGGTGCCGCGGCTGCCTTGACGACTCGCCCGCGGGCCGCGCGGGCTGTCGCGGTGGCCTCGGGGGTGGTGATGATCGGTCTGGGCCTGACGCTCATCGTCGAGCAGGTGGTCGCGCACGTCGGCTGAGCCGCACCCGGGCCGCAGAGCGTGACGCCGGGGCCGGGCGGCAGGTGCGCTCCCCCTCGGCCTCCGCCGTCGGAGCGACCTGCGCGGACGCCACCATGTCGGCCGCCCGCGCCGCTTCGACGTCCGGCAGCGCACCAACGGCCCGCCCCCAGGCGTAGGTCGCCAGTGCGGCGCCGAGCGCACCGAGCGCGGCCAGGACCAGGGCGACCGCCGGAAGTCCGATGACGGCCCCCAGCGTGCCCGCGAGCGGGTAGGCGATCAGGTAGCAGGCGTGTGACAGCGAGAACTGGGCCGCGAACACGGCCGCCCGGTTCTGCTCGGTGCTGTTGCGGCGCAGCAGCCGCGAGGACGGGGTGAGCACCGTGGAGGTCGCCGCCCCGAGCAGGAACCAGACGGCGAGCAGGCCGCCCCACTGCGCCGCGCCGTTCCCCCAGGCCATCACCGCGGCGCCTGCGACGAGCAGCACCGGCAGCGCGGCTCCCCCGGCGAGCATGACGCCGCGGTCGGGGCGGGCGTCCAGCAGCTTCGGCATGCCGAGCGCGACCAGCATGGAGCCGCCGCCGTAGGCGCCCAGCAGGATCGCGGCATCGGATTGGCCCAGCCCGAGGCGCCCCTGCACGAGGACGACCGTGTTGACGATCACCATCGCCGAGGTGGCCGCCACGACCAGGTTGAGCCCCAGCAGGGCGCGGAGTTCAGCCCGGGACCAGAACACCCGGACACCCTGGGTGAGGCGGTCGACGAAGGGGACCACGGGCGGCACCTCGATGGCCGGGAAGCGCACGGCGAGCACCAGGGCCGCCGAGGCGAGGAACCCGGCGACGGTGCCAACGAACAGGTCGTGATAGCTGACGACGGTGAGTAGGACGGCCGCCAACGCGGGACTGACCAGCGATTCGAGGTCGTAGGCGAGCCGGGACAGCGACAGGGCGCGGGTGTACTGCGCCTCGTCCGGCAGCACCGAGGGGATGACCGCCTGGAACGCGGGGGTGAACGTCGCCGAGGCGGATTGCAGCACGAAGATGAGCAGGTAGATCTGCCAGGCGTCCGTGACGAACGGCAGCGACACCGCCACGGTGGCGCGGATCAGGTCCGCGGCGATCAGCAGGGGCTTGCGCGGCACCCGCGCGGTGAGCGCGGCGATGACGGGGCCCACGGCCACGTAGGCGACCATCTTGACGGTCATGGCGACGCCGAGGACCAACCCGGCATCACCTCCGGCGATATCGAAGGACAGCAGGCCGAGCGCGACGGTCAGCAGCCCGGTTCCCACCAGGGCGATCACCTGGGCGCTGAACAGCTTCGCGTAGGCGGGGTTCCGCAGGACGCCGAGCATCGCCGACTCAGCCCGCCGCGTGGTGGTGGGGCGGGAGCTGGCCGTTGGCCACGGCGTGCTCGGCCTGCTTGAAGGCCTCCAGCACGACGGCGAGCGCGTGCTCATCGGTCAGCCGGTAGAGCACGCTGGTGCCCTGCTGCCGGGTCGAGACGATGCGCGCCATCCGCATCCGCGCCAGGTGTTGGGAGACCCCTGAGGGCTTCTTGTCCACGAGTTCGGCCAAGGCGCTCACCGAGAGCTCCGGCGCATCCCGCAGGGCGAGGACGATGCGGACCCGGGTGGTGTCGGCGAGGATGCGCAGCACCTCCACCGCCAGATCCACGTGCTCCGAGGAGGGAGGATCGCCCACAGTATCCCTATCCGCATTCATACGCGGATACTAACATTCCTCGCCTCGGTCTCCGCGCTCGTCCGACCACCCACCACCTCGATACAGTGCCGCAATGCCGCACACCCACCCGCACCGCGTCGGGTTTCGCATCCCCCCGGGTCACGAACCCGACACGGGTGACCAGCTGGCACGGTGGCGCCTGCTGCAAACCTCCGGCCACCGCCCCCACCACCTCACCGGGGCCTGGACCCCGCCCACCGACCCCGCCCTGGGCGCCCTCGCCGACGCCCTGACCTCTGCGGGGCTCGACCCCGCCGCGACCAGCCACCTCGACCATGCTGCGACGCTCGACCTGCTGCACCAGGGCGCCTGGGCGTGGACGCGCACCTCCGCCGCGTCGGCGTTCACCGCCGCGTTGTGGTCGGCCCCCGCCGCCTGGCGCTCCGCGCTCCCCGGCGTCCTGCTGGCCGAGGCCATGCCCGCCCACCCGTTCGCCCCATGGAGCGCCGCCTCGCCGACAGTGTGCGAGGTGTGCGGCTATCGGGACGAACCGGTTCACCTCCTCACCTCGTGGGCGCTGCGGCTCACCGGCGGCACCCCCCTGGACGGTGATCCGACCGGGTACGCGGCCACGCTGGACTGGTGCGGCACCGAACGCCCGCAGCCCACCGACTACGACCGCTGGGCGCTTGCCGCCGTGTTCGCCGTCATCCGCTCCCTCCCCGTGGCGACGCGCTACTCGGCAGCCGCGAAGGCGATCACCGGGGCCCGCATCCTGCGCGGCCGCTGGGCTGCTCGCGACGTCCTCGAGGCGCTCGCCCTCGTCGGCGTCCTCGCCCCGCCGGACCGCCCCGGGCTGAGCGAGCGCTTCACCACGTATCGGGAACGCGACCAGCGCCCCACCGTGCGCGTCGAGGTCCAAGCCCCGCTGGCGTGGTGGAACACCGATGTGGGCGACGGCGGGATCCGCACCGACATCGCCGAGGAACTGTTCGGTGACCTGGGGTTGCCCACCGTCGATCTGGAGGGCCCCCGCCCGACGCCGACCCCGCCGGAGAAGCAGACGCTGGACGGCGGTCTCGCGGCCCGCATTCGAGCGCTCACCCCGCGCCAGCCGCGGGCGTCCGCATCGGTCGGATCCGGCCCGGTCGCCCCGGGTGACGTGTGGGCGATCCGCCTGGAACCTGGACGCTGGGTGACGGCATACGTTCACGAGGTCCGGGAGCGGGAGCGCCCCTACGCGCATGCCGAGTACCTGCTCGGCGTCCACGAGGCGCAGCCCGGCGTGGCGGATGTGACGCTGCGCGTCGCCCCTCGCCTCGACGGGCGTGCGCCCCAGTGGGTGCACTCACTCGAGACGACGCCGTGGGTGCGTCGCATCGCCCAGGGCGTCCCCCCGCCGGACGCCGACGAACCGCGCCCGACCGACGGCAGTTGGCAGTCGGGGCGCCACTTCAAGGAGTTGTCCGGATGGTATTTCCGCTGACCGGGGGCCCGCGATGAGCGCCCGCATCGATCATTTCACCGTCGCCGCCGTCGAGCGGCCCCCGTCGTTCGCCGCCCTCGTGGAGCAGATCGCACGGCTCCAGGCCGAACAGGGCGCCGACGGCGAGGTGTTCGTCACCCTCGACGACCCGGACCAGTGCCTCTACACGAGCGGCCACGCCGTCGACGCGCACGGTTTCGGCGCGGAGCTGGACTATCCCGTCGGCGGTGAGCCGGCCGCACTGGCCGCCTACGAGTCCGCCGCGCTGCACGCCACCGCCGCAGCCCTGGCCGACCCGGCCAGGGCGTTCGCCTGGGCCGATCTGCCGGAAGAGTGGCTGTGGGAGGCAGTCGACATCGAGGCCCTGGCCGCGATGAACGCGCACCCTGAGGTCGTCCTGGACGCGGTCCACATAGCCCAGTGCTTGCCCTCGGGGATGGGGCTGCTGGCGAACCTGCCCAACGGCTACTTCAGCGGCGACTGGACGCCGTTCGCGACGCACGCGGTCGCCGAGCGGCTGCGTCGGCAGGGGTACACGCTGCGCGGGATCGGCGCACGCTGCCTGTGGTTCACCCGGACGACAACGCCCTCACCGTCCGAGACCGACGCCACGATCAGCGATCTGCAGCACCTGTACGGGAACGCCGACTCCCCGGCATGGGCGGCGCTTCACCTCACCCTCGCCACCACCCCGCACCTGCTGCTGGGCTACACCGAGGACTTCGCCGAGTTGACCAGCGATCTGGGCGACGCGTGAGCGGGGCCGTCCGCGCGGGCGAGGTGTACGCCTTCCCGCTCACCGGCGCGGACGCGTGGGGAGCCCTGCAGGTGCTCACCGTGGACGAGGCCAACGCCGATCTGATCGTGGCCGTGCTGGACTGGATCGGTCCCCACGAGCCCACCCTGGAGCAGGTTCGCGGGGCCGGCCCCCTGATGCAGGACTTCATGTTCTGGGGCGCCCACCCGATGGTGCAGCACGTGCCCGTGCCCGTCCCGGGCGCCTATCGGCTCCTGGGCGTGCTGCCCGCGGACGGCATGCCCGCGTCGTCGTCGTCGTGGGGGCACTGGGCGTTCGACCGGCAGGTGGCCCGGCAGGCGTGGTGGGACGCCCTCCCCCACGAACTGACCGCCGCATTCAAGGCCGCCCTCGACAGCCCCGACACCGTCGCGCTGACGGGATTGATCGAGGAGAACACGGGCGAGCCGCTGTCCCTGCGCGTCTCCCGGGCTCGCCGGTTCACCGACGACGCCCGATACCGCATCGGACCCGACTTCACGATGGCGTCACTGCGCGCCTGGCCCGCCCTCCACCAGGTCCACCTGTCGTCGTGGCGCGACGATCTGATCGGCTTCCTGGAGGACTCCCCGCTGGTGGGCGACCTGACGCTCCACGGCCATGGCCAGCCGCACCTCGACCTGTCCCGTACCCACCTGACCGACCTCAGCGTCGACGTCGGCACCCTGGAGACCCTGACCCTGCCGGATGGCCTCACCTCACTGGCCCTGCTGGGGACTCCGCCGGGAATCCTGCGCGTGCGCGCCAAGGAGCAGGGGCGCGAAGTGTTACTGCGGCTCGTCTGCGAGGTGATCCCCGTGACCGGGCTGGAGCGCCTCGCCGGGCTGCAGATCAGCGACATCGCCGAACTCAGCGTCCGCGACGTGGCGGCCCGGCATCCACGGGTGCGCTCCCTGGACCTGTTCGGGGCGCCCGGACTGCTGCGCGACGTGGCCGCCCTGCCCGACCTACGCGACCTGGACGCGCTGCGGATGGTCGACCTGTTCGGCTTCGACGCGACCGCGTTCCCTGGCCCCGGCGCCTGGGAGCGCCTGCGCGACCTCGACCTGGACTCCCTCCCCGCCGCCGTGGCCACCGCGGTGCGCCGCGCCTACAAGCCACACCCCGTCACCGTCTCGGTGCGACGCCCGCGCAAGCCGGAGTGGCTGGCGGAGAACCTGGAGAACCCGCTGCGCCACTGGGACGGTCGCCCCGGCATCCCCGCGTCGGTGGCGAAGAAGACGCGCTTGGCGTTCGTGGCCGCCCTGCGGGCCGTGCGCACCGCGGACGCCGACCTGCCACCCGGCGAGGCTTACGACGCGGCGGTCAGCGACGCCGTGCGCGGGTTCCTCGCCGTGATCGCCGCGGCGAACCGACGCCACGGGTTCCTCTACACGCTGGAACGCGACGAGGTCATCGTGGCCGTGGACGCTCTGATCCCCCACCTCAGCGAGGACGCGCACCGTGCCCTCGAACCCACGATCGAGGAGGCGCTTGATGGCTAGGAAGCACCGGCTCACGACGCCTGGGAAGCCCTGGATTCCCGCGGGGCAGCAGATGACGCTCGGCAAGCACGCGCCCACGGCGGAGGCCCGGCCGTGAGCGAGGGATTCGACTGGGCGGCCGTCGTGGAGGCCGCTACTGGCCGGTTCTCACCGCCGCCGTAGGAGGGTAAGTGCCGCGCCAGGCCGCCACGGCCTGCCCGACGAGGTGGTCGGCCGGGCGCTGAGCGGGCCCTACCGCTCCTTCCGCGACCGCGGCGCCCCTCGCTCCTCGACCAGCCCTGGCCGCCGAGGGCTGAGCCTCCACCCCGCCCAGGACTGAGCCTCAGCCCGTCGAGGACCGTCCCAGGCGGTCAAGCAGGACCGCGACATCCTCCGACGCCCGCGCAAACGCCTCCTCGGGCCGCCCCTCGACGCCGGAGTTCACGATGCTGCCGTTGGCCGCGGTGAGGACGAACCCAGCCAGGTCGGCCGGGTAGCCGCACGCCGACAGCAGCGCGGCGAGGTTGGCGTCGAGGCGTAGCCGGCCATGGTGGGCCTGCGCCCGCAGCAGTGGCCCCTCGCGCACGCCATCCATGGCAGCCCAGACTCGCCCCACGAGCGCCGGGGTCCGGTCCGCCCAGATCGTCAGCACCGCCCGTTCCCCCACCTCACGCGGCGGCAACGCGGGGGACGCGTCCGCGCGCAGCGCCTCGGCAGTGCGGATCCGGTCCTCTTCATCGGCACGCAGGCAGTCCAGGAGCAACTCCTCGCGGGACGCGAAGTAATAGCCCACCGACGCGGTGGGCACACCTGCCCGCTCGGCGACCCGCCGGTGGGTGACCGCCCGGGTTCCCTCCGCGTTCAGAAGGGTGCGGGCCGCGTCGAGCAGGGCGGCGCGGCGCTCCACCGAGCGCTTTTGCGGCGTGCGTGGCACCATCCCACCTCCTAAGTTGGACAGATGTCCAGGTTTTGATAGCGTACGTCCCCGGAGCGCGTGATGCGACCGCGCCCCACCTTCTCCCCGTTGGGGCCTCTCACCCGAAAGCCCGATCATGTCACCGAACACCCTGCCCCCACAGACCACCATGCTGCGCCCCCGGCCCGCTATCGTCACCGTCCTCATGGGAGCCATGGCCCTGCCCTCCCTCGCCATCGACATGTACCTCCCCTCACTGCCAGAGATCAGCGCGGTGTTCGGGGTGCACGTCGGCATCACGCAGCTCACGCTGACGTTGTTCCTCGTCATGCTGGGCATCGGGCAACTCGTCGCCGGACCCGTGAGCGACGCCGTTGGACGCCGGGGACCGCTGCTGGCGGGATGTGCGATCTTCGTGGCCGGCTCCGTCCTGGCCGCGCTCTCCCCCGGCATCGGGACGCTGATCGCGGCACGCCTGCTGCAGGGGGCAGGCGGCTCCCTCGTCGTGGTCGTGGCGAACAGTTCCGTGCGCGACCTGAGCTCGGGGGAAGGCACGACGAAGCTGTACGCCCTCATGATGGGCGTCGTCGGCATCGCGCCGATCCTGGCCCCGACGTTCGGCGGCTACCTGGACGTCGCGTTCGGGTGGCGCTCGGTGTTCTGGTTGCTCACCGGCCTAGGCGCGGTTCTCATCGTCGGGGTGCTGGCGCTGCTCCCCGAGACGCTGCCACCCGGTGGACGGTCCCCGCTGCGGCTGGGGGCGACCTTCGCCACCTACCGTGATCTCGTCCGCAATCCTGGGTTCGCTTATCCTGCGGTCGCCCTGATCGCCATGTTCGGCCTGCTGTTCAGCTACATCGGCGGCTCGTCGTACGTCTACCAGGGCGCGTTCGGCCTGACGCCGAGCGCCTTCGGGTTGGCCTTCGGCGCGTGCGGCGTCGCCATGATGTTCGCCACCTTGGCGGTGCACCGCCTTGCTGCCCGGTTCGGGTCGGTGCGGCTCGCCCTGGCGGGCGGGACGATCGCGCTGGCCGGTTCTCTCGGCGCTGCCGTCTTGGTCGTGGCGAACGCCCCGTTCGCGGGATTCCTGGCCGCGATCGTCGCGGTGGCGTTCGGCATCGGACTGACCGAACCCGCACTGATGGGCCGGGCGATGGCGGCGCCCAAGCGGGGAACCGGGCAGGCGGCGGCTTTGCTGGGTTCTGCGCAGTTCCTGCTGGGGGCGGCCGCCACGGCGATCGCGGGGATCGTCGCGGCGCAGGGGGCCCTGCCCTGGACGCTGTTGCTGGCCCTCTTCGCGGCCGTCGTCTTGGCGCTCACGTGGGCTGGAGCGCGGGGCGCGCGGGCAACGCCCGCGAATGGAGAGGTCCCCTCCCCCCGGGCCCGCTAGGGTGAGCCCGACGCCGAGGGGGAGGGCCTGCATGAAGGCGATTCGCGTCGCGCTGGTGAGCGTGGCGATCTTTCAGGCGCTGTCGACCCTCATCGGGTTCGTGCAGTTGCTGATCGTGCCCCAATGGTTCGCCGCCGCCTTGGAGGGGACACCGTTCGCGGGCCAGTTCGTCGTCGCAGCGCTGCTGCTCGGTGTGGTGGTCGGCGGCGTCCAGTGGGCTGCCATCGGGGTGCATCGGCGGGCCCCGCAGTGGCAACCGCTCGCGCACAGCGTCGCCGGGGTCGTGATGATCGGTTGGATCTTCGGCGAGTGCCTGGTGATGGACAGCTTCGTGTGGGCACATGCCCTGTGGGGCGGGATGGGGGTCGTCCAACTCGTCTTGGTCCTGCTCCTGCTCGGCGTCGCACGCCCCCACCCGATCGGCTAGGACAGCTTCTCGAACACCATCGTCGCCTGGATCCTGTCGCCGCCACCCAGACCCTTGCTGCCCGAAGCCGAGGTGGTGATGGTGTGCAGCCGGTAGCCGAGGCGCGCCTGGGCGTTGATGGCCTGTTCGAGCTCGGTGAGGTTGCCCGATCCGGTCCCCCACATCTTCTCCTTCAAGATGACCTGGAGGACGACATAGCTGGCGTTCTGCGCTGCCGGACGCGGCTGGGCCCCGGCGTTCGCCTCAGCGGCGATGCGCTCCACGAACCCGCCCAGCCCTCCCGGGCCAGGCTCCTGAGGCCGGGTGTTGGACGTCCAGGTCTGGCCGTCCCACCAGCGCTGGGTTCCGGTCCCATCGTCGTACCAGCCCGCCTGCGTGCCTGCCATTTCGGCCTCCTTCGTTCGCGGTCCATCCGCGTCGGCGCCAGCCTGTCACTCCGCCTTCCCACGGGCCAACCCGGGACTCGCCCGCCGCGCGGCGAACGCGATGGGTGGCCCCGGGATGAGTTATCCCCGGTAGGAGCTCATCGTGCCGGCGTGGATCGCATCGGCGAGTTCCTTCATCTTGGGCCAGTCCACCAGGTTGATTGCCTGGCCGCCGTTGCTGCGTCCGAACCCGGCGATCGGCGCCTGCAGGCTGACGATGTCACCGGCGCCCGTCACCCGCATGCTCGTGGCGGTCTGGAAGATGACGTCGTTGGTGAGGCCGCTGTCCACGGTGAAGAAGCCGCCCAGACGACTCGCGACATCGTTGAACTTGGCCGGGTTGGCCAGCACGTCGGCCGAGAGCACCTTGGACAGGATCGCGGTGACGACCGCGCGCTGCCGTTCGGCGCGCCCCAGATCGCCGCCCGGGACATGCTTGCGGTCGCGCACATAGGCCAGTGCGGCCTGCCCGGAGATGGTGATCTCCCCTTGGGGATACCCCTCGGTGGCGTGCTGGTTGGTGACGGTGACGCCGCCCAGCGCGTCGGTCAGCCCGGCGAACCCGTTGAAGTCGATCTTGACGGCATGGTCGATGCGCGTGCCGATGAGGTTCTCCACGGTCCGCACCGCCAGCGGGACTCCCCCATAGGAGTACGCGGCGTTGATCTTGGCCGACCCTCGCCCGGGGATCGTGACCCACATGTCGCGGGTGAAGGAGATGAGGTACACCTTGTCCCGCGCCGGGGAGACGTGGGCGAGGATCATGACGTCGCTGCGCCCCTGGTCGCTGCCGCGGGAGTCCGAGCCGAGGAGTAGATAGTTCAGCGAGCCGGAGGCACCCAGGTCGGGACGCCCCGCATTGAGGGTTCCGTTCGGGTCGGCGGTGCCGCTCTCGATGGTGCCCGCCTCGTCGTCGGGATTCGCGCTCGCAGACCCGGCGTCCGGGACACCGAGATTCGGCCTCTGGTCGGCCGGGGTCGCCGCGGTGTCACCGCTCCCGTCGGGCATCAGGTTCTCGCGTGGAATCCCGGACAGCGCATTGGTCACCGACCAGGCGGCGAAGCCCCCCACACCAAGGACGGCGACCAGGACGACGGACAGGGTCACGATCACCCAGCGCCGCCACCTGCGGGGACGCCTGCCGGGCACCTGGGGGTCATCGGGCGGGACCGTGTCGCTCATGGGGATGCCTTTCGCGGGGGGTGGGTGAGGTGGTGGCGTGCCGGCTCGGGAGCCGGATCTCGGCTGCCGCGCGGCCGGGCTCTTCCGGCCGAACGGCTGGGCCGCGGCTTCCCCCCTGGCCGCCGCGGCGCGTTCCATGATGACACCGTGCCGGCGTCGGGAACAGCGCGCGGCGGGCCGGATGTTCGCCGTGGGGCCGCAGCGGCGGGGCGCTGCGGCCCGCGGTGAGCTCAGCCGGCCTTCGAGGCGACGCCGGGCGGCATGGGGATCAGCAGGGACGTGCGGCGACGGTATTCCTGGAAGGCGGGGTCCTCGCCCCAGGTCGCCTCCGCCTTGCGCTGCAGCAGGGGGATGCCGCTGATCCGGGTGAGGAGGACGATGACGAAGACGGGCGACAGCAGGCCGACGAGCTGCCATCCGGCGAGGTTGGGGAAGGCGACGAGAGCGACGCCGATCCACATGACGATCTCACCGAAGTAGTTGGGGTGCTGCGACCAGGACCACAACCCGGTGGTGATGAAGGCCTTCCGTTGGGAGGGATCGGCCCGGAACCGGGACTTCTGGGCGTCCGCGGTCACCTCGATGACGAACCCGGCCGCCCACAGTGCGGCCCCGGCGAAGAAGGAGAAGGTGAGGGGCGCCTGCGTGGCGGAGGTCATGGCGATCCAGGCTGCCGAAGCGGTGATCGTGACCCATAGACCCTGCAGGGTCCACACATTGAAGAAGCGCAGCGGGGAGCGTTTGATCGCGTCGAATCTGCTGTCCGAGCCGCTGGTGCGGATGCGCAGGAACAGGAACGTGCCCAGGCGTCCCGCCCAGACGATCACGGCGACCCCCAGGGCGAGGGCGCGCGGCCCCTGGTCGGGGAGCCCGGTCAGCAGTGCCACCGTGATGACGAGGTAGGTGAGGCTGCCTGTCGCGTCGAAGAATCGTTCGGTGTGCAGGAGTTGGGCGGGAATGTAGGCGAGCCATTGGATGGCGAAGGCCGCCGCCACCACGACGACGAACACGGGGACGCCCGCGAGGGTGGCGCCGCCCTGTCCTCCCGCCCAGGCGACCCCGACGGCCAGGGCGAGCACGATGCCGGTCACCGCCAATTTCTTCATCACCGAGACCACGTTCATGAGGCGTCCTTCCGTGAGCTGCGGGCGCGCCCGGAGCCCGGAAGCTCACGCCCTCGGGCATAGAGGTCGTCGATGGCGGGCCCCATCTGCGCCAGGAGCTTGGCTCGGCGCAGCTTCATCGTCGATGTCACCAGTTCCCCGCCCGGGGCCAGATCGGCGGAGTAGACCGCGTATCGCTTGACTTGCTCGGGGCCTGAGACGCGGGCGTTGGCCCGCTCCAAGACGGGGACGAGCTGGGTGAGGATCCGCGGCTCGGTGATGGGCCACAGCAGCCCAGGGACGAACTGCTCACCGAGGCCTTGTCGGTCCAGTTCGTCGCGGTCGAGGAAGATCAGCGCCGCCGCGTGAGGGCGACCCTCCCCCACGACCACCGCGTGACCGACGAGCGGTTCGGCCTCGACGTCGCGCTGCCAGCCCTGGGGCGAGATGGTCTTGCCGCCTGCGGTGACGATCACCTCTTTGAGGCGGCCGGTGATGGTGAGCCTGCCGTCCGCGTCGAGGGATCCCAGGTCGCCGGTGCGCAGGAAACCGTCGACGAAGGTTCCTTCGTTGTCGGCGGCGTCCCAGTAGCCAGGAGACACGCCGACGCCGCGGGCGAGGACTTCGCCTTCGGCGGAGATCCGCACGGTGTGCCCGGGTTCGGGGCGTCCCACGGTGCCGCACCGGTTGTCGCCGGGCCGGTTGCCGGTCAGGGGGGCCGTGGTCTCCGTGAGTCCGTACCCTTCGACGATCTCGACACCCATGCCGCGGAACAGCAGCCCCAGATCCTCGCCGAGCGGCGCCGCGCCGCACAGGATGTAGTCGAGGTCGCCGCCGAGGAGGGCCCGGACCCGGGCGAAGAACAACCGGTCGTAGAGCCCGCGACGCAGCCGCAGCGCGAGGCCGGGGGTCTCCCCGGGTTCCTGCAGGACCCTGCCGTAGGCGATGGCCGTGCGCTCCGCCTGACGCCACAGCCATCCGAGTCGCTTGCTGGTTGCCGTGGCGCGGATCCGTTCGCGGATCTTCTGCAGGACGCGCGGCACCACGACGAGGAAGGTGGGATGCACGGTGGCGAGGGCGGTGACCGCACGCGTGGGGTCTGCTTCGTAGCTGATCGTCATGCCCCCGGCCAGGCAGATGAGCTGGAGTCCGCGGGCGAGCACGTGCGCGAGCGGCAGGAAGATGAGAGTGCGTCCGCCCGGGTGCACGACGTCGTCGTACTCGGCACCGATGTTGAGGACCTGCCCGACCAGGTTGCGGTGGGTGATCACGACTCCCTTGGGGTGGCCCTCGGTGCCGGATGTGTAGACGAGGGTGGCGGGGGCGTCGGGGTCGATCGCCGCTCGCCGCTCGTCGAGGAGCGCGTCGCTCACCCCGCGTCCCGCGTCGATGAGCCCGCCCATGCCTGCCGGGGTGAAATCGAGCGCCCAGACGGCGCCCGCGCGGGGGGATCCGCCGAGGGCCGCCTGCAGCGTGGTGCGCTGCCCGGCGGTGCCGGCGAAGGCCCACGCCATCCGCGCATTCTGGACGACGTAGCCGACCTGGTCGTCGGCCGCGCTGTCGAAGATGGGGACGACGACGGCGCCGACCCACAGGCAGGCCAGGTCGGCGACGGCCCACGGGTATCCGGTGGGCCCCTGGATGCCGATGGTGTCGCCCGCGCGAACGCCTGCGGCGAGGAGCCCCTTCGCGACCGCGACGACGAGGGCCCGGTAGTCCTCGGTGGAGACGTCGGTGACCGTCTCGCCGGTGGGTCCGTAGCCGGTCCGGACCCGGAAGGCGGGATGCGCGGGGGCCTGCGCGACGCGGGTGAGGAGGAGGTCGGTGACCGTGTGTCGCGGGTCGGGTTCGATGCGGGCAGGGGTGGACGCCTCGCCGAGATGCTCAGTCATGGGGGATCCAATCAGCGTTCTTGATGTCGATCTCGTCGGCCATGTCGCGCAGGAATCGGATGACGATGTCGCGTTCTGCGGGGGTCAGTCGGGCTGCGGTGTGGTAGCGGCGGGCGTGGTGGCGTCCGACGGTCTCGTGGGCGGAGCGCCGGGTCTCGGGCGTGACGCTGATCTGCAGGGCACGCCGGTCGGTGGGGTGGGGATTGCGGGTGATGTGGCCGCCTGACTGCAGCCGATCGAGGAGTTTCGTGGTGGACGCGGTGGAGATGCCCAGGTGGCTCGCGAGGTCGCCCGCGGTGACAGGCACGCCCCGCTTCTCGCTGAAGATGAGGAACCGCAACGCACGCATGTCGGTCTCGTTGAGTTCCATGTAGCGGGCGGATGCCTGGCTGGCGATCCGCTCGGCCTCCCGGAGTTCGGACATGGCCTGGAGGAGGTCGGAGATCTGGTCGACGTCATCGGCCCCGAGGGGACCGAGCGCGGCGGTTCTGGCGGCCGGGTCGTGCGCCAGGACGTCGTAGAGCCTGGCGTCCTCTCGCGGGGGCTGCGTGTCCTTGTCCACGCGCCGAACTTACTACACCTAGCTAACTACTAGCTAGGCTATCTATTTTGAGATGGGCGCTCGCTGCCGGGGGCGTGCGGTCGCAGGCTCAGCCGATGAAGACGACGTGGGATTCCAGGTCGATGACCGTCGCCTCGCCGTTGCCGTAGTCGGCGTATTCGGCGACCCGCTGCACCTGCAGGAACCACGGCGTCATCGGCTCGGGGATCCCGTCCCCCACCACCAGCGAACCCCCCAGGTGATCCCCGTGCTCTGCGAGCCGGTCCCACACCGGAAGGTCGAACGGGTCGCGATACCCCTCCCCCTCGGGGGTCAGGCCGGTATTCGGGTCGTCGCGGAC
>RRZU010679143.1_pt1 | contig 16740 bp, 12 predicted proteins | sample 2165561 | NCBI WGS metagenome assembly RRZU01 (sample SAMN10456909, study PRJNA506462) | wastewater metagenome | isolation source: wastewater sludge | place: USA: Moscow, Idaho
CGTCCAGATCATCACCAGCCGCAACGACCTGGTCCTGGCATTCTTCCTGGTGGCCGTGATCTTCATGATGATCCTGCCCCTGCCGACCTGGCTGGTGGACGCGCTCATCGGCATCAACATGACGATCTCGGCCATCCTGCTCATGGTGGCCATGTACCTGCCGTCGCCGCTGGCGTTCTCCTCGTTCCCGTCGGTGCTGCTGGTGACCACGCTGTTCCGGCTGGGCATCTCCATCGCCACCACGCGGCTGATCCTGCTGCAGGGCGATGCGGGGCACATCATCTTCACCTTCGGCAACTTCGTGGTCGGCGGCAACCTGGTCGTGGGCCTGGTGGTGTTCCTCATCCTCACCATCGTGCAGTTCGTGGTGATCACCAAGGGCGCCGAGCGCGTGGCCGAAGTGGCCGCGCGCTTCTCGCTGGACGCCATGCCCGGCAAGCAGATGTCCATCGACGGCGACATGCGCGCCGGCACCATCGACATGGAAGAGGCCAAGCGGCGGCGCGGCATCGTCGAGAAGGAAAGCCAGCTCTACGGCGCCATGGACGGCGCCATGAAGTTCGTCAAGGGCGACGCCATCGCGGGCCTGATCATCGTGGCGGTGAACCTGCTGGGCGGCATCGTCATCGGCACCATGCAGCGCGGCATGACGGCGGCGGATGCGGCCAAGACCTACTCCGTGCTCACCATCGGCGACGGGCTGATCGCGCAGATCCCGGCGCTGTTCATCGCCATCTGCGCGGGCATGATCGTCACGCGCGTGCAGTCGGGCGACGGCCCGTCCAACGTCGGCAAGGACATCGGCCAGCAGGTGATGGCCCAGCCGCGCGCGCTGATGATCGCCGCCGCCGTGGCGCTGGGCATGGGGCTGATTCCGGGCATGCCGCTGCCCGTGTTCCTCACGCTGGCCGTCGTCATCGGCACCATCGGCTTCGTCATCATGCGCGGTACGCGCCGCGTGGTGGACGAAAAGACCGGCGAGGTCACCGAGGTGCCCGCCATGCAGCCCGCGGGCGAAAAGCCCAAGAAGAAGACCGCCGACGGCAGCGAGGAATTCGCGCCCACGGTGCCGCTGCTCATGGACGTGGCGGCGGGACTGCAACAGGCGTTCGACGCCGACGTGCTCAACGACGAGCTGCTCAAGATCCGCCGGGCGCTGTACTTCGATCTGGGCGTGCCCTTCCCGGGCATCCAGCTGCGCTTCAACGAGGGGCTGCCGCCCGAGAGCTACAACATCCTGCTGTCCGAGGTGCCCGTCTCGCAGGGGCGCCTGCGGCCCGGCTACCTGCTGGTGCGCGAGAGCGTGGCCAACCTGTCCGCGCTGCAGATCGCCTACGAGGAAGACCGCAAGTTCCTGCCGCACATCCCCACGCTGTGGGTGGACGGCGCGCTGCGCGAGCCGCTGTCGCGCGCGGGCATCCCGTTCATGGACCCGAGCCAGGTGCTCACCTACCACCTGGCGTTCGTGCTCAAGAAGTACTCGGCCGACTTCATCGGCATCCAGGAAACGCGCTTCTTGCTGAGCGCGATGGAAGGGCGCTTTCCCGACCTGGTCAAGGAATCGACGCGCGTGCTGCCCATCCAGAAGATCGCCGAGATTTTGCAGCGGCTGGTGTCCGAGGACATTTCGGTGCGCAACCTGCGCGCCATCCTGGAGTCGTTGATCGAATGGGGCCAGAAGGAGAAGGATTCGGTGCTGCTCACCGAGTACGTGCGCTCCACGCTCAAGCGCCACATCAGCTACAAGTATTCGAGCGGGCAGAACATCCTGCCGGCCTACCTGCTGGCCCCGAGCATCGAGGACACGGTGCGCGGCGCCGTGCGCCAGACCTCGGCGGGCAGCTACCTGTCGCTGGACCCGGCCGTGAGCAAGCGCCTGGTGGAGAACATCAAGAAGACGGTGGGCGACATCGGCGGCAATGCGCAGCGCCCGGTGCTGCTGACCTCGATGGACATCCGGCGCTACCTGCGCAAGATGATCGAGCAGGACCTGTACGACCTGCCCGTGCTGTCCTACCAGGAGCTGACGCAGGAAATCAACATCCAGCCGCTGGCGCGGATCGACCTATGATGTACGTTTTGCTATGAAAAAAAGAGCTTTTAACGCTTGCTGCATAAGCGCTGGAGGCCTTTTTGGCTCAAACCTTGGCCAGGCCCTCGTCCAGCGTCGCGGTCACGGCGAACAGGCTCAGGAAGCCGCTCATGTCAAACACCTCGCGCACCATGTCGCGCAGCCCCACCAGCACCAGCTTGCCCTTGCTGGTCCGCAGCTTCTTGCCCGCCAGCAGCACCACGCGCAGGCCAGCCGAGCTGATGTAGTCGAGGCCCGAAAGGTCGAACACCAGCCGCTGGATGCCGGAGTCGAGCTGCTCGGTTACCACCCGCTCCAACTCGGGCGAACTGCTGCTATCCAGACGGCCCCGGGGACGCAGGATGAGGATGTCGTTGCGGAGCTCCTGTTCGAGATTCATGGACGAAATCCTTGTGTGATGGGGAAAAGAGGGACCGGCGCATTGTATGGGCCGCTTTGCGGCCGCGCCCGCTTTTTTGGCGCTGGAGGCTGGTGATGGGTGCCGTGGCCGAGCTGCGCATCCTTACGGGCTGCCATGCCGGCGCGCGCGTGGCAGTCGCGGGCGGCGAGCGCTTGGGGTCTCAGGATGCCTGCGACCTCATACTGACCGACCTGGGGCTGTCCGCCGGTGCTGCTGCTTGGTTACAGATCGCCTCGGAGCGCTGGGGCGTGACTTCCGATCCGGACACCGGGTCGCACTGGGTCGCCGAACAGATCTGGGGCACGGTCGCCTACCTGGGGCAGGTAGCGATGACGGTCAGCCTGCCACATGTGCCCTGGCAGTCGGTGCCGCCCGGACTGGGGCCAGCGGGTGGTACACCGCTTTTGGTGGAGGCGCCCCCCGTCGTCGCCCCGGAGCCGGAAGAAGATTCACCGCAAGCGCTCGCCGCTGGCGCGCCGCAGGAAGAGCAAGCCTCGGCGCCTGTGGCCGTGGACCCTCGGCTCCCCAGCGCCGCGCCCCGGCGCTGGCAGCCCGCCTGGATCATCGGCGCCGCCTTGGCCGCCCTGCTGCTGTCGGTGTTCTGGTCGCTGCTCCAGCGGCAGGGTTCCGCCCAGCCGCCTGCGGCCGCCGCCTTTGTCGCTGCGCCCGAGGCCGGCCCTGCTCAGCAGCAGCGCCTGCTGCGCGACATCCAGCTTGCCATTGCCCGCGTGGACCCGGCGCTGCGCCTGCGCGTGGAGGCGCTGCCCGAGGGCGGCGCCCGCGTGAGCGGCTGGGTGGCCGACATCGCGCATTTGGACCGCCTGGCCGACGGGCTGGCGGAGATTCGCCCCGTGCCCGCGCTGTCGGTGCGCACCGCGTCGGACCTGATCGATGACTTGGTCGATGCGGGTGGCGCGGATGCCCCGGCGCTGCGCTTTGAGCTGCTGGGCGAGGGGCGCGTGCGTGCCCTGGGCCTGGTCGCGGCGCTCGCCGAGCGCGACAAGGTACTGACTCTGGTGCGCGCGCGTGTTCCGCCGGGCATCGAGATCGTGGATGGCCTGCGGGTCGCGTCCGAACAGGGTGGTGCCGTGCGGGCCTGGTTGCACATGGCCGGCTTCGTGGGCGCCGAGGTGCACTGGGACGGCGAGCAGATGGCCATCGCACTGGACATTGGCAGCCAGGAACGCGCCCGGCTGGAGTCGCTGCTCGCGCGCCCCGCCACGCCGCTGTCCGGTATTCCCTTCGTGCTGCGCGCGCGCGAGGTGACGGGTCGAGCCGTGGCCGCCACCTCCGCTCTCCCCGTTCACGCCAGTGCTGCACCGCTGCCATTCCGCATTCGCGGCGTGGTTGGTGGGGTCGTGCCCTACGTCGTGCTGGGCGACGGCGCGAAGCTACAGCCCGGCGGGCGGCGCGACGGCTGGCGGCTGGTGGCGGTGGAGTCCGACCGGCTGGTTTTCGACGGCCCCCGCGCCCTGGTGGTGTTGCGGTAATGAAACTCTTGCTGCCCGACATTCCGCCCATCGCGCCCGATGCCCCGCTCAGCGACCTGGAGGCGCGCTTGAGCGGCCCCGGCGCCGATCAGGCGCGGCAGGAGGCGCTGCAGCGCATCGGCGCGCTGGAGCAGCGGCTGCGTGCCGCGTTGGCTCAAGGCGTGCCGCCCGCCGACTATCCCACGCTGGCGGCAATGCTGGACGCTTGCCAGGCGGCCCGCGAAGTGCTGACAATGGCGCTGTGCACGCCTAAATGACGATTTTTTGTCCCCAGACCCAGGAGCCCTCCCATGCTGACCACCGGTGGTATCACCTTCAACTCCATTAACAACTCCATCTCGCAAGTCACCTCGCGCCGCGAGGCCGACCTGCAGAACACCATCAACAACCTGGGCGACAGCCCCAGCACGGGCGACCTGCTGGGCCTGCAGCAGCAAGTACAGCAGTGGACGATGTTCACCCAGATCCAAAGCACCATCGTCAAGGAGGTGTCTGAGGCGATGAAGGGCGTGATCCAGAAGGCTGCCTGAAATCTGTGGCACCTAGAAAAAAAGCTGCGCGGATGCGCAGCTTTTTTCGTTGGCGGCACTGTCGTGTTGCTCAACTGCGCAGCTGCACGTTGTAGCGCACCGGCTCGGCCACGGTCACGCCGTAGCCGGGCGCCGGCGCGATGTGCAGGCTGAACGAGAAAGTGGCGTGGCTTTGCGCCGGGTCCACTGGGATCGGTGGCGAGCCGTCGAGCCTGTTCACCATGTGCACGTTCGGGCGTGCGTAGTCCAGGGTGAGGCGGATGCCCCCGGCGGGGTCGGCCACCATGGTGTAGTGGGACACGCCGTGGCCTTCGGGCATGCCGGGCGAGCCGTCCGGGGCCTGAATGCCGAGTTCGCCGCGCATCATGCTTTGCATGAGCGGAGCCAGGGTCTGCTGGTTGGCGTACTGGCTCACCAGCATCGTCAGGTGTGCGTCGCCGCCGGCCAGTCCGTTGAGCAGCGCTGCGGATTGGACCGCATTGCCTTGGAGGATGGTCTGACCGCCGATGGTCACCGTGGCACGCGGCCAGTCCTTGTCGGCCTGGTTGCAGATGCCGTGTTGCGTGGCCGTGGTGATGTCGCGGGCCGTGGATGGCAAAACCACGGCCCGAGCGAACGCTTGTGCGGCCGGACCGCGTAACTCGCCCGGGAGGACCTGGGGCCGGTTGTCCTGCGGGTTGACCGAGATGTGCGCCTCTGCGCCGCGCCGCTCGATGCCGAAGTGGTCGGACTGCGCGCCCAGCTTGGCCGTGGCCTCGGCAATCTGCTGGCGCACGGCCATCACCTCGCGCAGGGTGCCGGTGTCGTTGTGCTGGGTGGCCGCGTCCTGGATATGGTCCAGGGCCTCCTTGATGAACGGCAGACCGAATTTGTGCACCGAATTCCCCACGGCCTTGGCCGAGGCGTCAATGGTGCCGGCGGCGATCGCATGGTCGACCAGCCGCGCGAACGGCTTGGCCACGTCCTCCTTGAGCGTGCCCTTGTAGATGTGCTCCTGGCGCCGCATTTCATCGGCCCCACCCTGGAACTTGCTGCCCAGGAAGCTGGTGGCGTGGCCGATGTTACGGTCCAGCGCCGAGAAGAAACGCGCGATACCCTGGCCCGTGCCCTGGTGCGGCTCCGTGCGGAAGTAGGGCGGGCAGCCGCCGGACTCGAACTTGACGAACAAATCCTGCGTGCCGTTGCTGGCGGCCAGCTTGTCGAACAGGATGGTGCCGCCCTGACCGGGCAGCATGTTGCGGTAGTCCTCGATGCCGCGCTGGCTGGGCTTGCCGCTGGGAATCAGGCCCGCGATCTTGTGCTGCTCGTTGTGGTCCACGCGCTCGCCGAAGTGGGTGGACATGCGCGAGTCCGCCGTGGGGGCCGCAGCCAGGAAGTCGTAGACGCGGTTGCCCGGGTCCTTCATCACGAACGAGCCCGAGGCCGGCATGTCGGTGACCTTCTGGCCGCCAATGGTGGAATGGTCCTGGCTCTGCTCGCGCTGCACGTCCTGCTGGGCAGCGGCGGCCATCATGTACCAGCTCAGCGCGCGCGCGGTGTGCACGCTGCTGTCCACCGGCACGGGCTGGCCGTTCACCTGCACGGTGACGGGCGAGCCGCCGGGTCCGTTGTGCAGCGCATCGGCCAGGCGCTCGCCGGTGGCCACCATGTCCTGGATCTGCTGCGCCGTCATGGGTGTGCCTTGCCTGGCGGCGTGGGCCGTCAGGCGCTCCATCACGCCGGGGGTGCTCAGGATGCCGCCCGGCAGGGGCTGGCGTAGCTGCGCCAGGGCGGGGTTGGCGTTCTCGAAGCGCCGGTCCGACGCTGGCTCCAGCAGCTTCTGGTTGATGAGGCGCGGAATCTGCAGCAGGGCACGCGTCGTCACGACCGCCGCGAGTCCGGCCAACCCCAGAGGAATCATCACCGGGGCGAGCACGATGCCTGCCAGCACCTTGGCACCGGTCTTGAAGAAGTTCCTGGCCTTGTCGGCCAGGCCGAGAGAGGTGTCGCGTGGCTGGCCGTCACCCACCTGGATCTGCCGGCCCGCCAGCGCGCCCGCGCCCTGCCGGGCCGGGCCCACGCCCTGGGGCGCTTGCTGCTGGCCCTGGGGGACCTGGACGTTGCCTTGCGGCTGGAGGTTGATGCCGCCCAGCCCAGTGGGGGGCAGGCCGTGGCCCGGGAGAATGGCACTCATGGTGTGTGCTCCTTCAAGGGGTTAGGCGCGCATGGCGAACGAAGGGGGTAGCAGCGTTCCGCCGTCGCCCTCCGGCGTGCCTTCTACAAAGGCCTTCCAGAATGCGGCGGTGTCCACGAAGCCACCGAGCAGGGCGGCCAGGGACTCACCGCCCAGGTTGTCGTCGATGGCGATGCGCCCGCACAGCGTCACCGCGCCGGTGGCCTGCTGCACGCCGAGCGTGCAGCCGCCGGTGCCCACCCAGAAGTTGTTGGCTTCGAGAAGGGTGCGCGCGATGCGCCCCAGGTGCTCGGGACTGGGCGTGCCCAGCGTGGTGAAGAACAGCACATCGCCGCTCACCGGGCTGCCTTCGAGCTGCAGGCCGATGGGGAAACCGTCGATGAGCACCTCCTCGGTGTGCAGCAGGGCTTCGCTCTCCAGCCCCACGTGGTGGGCAAATTCCTTCAGGACTTCTTCGTAGCTCAGTCTCATGGGGACTCCAGTGTATTTGACGTGTAATTTGTCCCTGTGGGTAACCGCAAGTGCCCCGAAGGTTCCATGAGCCGCCGGTGGGTTCAGTTTGCGGCGGCCTGGCCGGGCACGTTGATGACCTCGGCCACATTGAGCAGCAGCATGGGCGGGTACAGCTCCAGCGCCTGCACCGTGCGCATGTTGATGAGGAGCGAGAAGCGTTGCAAGGTGGACGCGGGAATGTCCTGCGCGTGTTTTTTCTCAACCAGGATCTGGCGTGCCATGGACGCAGCGTAGCGGCCGATGTTTGCACCGTTGGAGAACAGGCCGAACATGCAGCCGGACTGCCGCACGATGCTTTCGGTGGCGCAGAAGGTGGGTAGCTTGTTTTCCAGTGCGGCGGCCGTGACCGCATCACGGTGGGTGAAGGCCAGGAACGTGATCGGCCCCACGTAGAGGATCTCGGCCCCGCGCTCCGCCAGGCGCTTCACCTGGGGCGCGATCTGGCCAGGGTCGGGGCCGCCTGCGGGCAGCAGGGGCAAGGTGGCCTCGATCACCTCGAAGTTCTGCGACTTGGCGAGTTCCTTGAGCCGGTCGCGGATGATGGCCGAGTTGGGCTCCACAGGGTTGTGCAGGTAGCCTAGCTTGGCAAACGGGCGGTAGGCCCGGATGGCGTTGAGCTGCACCGGCAAGGGTGCCACGTGGCTCACGCCAGTGACGTTGCGCGACGGACGCTCCAGCGTTGGAATGAGTCCGGCACCCACGGGGTCGGTCACCTCGGTGAACACGATGGGAATGTCGCGGATTGAGCTGCCTGTCGGCTCGTCGTGGCGCCCCGCCAGCGCCAGGGTGGTAGGCGTGCCCCAGGCATAGATCAAATCCGGGCTGGCTGCGCGCACACGGTTGCGCAGGTCGGCCACGTCGTCAGCCTTGCCTGAGAAGCGGATGTTGACGTAGCGCACGGGTACGTCCTGCCGCTGCAGATAGCTGGCAAAGCCAGTTTCGATGTTTTGCTCATCGCGCGGCAGCACCATGGCGATGGTGTAGCGCGCTGTCTCCGCAGCGGCTACTGCAGCGCCGGTGGATTGCGCGTGGGTGGCGCCGCTGCCAAGGAGCAGCGCGGCGGCCAGTGCTTTGAGTGCTGTGGAAAGAAAGGACGACATGGGTGATTTCTCCTGTGCTCGGTCTCTCGCTATGAGGTAGCGCCCGCGCGCTGCACGCGCAGGCCCGCAGCCAGGCCCACGGTGGCCACTGTCAGCAGCACGCCGACGGCGACCACCGCGCCCGCGTAGCCGAAGGCCGTCACGGCTACGGCCGTCACGAACGGGGCGATGATGCTGCCCACCCGCTCGATCAGGCGGAATGCGGCCAGTGCCTGCTCGGGCGTAGCGGTCGCCCCGCTCTCCGGCTGGTGCTCGAACACCTCGGTGGTCAGCGCGATTTGCGGCGACGACTGCAGCGCCTGCCCGAAGCCGAGCAGCGCGCAGCAAGCCGCCATGCCCCAGACGCCGCCAAGCAGCGGCAGCGACAGGCAGGCAGCCACGCTCAGCACGCCGCCGAACACGATGAAGGGTTTGCGCCGGCCCAGCAGGTCGGACCAGTGCGCGACCAGCGTTGCGGTGGACGCAAAGCACAGGAAGTACAGCAGCAGTACCCGGCCCGCAATCGCTGGAGGCTGCTGCAGCTCGCTCATGTACAGCGGTACCACCACCGACAGCACGGTCACGGCCACCAGGCGGCCAGGAAGGGCGGAGCCCAGGATCACGCACACCGCACGCGGCTCGCGCAGCACGGCCCAGTAGCCGCGCCACCCACCCGTCGTCGCCAAGCCTCGTTGCACCGCCTGCGCGCTGGCCGGGGCGAGCGACAGACGCATGGCAGCCATCAGGGCTGCGGCCATGCACAGTGCACACGCCACAAAGCCCGCCACGTCGCCCGCACGCGCAGCGATCATGCCGCCGAACGGTGGGCCGACGATGCCCGCCGCCACGATGGCGGACGCCACCTCGGCCAGCCCGCGCGCGCGCTGCTGGGGCGGAGTGATGCGTACGATGGCCGTCTGCACCAAGATCAGCGCCAGCCCGTAGGCCGCGCCCCCCGCGGAGCGCAGCGCGATGAGCGCCCAGGCGTCTTGGGCCCATGATGTGGCGGCCAGCGCGAACATGCCCACCAAGGCTGAAAGCACCAGGCTCCAGCGCAGGTCGAAACGCTTGGCCAGCGCGGGACCTGCGGGCTGTGCCAGGGCTAGTGTGGTCATGAAGGCCGCTACGGGCAGCCCGGCGACCATGGTGGACGAGAGCGAGGCGTCGAAAGGCCGCATCTCGCTGGCGAACACTGTGAAAAAGGGGCGCAACAACTCTTCCGACAAGGCCACCAGGAACACCGTGAGCCGTAGCAACGTGAGCTGGCTGGCCACGGCCGACGGCATGGACGACGTGGCTTGCGCATGCGTACCGCCCTGGCTGCTCTCTAGGGCTTCCACCAACTGGATGCTGCATTCAGCTGCGTCACGCCTATGCGCCTGTGCTGCGTCTGCAGGTACGACGTGGCGGCGTTGCCAGCGCAACTGCACGCGCTGCCATCCGCGTGCCTGGGCAAAGGCCGCCAGCGGGTACAGCAGCGACTTGCGCCACAGGCCGCGCGAGAGTTCTCGTACCAGAACGGCCGCAATGACCAGGGCCAGAACCAAGTCCAGCAGCATGCCGCCGAGCTGTCGGTTCACGTAGTCCGACGGATAGCCCACGACGATGCGGCCGCCGTCGCCTGTCACATTCACGGAGCGCAGTGAGAAATCTTCCCCGCTGCCCTTGCGCTGTGCGGCGGGAACGTCCACACCCCAGGTGGCGTGGATGGGGGGGGCGTCGCCCCGGCGCAGGGCCAGATAGCTCAGTTCGGGGGCTTTGGCAAGCTGCTTGCGGAACAGTTCGTCGATGCCGGCCAGGCCACTCCAGGGCACGCCCGAGGCCAGTGCGCGCGCGACCTGACCCGACAGCGTGTGGCCCACTGCATCGGCGTTGCTCTGGATCTGCAGGGTGACAAACGGGCGTGCGGCCTCGCGGGCAATCCACACCATGACCGATGGAGCCGCTATGCCGGACAGCAGCAAGGCGATCCACAGGGGGTGGCCGTACCGCGTCGTCTTGCGTGCGTCGCAGGTGCGCTGCACGGACTCCATCACGCGTGAGCTCCAGCGTACCAGCGCCCACCAGGTCAGGAACAGCGTGCCGAAGATCAGTGGCAGGGCCTTCAGCACCATACTGGTCGCTGCATCATGGGCCTGCTGTCGCACGGGGCCTGGGTCTATCACCGCCCAAAGGGTGGCGGCCGGCGCTCCCGTGGAGTCGAACATGGCCGTGCCCACGAAGACGCCGCGCGCGGTGGTGCGCACGCTGGGCGGGTGGTCCGGCCCGCCGCTGAGCAGGGGCGCGCTCCAGCGCGCGTCAATGGCCGTGCGCAATGCCTCGTCGCCCGCCATGGCCACGGGGTCGCCACGGTTGGTCTCGACGAAGACCGCGCGCAGGGACTGGTCCTCGGACTGCATACGCTGTAACCGCTCCACCAGCGATGTCTGGTCCGCCACGGCAACGCCGAACTGCATGCCGCGTTCGCCCTCGTCAGTCACCTGCTGCACGAGCCGGACCACGCGGTCCTGGGAAAGCTGGGTCAGCAACTGCTCGGTGCGCCAGACAATCAGCACCAGCGAGAGCCCGAACAGCGCCAGGGAGAAGATAGCGGCGAATACCAGTGACTCGCGGCGCAGGCGCTGCCGCAGGGTTGCAAGGCCTATGATGGCTGCCGCGCCGTCATGGGCGCTGGGGACAGGGCGAATGTCGTCACTCATGGGAAATTGCCTTTTCCTGCGGGGTGCATGTGGCGCTGTATGGCTTTGCAATGCGTGGGTTGTCGTGCAAACTCGCAGCCTTTCCGATGGAGTCTCTGGTTTGCCGTCGTCGATACCACTCTTGCCCCCCGCTTTGTCGCCCGATGCCGCTTTCGCGAATCTTCCTGAATTGCGCACCCGCATCCTGGCGCTCGACGACTTTCCTGCGTGGAGCTCCCTGCGCGATACGGTCATTGCAGCTTTGCCCAACCCTGATTTCTATGTGCGCGAAGACGACGAACAGGGTTTTTTTGCTGCCCACACCGAGCCCCGGGGTGAGACCATCGGCGTTTTCTCCCACGGTGTGTTGGTGGCCTATGCGATGGTCGGGTTTCCCGAACCCGATGCCGCCGATAACCTCGGGGTCGTGACCGGCCTGCAGCCCGCCCGCCATGCCCTGGTGACCCATCTGTCGAGCTGCATGGTGCTGTCGCCCTGGCGCGGCAAAGGCCTGCAGCGCACGCTGCTGGTGGCGCGCCTGGCACTGGCGCACGCGCGCGGTCGGCCGCTGTGCATGGCCATGGTGTCCCTGCACAATCACAGCAGTCGGCACAACCTGCTGCGGCAAGGGCTGCACATCGCGTGGACGGGGATGATCGACGGCCTGCAGCGTCATGTGGCCATGATCGACCTGCAGCATGGGCTCCACTTCGACATGGGCGATGAAAAACTGTTGTTCAGCGACGATTTCCCTGCGCTGCAGCAGGCTGGTGCGGAGGGCTATGCAGGCATTGGCGAGTTGCGCGACGCTGCTGGTGTGCGACTGCGGTACGTGCGGCACCTGCATCACGACCGGGCTCCCTGGTAGGTGATCGCGACGACAGTGATGTCGTCGGCCTGCGCAGCGCCGGCTTCGAAGGTGCGTACGGCCTGAACCACGCGCTGCGGAACGCCTCCGGCATGGCCCTTGTGCACCGGGTCGGCACCCACGGCCACCATGGCGTCGAGCAATGCCTGATCGCCAAACAGCACGCCCTCGGCGTTGTTGGCCTCGGTCACGCCATCGGTATAGAGCAGCAGGGTTTCGCCTGGAGACAGCAGGGTTTCTCCTTCGGTGTATTCCTGACCTTCCATGACCGCCAGCGCCATGTTCGAACCCCGCTCAAAGAAGCTGGCCTGGCCGTCGCGCAGGCGCACGGGCGGGTTGTGGCCAGCGTTCACATAGGTGAGCTTGCCACTGCGCAAGTGCAGTACGCCGTAGAACACGGTGACGAACATCATCTGGTCGTTCTCGGCGCAGAGCTGGTCGTTCAGCGCTGCGATGGTCGCTCCGGGGAAGCGCAGGAACAGTGCGTTGCTCTTGAGCAGAGTGCGCGAGATAGCCATGAAGAAGGCGGCAGGAACGCCCTTGCCCGAGACATCGGCCACGACCAAGGCCAGGTGCTCGTCGTCGATCGGGAAGTAGTCATAGAAGTCGCCCCCCACCTCCTTGGCCGGAATCATTGTGGCCGCGATGTCGATCTCACCCAGATCCGGCGCTGAACGCGGCAGGATGGATAGTTGCATCTGGCGTGCGATTTCCAGTTCCTGTTGCAAGCTGGCGAGCATGGCTTGCGTCTGCACGGCCGCCTGCAGATCGCGCAACAGCTTCAGGAGGCGGCTTTGCTGTGTGCTGACCAGTCCGGACATGCGGCCCAGAATCCCTGCCAACTCGGCCAACTGATTCGTGCTGCCCGGTGGCACGATCTCGGAGCCCCCTGTCGGCGCTTCCGACCGGGTGCTCAGCGCTGCCAGGATTTCCTCGCGTGATGTGGGATCCAGGCTTTCTGCCAGGGCGCGCAGCTGGTCCCGGATCAGACGTTCCTGCTGATGGCGTGTGCGAATGCGTTCCTGCCGCAGGGTTTCGAGATTCAGCAGCTCTGAGCGGATGGCCACCACCCCGCGGGCAATGGCGCCAGACTCGTCTTCGGCCTCTTCCTCGCCGTCGTCCAGTGACGCGTCCGTGGCGCCGCTGGCCAGCGCATTGAGCACGCCCACGGAGCGGGCGAGCGGCTCCATGGCGTGCTGCATGTAGGCCGCCAGCCCCAGTACGACCAGAGCGGCAAACAGCAGGGCGCCGCCAGCCGCAGCCCAGTTAAAGAGCCGGTCGGAGTGGTATTGCGTGGTCACGTCCTGCATCCACACCAGGGCGCCGACCACGCGCTTGTCCGGGTTCGTCACAGGCTGGCTGATCAGTTGCAGAGCCTTGTTGGTGCTTGTGTTGATAGCGGGAACCGGCATGATCAGCGCCTGTGGGGAACGCACGGGTACCACGGCACCGGTGGCTGTCAGGCTGCCGGTCTGGGTGCTCAGCGTCTCCTTGCCGCGCATGTTCACCAAAAAAATGTCGCCGCCCAGATACGCCGCCAGCTCCGGCAGCCGCAGGGCCACATCCTGGCCGACGGCCAGGGCGCCGCCCTCGAAGCCACGCACCACCACCCAATCGTATTGCCGTGGCGCCACCTGGCTCAGTCCGCGCACGCCGGAGGGCGCCTCCATGGCGGCCTTGACCCAGCCGTACTCAGCCAGTGGCTGGGGGTCAAAGCCGGGTTCGGTGGTTGAGAGCAGTCCGCCGGTCGGCCCGAGGATGTCGATGCGCAGCCCCGGCGCCTGGCGCACGGCGTTGGCCAGCAAGCGGTCGATGCGCTGCTGCGCGCCGGAGGCCTGTAGATTGCGGAAAGAAGGGTCCTCCAGCAGTTTGCGCGCCAGCGCATCCTGTCGGTCCAGATTTTCATTCTGCAACTTGTCCCAGGCGATCCGCTGGGTTTGCAGCAGTACTTCGTTGTAGCGCTGGGCCCAGCGCTGCTCTCCCAGCCATCCCATCATTCCCAGGGCCGTCACCAACAAAGCCATGGCCAGCAGCAGGATGAACATGATGCGGCGCTTAAGCTGCATCGCCGTCCTTTCGTGTCGGCTGCCGCCGCACACCGGTCTGGGACCACCAGCTTGTCAGCAGGGCAAGCGTGGCAGCGAAGCTCAGGCTGGCCACGACACCGCCCGCGGCGACCAGACCCGCCGCCAGCGAGACCCCAAGGGCAGCTCCCACGAGCATGACCGATGGAGATGGCGGCAGCGTGTGTTGGGCGGAGGCCACCGCATGTCCGAGCAGATAAGCCGTGAGCAGTGCTGCGGCCACCAGTGCCGACGCCTGCCATGCCACTGTGTCCGGCACAAGCAGCACCAAGCCATTCAGGAGAGCCGCCAGTGCCAGGACCGTGCCCTTGTGGCGTCGCCTGCGCAACGGGTTTAGCAACCCCAGGAATACGCCCACACCCAGGGCGCAGGCAACCACTGCATCGGCAAGGCCATGCGGCATGGTCATGGCCGTCATCCATCCTTGCGCCACCAGCAATCCGGACGCGATGGCGATGCCTGCGGCGACGCCGCGAGCACGGGTATCGGACGGGACGGAGGCCGCTGCTGGCGTTTGGGCGTGCGTGCTCACCCGGTGGCGCCAGGGGCTACGCGGCTCGTTCCAGCGCAGCAGCAAAAAACCGGCGCACAGAAGCGGCAGGGCCAGCGCCAGCACGCCATAAAACCCGCCCAGCGCCGTGAATGCCACCGAACCCAATGCGGGGCCCAGCCAGACCGCGACCCCCAGCCAGGCACCCAGTGAGGCGCTGTGCCAGCGGGGCATCGCGTGCTTGAAGTCTTGGCGGCGAGGCACCTGCTCCACCGTCATGCAGGCTGTCAGCGCGGCGCCCGTCAAGGCGCCACAGCACAGAGCCGTGCCAACCAGGACCTGCGGCTGGGCATGGTCGGCCAGGACGCCGGAGGACAAAAGTACGGCCAGCGCGCCCAGGCCCACGCAGGCGGTGGACAGGACCGACAGCACTGGCCAGTGTCTGCCCTGGGTGATCCAGGCGGCCACGGCGGCTGCGGCGATGAATAGGCCGGGCAGTAGAACTGACCGGCCGAAAGTTGTTTCCGAAACGGTGTCCGATGCGGAGACAGCCAGCCCGAGCAAGGCCGCAGCGCTCAGGGTGACGAGAAGGCAGATCCAGAAAGCCTGGGCTTGCGCCGCCACCACGCGCACCTGGGCGAGACCGTGCTCTGCGAAACGGTGGCTGCCCTGAGCCTCGGTGAGCAGCATGTCCAGATACTCGCGGCGTTGGGCTTGGGGCTCGGTCTGGCGCAGAGAGAAGATGAGCCGGCGGACCCGCGTCAGGGTTTCATGCACGCCGCGCACGGCGTGGCCCAACTGCTGGGCTCGCAGGTCGAAAGCGCGCCGATGCTGCAGTACCACCGAGCGATCGTAGTGCCCGCTGGCAATGGCGCGCATGGACAGCCGCACAACGTGGTTTCGCAGCTTCACACCCTGTGCCTCCGAGAAGCGGGCTGCCAGATAGGCGAGCGTTGTCAGCAGCAACACGGTGGGCAGCAGCAGGATGGATGCCGAGTGTACGAATGGCTCCGCGCCGGTTTCCCGCAGCGTGAGCCGCACAATGCCCCGGAACTCGCCGCGCACCACGACGGGCGCGTCTGCGATGGTGCCTGTCGCCTTGCGGGTGGGCTGCTCGCGATCGGTGAACCACAGCACCTTGCCGGGCCCTTGCAGGAGTGCGATCGATTGGATTTCTGCGTGCGCCCCCAGCCGCTGGTTGAAAAGCGCTTCCACGCCCACCAGGGCGTCCAGCGGAATGCCGATGTCCAGTGCATGGCCGATGCTCTGGCTCAGCGAGTCCGCCATGAGCTGGGCGCGCACGCGTTCGCTTTCCTGCCGCATGCCGCGCAGCTGCTCCTGCGTGTTCCAGGCGAGGACCGCCGCCGCCAGCAGCAGCAGGGCGAGCGCGATCCACCCCAGCCGCAATGCGGCGCTGGGGCGGCGGGGACGTCGGGGCGCGCTCATTCCAGGCGCTCGCTTTCGTCCAGCCGCGCGAGGCAGTCGTCCATGCGCTGCCGCACCGCGGCGGACTGCGCCAGCGCCTGGGCCATGCGGCCCGTGCGCTCATGGTCGAGGCGCCGGTACTGCGGGGCCAGGGCCCAGCGCGCGGCGGCCCAGCCCACCAGCACGACCAGCGCCAGGATGGCCAGCGTGGTGAGCAGGATCGGGTTCAGCAGCTTGTCCCGCAGGGCGCTCCCATCCGCCCATTGCAGGGCCGGCGCGGGCGCTGCGTAGCTGGTGCTGATGTGCCCCACCACCTCGCCGAAGGCGTTGTGCAGCGGCAGTCCCATGACGGCTTCGTTGCCGACCAGGGCCGTCCAGGTGCGGTTGCCGCGGGCGCCGGCCTCGGCGGCCTGGGCCACGCGGGCGTGCAGGGGTTCGCCGATGGTGCCCCGGTCGGTGCTGAACAGCGCGATGCCCGCGCGGTCCACCACGTCGATGGCATGCAGCTGCCTATCGCTGGCCAGGGCTTTTTCCAGCTTCGGCTGGATGGCGCGGTGGTCCGGCAGGTCCAGTCCCAGGGCCAGGTCGCCTTCGATCGTTTCCTGCAGCCCCGCGAGCGTGAGCGAGAGCCGCGCGCGCTGGATGCCCTGCTCCTCCTGCGTGCGGATGTTCAGCAGCAGGAAGGCGATCAGCAGCACGCCAGCCAGCACAATCAGCAGCCACAGCCCCGCGAGCTCCCAGAGCGCGGCGAAACCCGGCGTGCCGTCCGTGGGGGCCGGCGATGGCGCGCCGGCACCGGCCTGCGCAGGGGCTTCGCCGGGCAAAAAGGCGGGCCGGCTCATGCCACAATGCACCGACGAATGTGCAGGCCCAGCGGAGCGCGGCGGCGGTGCACATCGATGTCCACGGCCCTTTCGA
>RRZU013567183.1_pt1 | contig 16739 bp, 11 predicted proteins | sample 2165561 | NCBI WGS metagenome assembly RRZU01 (sample SAMN10456909, study PRJNA506462) | wastewater metagenome | isolation source: wastewater sludge | place: USA: Moscow, Idaho
AGAGCGGGCGAATTCGCTGGTGGACAAATGAGCAGGAGCGCCAGGGTCACATCCGTCCTCCAAGGCCTCTGCCCTCGCGAGAGCGGCCTCGGCGGTGACAGTGGTGAAGGCGTGGAGGAGCGAATTCAGCTCCTCGATCCGGTTGAGGTAGTGATCGGCGAGTTCGACCGGGCGAAGCTCGCCGGTTTCGAGCAAATGGCGCTGTTCCACGGCGGTCAGGTTGTGGAGTTCAGTCATTGCGTGCCTCCCTGAGATTATTGATCTGTGCTCACTACAGCATATTCTCTTCGCACGCCGCTGGTTCCCAAGGTCACAGCAGAATTCTCGAGGCTGCGGTGTGTCAGGAAGGTAACCATAACTAGCCCTCTATCCCTCGCTCTCAGCCCCGTCTTCGGCCTCAGCCAGTTCCTTGTAATACTGCGCCTGCTCGGCCACCCTATTGTTGTAGTCGATCGAGTGGTTGTAGGAGGTAACCGCTGCGACCCAGTTGTCGGGAACAGACATGTCTCCTCCGGCAGAACACAGGTATCTCGCTGCTGCTAGCACTGCGTCATCAATGTGCTGTGGATCCTCAATTCCGTCCGCATTACCATCCGCCGCCCAGCGCGCCCATGTGGAAGGAATAAACTGCATCGGCCCCACGGCGCGGTCCCATTGTGAATCACCGTCAAACATGCCCTTGTCCGTGTCCGGTATCCGCGCGATATCCTGGCCTCCATCCAGCGATACCCCAATGATTCGCCCGGACGGATATCCATTAGCCTGGAGATAGCTCTCATCAATCGACCCGTGATGGGACTCAACCGCGCCAATGCCTGCGAGAGTGTTCCAGCCCAAACCACACTCGGGAGATTCCTGTTCCAGCACGAGTGCCGCGCCGGTGTATGCCACGAGAGCTCGCTGGGGTATCCCGGTGCGCTGCGCGACCTTCGATACCCACGCGGCATCTGAAAGTTCACTCAACGCGACCTCCTGCTGGGGCGACAAAGCAGAGGATGGCGCAGCAAGATCATCAAGCGTGCCCCGAGATGTTGGCGTGGACGCAGATTCATACCCGGGCACCCGGCGAACCTGATCGGAGGACAGCATTCCCGTGAAGATCCAGGCATAAGAAACCACCACTCCCAGGACGACGAGCACAATTCCATACACTCGCAGGCGGTGGCCACGACGCTCAGTCATGCCCGCCCCGGCCGCCACCTCCAAGAGTTCATCGAAGGTTACCTCCGTTTTGGGAGTGCCCTCGAACTCGCCGAGAATCGTCCCCAACGCATCAGTGGGGGTTTTGGGATTGTCACCCGGAACCCCGGTAGACTTCCCACTCACGTGCTGCTGGAGCCGGGGACCACCCGCTTGTTGCGCCCTAGCTTGTAAGCCGTGTAAACAGACACCGCAAGGACCACAACGATCCCGCCCGCAACCACGAGCCATACGCTCAGTGGCAGCGCTGCAAGAGCTTGTTCCACCTCCGCTCGTGTGAGTGCTTGCCCCGTGCCTTTCTGACCAGCATGGGGTACGACGCCATTTTTTGCCGTGGTCGCGGCTTTGGCAGCAGCCTGGTCGGCAGATAGCGGCATCACTCCGGTCTGAGTATTCTGCCCGGCATGTGCTTGGTCGTTGGCAAGCTGAACCTGGGTGCGTTGCGCGACCGCCGAATTAACCTGCTGCGCGGCCGCCTGGTCGGCCTCCGTGGGGGCCACAGAGCAGAAGACGTTGCCGAGCGGAACATCCCCCACTTGGAATACGTAGGTGTGGCTTGACGTGCTGATGCTTGCGCCTGTTGACGGGTTTGTCAGCACGGCGTGGGCCGTCAACGTGTAGATACCTTTCTCGGAGAACACCCATTGCGCGTGCGTATGAGCCGGGCTGGCCTGCCTGATGACGCCAGGCAGCGATGTTCGTCCACCGTCCAGTACCGGATTGAGATCCCCGAAGGAGCCCTGGCTATAGATGTATACCGTTCCCGGGCCATCAACATTTGTCACGTTGATTCCCACATTCGAATACCCACCCGACTTTGTATTATTGGTGTCCCAACCGGGCCAAATAAGTGATTGATCCTGCGTCAGCGGAAGAAGATAACCCTGCGGTGCGCCCGGCAGCCCGCTGGCAACGGGTTGATTTGCTGATTCCTTCACCTTGAGCAGCACCGTTTCTGGCGCGCGCTTCACGTGGGAACCGGTAACGTCCTCATTCAGCTGCATGACTGCTGTCCCGCCCGCCTCGGACACGAAGAAGGTGTCAATGTGCCCGTAATCGAGGACGATACCCGGCTGACAGTTACCCGGTGAGGTCGCTCCGTTGGTTGGCTGGCCTCCCGGATTAGAATGGAATGAAGGGCCAGGGTTCGGAGTGGGATTAGCTGAAGGGTTAGGCCTCGGATGTGGATCGGGTCCCGGACTCTGTGACGGATTCGGATCCGGCGACGGGTTTTGCCCAGGCCCAGGCCCCGGGTCAGGATTGGGATCCGGGCCAGGCACCTGTGGCTGTGCAACCTCCAGGTTGTCCCACCCCAGCACCTTTCCGTCGGTATTCTTCATTGCCACCCGGTACCGCCCAAGGGCGATGTCCTCTCCAATCTGCACGCTCAACCGCCCGGCGAAGTCCACCTGACGCCAGCCAATCCAGTAGTTGGTGTCGCTCACGAACCATACCGACACCCACCGTCCGAAGTACTCGGTGGAGGTGAGCGAGAGGATGACGTCGTCGAGTGGCGCCGCCGGGTTCCGTAGCGTTGTCACCTTGACGCCGTCTCGGGCCGTGAGTGAGTCAAGTTCGGCCGGAGTCGGGGCGACGGCGTCGTCCTCGGTTGGAGCCGGTTCCTGCTCGCCGGGGATGGTGACGGAGACCGATTCGGAACTGGAGTACTGGAAGTCATTGGCCCAAGTGGGGACGAACTCCGCGACTATATCATGCTGTCCGGACGTCATATACTCGGCGCTAAACTCAGCGCCGCCGTCGACCAAAGGCGTATGTCCAAGCACGCTGCCGTTGCCTCGATCCACGAACTGGACCGCTCCCTCAACCTGCTCCTCACTGGCTTCTGGGGTAACGGAAGCATGGAATAAGGGCGTCTGCGCATCTGGTTCGGACACCACCTTGATGGCCGTCCGAGTATCCTGGCGGTGCACATCCATGTCCCCCACCACGAAGGTGTAGACATTGCTCGCACTCTGTTTATTGCCATCTACAGTAGCTTCAGCTTCAAAGGTCAGATGGTAGGTGCCGGGGACAGTGAATACCCAGTTCATGTGGACATGCTGAGGCACGTCGAGGCTCCAGTCCGGCATCTTCTCCTGGGAACTGAACACCCGCTGGGGTGTGGTTCCGTTCTGCAAGAAGAGTTCCACGTTGCCGGGGCCGGTAACATCAAGCATCCGAATCTTCACTGGGTTATCTCCCGTTTTCCCTCGCAGATTCGGATCCTCGGTGGAAAAACCGGGCCAGATGAGTGTGGCATCCTGAGTTTGCGGCGCCATCCAGATGGGATCGCCAGGCTCGCCGAGGAACGAGAAAGCTGCCATGTCCGGAACTTGCGTCTGCGCCGCTGCATCCACGTGGAACAGCGTTTCACGGGTAGCGAGTCGGGTGCTCAGGTCGGTGACACCGTCTCCATTCACATCAATATCGGCCTTGGTCTGAAGGTTCAACTTCCCGTCGTCGAGATACACCGAGACAGCGTCCGTGTGAACGTTCTCCAAAATCCGCTTCTCCCGCGGAAGTGGCGCCGGAGTCAACTGTTGGCCAACCGAGGGCTCGGCCGAGGCTGAGGTAAGTCCCGCGACGAGCCCACCCAATATAAGGGTCACGGCCGTCAGAAAAACCACCACTACCCTCCATATCACGATGGTCGGATCTGCACGTCGCGCGGCGTTCATGCCGATACCTCTTCCTTCTGTGTGTCCGTTGCCAGTTGCTTCTTTTCACGTTGCTCGGAGTCAGTAGCCTGGGCGCTTGAAAACTTCGGCTGGGAGTCTTCGCCCGATTTCACATCGACGACGTCCTCCACCTCAGCTACCTCGTCGCTCCGTTTGAAGAGTCTCGCCAGCAGCCCGTGTTTAGGGGCACCGAGCCAGGCAAGGAGGAACAACGAGGTCGCTACCAGGACGATCGTTCCACCCGCCGGTGTGTTAAGACTCCAGGAGAAATACAGTCCGAGCATCGCGGAGAGCCCGCCCACGAGGGGCGCGATGATCATCATCGTGATGAGCTTGTCGGTGAGGAGCCGCGCAGTCGCGGCGGGCGCGATAAGTAGAGCCAGCACGAGAATGTTGCCGATAGTTTGGGTGGAGACAACCACCGCAATGGCCACCATGACATAGAGAACCAGATCGAGCCAGAAGACTGGCAGACCCATGGCGCGGGCCGTCTCGCGGTCCAGCGTGATAGCCACGAGTTCCTTACGTAGCAGCAAGAGCACACTAATAAGGGCGATACCGGTGAGGCCCACAACGTAAATGTCCGAGGTGGGGATACCGGTGATCGAACCAAACAGGAACTGTTGCAGGGAGCCTGCGTATCCGGGCGCACGCGAAATGATGACGATACCGAGAGCGAAGGCACCGACGAAGAGGATGCCAATGATGGAGTCCTCTTTAATACGCCGATTCTGGGAGAAGATGGCGACGAGCAGGGCGGTGGCCACTCCGGCCACCGCGCCGCCCAGCACCAAGTTGCCTCCCAGCACGAATGCGGTGGCGAGTCCGGGGAACACGGCGTGGGCGACGGCGTCGCCAATAAACGCCATGCCACGCAACACAACGAAGCAGCCGATCACTCCGGAGATGACGCTGGACATGAGAGCTACGGCGAGCGCCTTGGGCAGGAACGCAAGATCAGGGTTGAGAAGATCCTGAAGAAAATCGAGAGGAGAAAGCATCAGTCTGCGATACCTACGGCTTCTAGTAGTGGGGAGTTGTCGCTCACGTGAAAGGTGTTCTGCCAGATGCGGCGGTCGGTCGTCTCTTCCGGTGTTCCCTCCGCGATGACGCGTCGGTTGATAAAACACAGGCGCGAGCAGTCGTGCACCGCGCCAGCGAGATCATGAGTGGTCATGACGAGCGCCTTGCCTTCGGCGGCAAGCTCCTGAAAGAGGTCCACGAGGAGTTCTTGGGTGGGCATGTCGAGTCCGGTAAACGGCTCGTCTAGCAGTAACAACGAGGGATGCAGAGCAAGCGCGCGTGCTACCAGCACGCGCTGGCGCTGGCCACCCGAGAGTTCGCTAATGGGACGGGAGCGTAGGTTCGTCATCTTGACACGTGCGATCGCCTGACCTACCGCCTCGTAGTCCGAAACCTTGGGCCTGTGAAGCCAACCAATACGCGAAATCCGGCCGGAGAGAATGACCTCCTCCACCGAGATCGGGAAGTCCCAGGCAAACTCATGACGCTGGGGAACATAGCCGATCAAACCGCGTTCCTTACGGCGCGAATTCCCGTTGATGGTCACTGTGCCACTGTGAACCGGAACCAGCCCCAAGATAGAACGCAACAAGGTAGTTTTGCCTGCGCCATTGGGTCCGAGCAGTCCAAGGAACTCTCCAGCTTGAACCTGGAGCGAGACATCCTGAAGGACCGACCGGCCGCCGAGGCGCACGGAGATATTCTCCGCCTTGAGCACACTCATGAGTGGCCGCCTCCGTTTCCTTGAGGTACATCACCGGCAGCGTCACTACTGGACCCGCGACCCACATCACCAGCACTTTCACCAGCACTTTCACCGGCGCCTTCACCGGACTGGGCAAGCCCGCGCGCCAGCGCGGCGCGATTGTTCTTGCGGTTGCTGAGTGTCAGCAAAGTGAAGGAGATGATGAGCGCCACAGCCACCACACCACCTACGATCCACATGATGGGTCCGGCGAGCGGATTGGCCTGTTCTGCGGGTTGGCCTGGCGCTGGATTCGCGGCCAGGTCCGTTTGCTCCGCCCCGGCGTTACTGCTTCCAGTACCTTCCCCAGCCGCTCCGCCAGCAGTCTGCGAGACCGCAGTAAACGCTGCTGCCGGGTCGGTGTCGTCTCCCACAGCAAGTCGCAATGTCCCCGTGGTGCTCACCTGCTGCCCATCACCCAGGGCAGCGCTGACTTCGAGGTCCACGAGGTAGATACCGGGCTCGTTGAACACCCAGTTGGCGTGGGTATGGGTATTAAGCTCAATCCAAATGTCCTGCGGGAAAGGCTGCTGCGTGGTCCACAGCGGCGTTGGCTCGTTGAAATTGCCGCCCTGCAGGTACACCGTGAGATCTCCGGGCCCCTCGACGCCAAGCATCCGCAGTGTCACTCCCCCGTTGACATTCGCCAACACCTGCGGCTCCTGGGTATTCCATCCGGCCCAGATGACGCCCGACTTTTCCACCTGGGGAATCACCCACACCGGGTCACCCGGCGTCAGTCCGAGGAAGGAGAAAGATTCGTTGTCCGGAACCTCGAGGATCGACTGGTCACTCACCCGAAGAACAACATCATCAAGATTGCGCCAGTAGCGCGGCTGGGACGTGTCGTCGTGGATCTGCAGCGTCCACTGCCCGGTGCTGAGCGTCGGCCCAATGTCCACATGCCCGGCATCAAGAACCACCTGACCGGTTCCCTGGGCCTGGTTAGGGTCGATGGTCTGCGCCAGCGGGTCGTCGCCGTTGCTCGCCGCCGTCGCCCCCGAGGGGAATAACAAACCGGGTGTCAAGGCGAGGAGGCCCGCGGCCAACAGCCTGCGGGCTGATCGCCTCGTCGTCGAATTTTTCACTGCTTTTCTCCTTCTGGAGCGGAATTATTCTGGGTGAGGCAGTCGCGCAGGGAGCGCGCGTTAAAACGCATCATGTTGATATAGGTGTGAACTTCCTTGGTGAAGGCATCGCCGTAGATCGGACATACCTGCACGCCCTGTTCCTTCGCCACCTCGACGAGTGTCGAAGAGCGGCTGACGAGGTTTGGTTCAAGAAACACCGCGGGCACTTTCAGGTCCCGAATGGTCTGGGTCAGGCGCTTCCGTTCAGCGAGCGAGGGTTCACTGGCAGGATTGGGAGTGACGAAACCCGCGACCGTCATGCCGTAGGCATGAGCGAAGTAGCCGAAGGCGTCATGCGTCGTGACAAGGACGCGTCGGTTCTGAGGAATCTCATTGATCGTCGCTTGGATTTCCCCATCAAGCTGCTCCAGCTGGGAAAGGTAAGCCTCGGTGTTCGCCGCGTAATCGGCGGCGTGCTCCGGGTCTACTTCGATGAGGGTGTCGCGAATGATTTCCGCGTACACCATCGCGTTGCCCACGTCCTGCCACAGGTGCGGATCGATGTCGCCATGTACATGCTTACCAAGGACCGCCTGCGGAAGCTGGTAGATTTTGCTGCCGGGTCGCCCGAGGAACCGGAACGTGGGGTCGCTCGGAAGTTCGTGGAGAGCTTTCGTGGGAACATCGACGACGACGTCATCCAGCGCATAGTAATCACGGTGACGCTCGTTTCCATTCCCGTGGGAGTGCTCGTGATCGAGCAGAATCTGGAAGGTACCTTCGGTCAGATTTGCTGAGATATCTGAATGTCCAGCGTTGAGGACCTTCGGATCCTTGATCGCAGGGGCCGAATAGGGATCCACGCCCACCGCGAAGTGAACAGTACCTTGCGCGATCGGAACCGGGGGGACGCCGTCGTCCAAACGGAAGTCGGCGCGCAGATCAAGATCGTAGTAGCCGGGCTCAGTGAAAGCCCAGCTGAGATGGGTGTGGGCGTCGACGGGAAGGGTGGCTGTGTCCTCCCCTTCCTCGAAACCGTCCTCGGAATCGAAGTAGTGCTCCACCTCGCCGAAGGTGCCGGTGAGGTAGGCGGCCAGGCGTCCGGGGCCGCGCATACCGGTAGCCAAAACGTCCACACTCGAGGCGCGAGTGGCGCCCATGGTGGCGCCCTCACCCTCCACGCGCAGGCCAAGCCACACCGTGTCGAGAGAGATGTCTTCGACGAGAGGAATCACTTCGGCGGCGTATTTGACAGCATCCTCGGCAAGGGCAATGTTCGGGACACCGTCGCGCAGGTTGGCGTCAAGGCTCTTGATGAGGTTCTGCTCCTCGAGCATAAGGTAGTTGGAGAAAGCAACGTCCGCGTAGACGATATTGCGGATGTCGCGCAGGCTCGGCTCGTAGGAGTGTGGGTCGGCGCTTTCCGGCACCAGTGAGATGGCGTTGACGTGCTTCCCACCCACGTTGCGGACTAAATCCGCGATGATTCCGGTGGTGGTGACTATTTGCACCCGTCCGTCGTCGTCTAAAGAATTATGTGCACTGAACTCGACTCGCTGTATGCCTGAGGCTGTGCCCTCATGGGGAACCGTGCATGCGTTAAGTGCTGTGAACAATGCCAGAATCGCAGAGGTGAGGGCAGTTCGTTTTCTTGAGGAGTGTGAACTCATGTCCTTGTTTCAGCAATGTGGGGATGGGAGGCGCACTTGACTCGTGCGCGCTCCCATCCCGAGATTGTGCGGTCAGATCACTGATCGCTTGGTTGTGGCTCAGCCCTTGTAACCGGCCAAGGTATCAACGCCCTTGCCGAACCAGTCGCCAACTACACGTGCGTCAGCATCATGCTCGAAATTGAACTGGACATCGGCCCAGCCTCCACCCAAGCCATTGCGGACGTACACCACAGCGTCACGAACCACAGCGATGGAGTCACCCGCTGTGCCATCAAAGTTGCCCACCAGCGCTTGGTCGCCCGCGCGTCCGTAGACCACGTGCTTATCCGCAAGGCCGCCCTCAAGGGTGTTCTTCAGGTAGAAGGTTGCGCCGCGCTGAACACCGAGAGTGTCGGTACCGTCGCCATCCCAGTCACCTGCGAGGGGGACGTCTTCGGGCTTGCCATAGGTAAGCGTTATGTCCGCAGTTGTGTCAATGACCCCGTCGACGTTGGAGAAGATCTCGAAGCGATTTGAATTCTCCACACGAACCGCGATGTCAGCGAAGCCGTTGCCGTCGAAATCGCCAACAACCGAAATGCCGTTAACCGGCAGTGTCACAGAGACGGACTCCCCGTCGGTGCGGTTGGTCGCGAGCAGCGTGTATTCATTGCCGGTGCGGAGTGCGAGGGTGTCCACGCCATCGTTGTTGAAATCACCGGAGAGGATCTGGTCCGCTGCCGCGATCTTCATGCCGGTGCGAGCGATAGTTTCCGCCCAGTCATCGGCGAATAAGACGTTCCGGTTGTCGTCCTCCAGCGGGGTTGGGTCGGTTGGGTCGGTTGGATCGATTGGTGCTGCGACCACGTTGAGTGTGGCGGGAGCGGACTCGGCGACGACGGCGTGGCCCTCACCGTAGAGACGAGCAATCACCACAGCGCCGTTATCGGCTTCGGTCACCGTGAAGGTGGCCTTGTTACCCTCGGTGTCCGCGATGATCTGGTAGTCCTCGTCACCGGTGCGCTTGATGAACCAGTGGTAGTGATCCAACTCGGTAGCCGGATCCTGCACCGCAGTCAACGACACCTCGTCACCTACTGTGTACTCATCGGCAAGCCCAGTGATGTTGAGAGTTGTGGAGATCGGCTCTGAGTAGGAGAAGCTCCACGAGGTGCTTACGCCGTCAGTCACCTCGAAGCCAAGCGCCGCGGAAGCGTTGACGGTGAGATCCGCGGCGAGTTCATGGGTCCCAGGAGCAAGAACGCTACCCTCAGAATCTGTGTAGGTCACCCATTCCTGCTCGGGGATGGTGACAGTGTTACCCTCCTGTACTGGAGCTTCCGGTGTCAGCTTGGCGCGCTCTGCAACGACGATGGTGTACGTGCTCACCTGAGTGCTGCCGGTGTTTCCGTTGGATCCGGTGACGTCGGCCTGCACGGTGAACTTGTAGGTTCCCACCTCGGTGAAGCCCCAAGCGGCGTGAGTGTGCGCCGGGTAGGGCTGGGAGATAACGCCCGGCAGCGTGTATCCCTTGCCCTCGAGCAGTGATTCAGGCTGGCCCATCCAGTTCTGTGTCCACAGGAACACTTCGCCCGGCCCATCGATGTTGCTGACGTTGATACCCGTGTCGGCGTTCGGGAAGGCCGAGGTAATGGCCTGGGTGTCCCAGCCCGGCCAGATGAGGTTGTGATCCTGCGTGAGCGGCAGGTGGTAGATCTGTTCGGGAAGCCCCGGGAGGTAGTCGGCTGGCACCTGGGTGAGTGCGTCAGGCTTGACGAAGAGTTCCACCGATTCTGGTTCATGCATCACATGGGATCCGGTGACGTCCTCTTTCAAGGTAAGTCGAGGCGAATCATCTTCGTTGAGGACGAGGTTGAAAGCATCAATGTGCCCATTGTCGAGGGTGAGAGGGTCGTTAAGAACGACTGGAGCTGGTGCAGCAAGTGCTGTCGGAGCAATGAGCGTTCCGACGCCGAGTGCGAGGACTGCCGCCAACGCACCTCCGCTCCGGAGTTTGGTGTTGTGCATCTGGTGCCCTTCATGGTGTTGGGTTTCCCCTGTTCCAGGGTAAACCCTTCTTTGTTGAGAACAATTCTCAACAGCATTATTATATAAATGATAATCATTTTCAATTACCATCTTTGGACACCACACTATGAGCCAACCACCCACCGCTCACCGCCGCACTTTCGCTCGCATTAACAATCCGATCATGTTCCTCACCACACCTCTGGAAAGGCATCTCGATCGCTATCGACGAGCCGGCTTCATCGTCTCCGAGCAGATCGCGATCTGGGATCCCGGGTTACGCAGTGGCTTCGTCAATCTGTGGCCGGAAGATCTAGAGATCATGACGGTGGGAAACGAGGGTGCCTTCACCACAGGTGCTGATGCTCAGCTCCACTCGGACCGTTCACACCATGGCGTTCACGCGCTCGAGCTCTACAGCAGCGACACACCGAGGTTGCGAGATTATCTGGAACACTCCGGCGTCGTCCTTCCCGGCGTCAGGGAAGGACGCCTGTCGTCCACGGACAACACCGCGCCAGCCGATTTCTTCTTTCTTGATCTTCCTCAGCTTCCCGGCATCCGCACGTCAGTGATGACCTCCACCTTCCCCAATGCGGCGATGCGGAGTTTTATAGATGTGGCGCCACATGGGGTTTTCGGGCTGGCAGGGCTCACGATTATCACAGCACGGGTGGAGGAAGCGCGCACCGCGTGGGGTGCCGTCGTTGAGCCGGGTGTGCATGATCTGATGTTTGTCACTCCGGAACAGTGGATTGGTTCCCACCCGGACGCACCACTGGAGTCCGGAATCGGTTGCGTCCACCTACTCAGTGAGAATCCCGCGGGCACGGCCGCGGCGATGGTGAGTGCCGGGTGGGAGCGCGGTCCCGATGTTGATGGACACCCACACCTTCTACCTCACCCCGAGGATGGAGTTCGGTTCACCATTCACCGGGGATCGGCAGAAGAGTGGCGACGGCGGCGAAGCGACGTTCTGGGCGAGGATCTCACCGTGCGCCGTTGTCCACAACGCGGCTGAGCTTTGGACAGACTTTGTCCGAGTTCATCCCCGGTAACGGAAATCAGAGAATGTTGCCTGACAAGGTAACCACGTGTGGGGGCGAAGCCCATGCCATTCCAGAAGGGCCGGGAAAGCGAGTTGTCCGCGACGTAGTGGAGCATGATGTAAGCGACCGAGTGCGGCATGCACAGCTTCTCCGAGGGAAGGAAGGGTGGTTGCTTCGCGCTGAAGTAACGGCGTTGGGTGCTGGCGAGAGATGAGCTCGGCGGCGAGCCGATGCGCCGCCTCTGGGGCCTCATTGACGCGCAGGATGCGGACTGCAGTTCGATTCGCTGGAGCCGGTGCCAAACCTGCCATGCAGTTCGAACGGGAGATCGAATCACCGAATTCTGACATATGACTCCTTTGTCTTTTTATGTGCGACTGCTGCTGCCTCAATAGCGCTGGCCCGTCCCCTTGAGGTGGCGGACGGGAATTCCACCCCGAGGGAACGGGCCAGCAGATTTAGTTGGAGTTACATTCTTTGACAGTTAACGGACGACAGCCGGAGTGTCTGTGCCGGAACCGAAGAAATCACCCACAATACGAGTGTCGCTGGAGCGTCCGAAACCGAGTGCGATGTCAGCAGCACCACCCGTGAACGCGTTCTTCGCGAACACCTGGTAGCCGCGGGCCACCGCGATCGAGTCCTTACCGTCACCATCAAAATCACCAACAAGGGGGATATCACCCGCGCGACCATAGGTGAAGTTCACATCCGCGACACCACCCGAAAGGCCATTTCGCAGATAAAACCGGTTATCTCGCTGGACACCAAGACTCGCCTTACCGTCACCGTCCCAATCACCAGCCAACGGGATATCCGTTGGCTTGCCATAGTAGACAGTCAGATCCGGAGCAGCCGCGAAGGTTCCCACGTTTCCGTAATAGATCGCGAATTCGTTCGTCCCATCCGTACGCAACGCGAGATCGTCTTTTCCGTCACCATTGACATCACCAACGACGACGGCGTCACTCGCCTCACCAAGCGTCACGGTCACCTTCGAGGCATCCGGACGATTCGTGGCCAGGAACGAATACTCGTTCCCGTAACGCAGAGCGAAAGTATCCACCCCATCACCATCCCAATCCCCTGCGATGACTTGGTCAGCGGCAGCGATCGTCGTGGCGAACTCAGCAATCGATGCCACCCAATCCTTGGCAAACAACACGTTCCCATCCTTGTCGGGAAGCGGCACCGCGTCCTGTGGATCGGGGTTGTCGCCCGGCACCGGAACCTCGGAGGCGCGGGTCCAGGAATCAGGATCCTGCGCACAAGTCGCATCGAGCGCGCCATGCTCAGAGGCCCGCCACACCTCGCCATCGGAAACGTAGCCATCCCTGCCGGAACGATAGTCGGTGGGGTCAAGCGGACCCTCAGCTACCAGAGTGATCGGCTCGGTGGTCGTCACCTTCTCACCAGTTGCGGTGGCGGCGGACCACTCACCGATCACGCAGTACTTGCCAGGACGGGTAACATCCCATGAATCCACGTCACTGACTGAGGCGGGCCACATTTCCAGGCTGGTCTTACCCGCAGCTGTATCGATGAGAGTAGCGTTTTGCCAACCGCCTCCGCCCGTGAGCTGGCCAGGACCATTAATCTTCGTGATCGTGAAGTTCGCACTACCCTGGATATCACTCGGCGCGATCGCGGTGGTGTCCCATTTTGGCATGTTCACCGGATACGGACGATTCGAGTTGCGCCCCGCTTCGCCATCCTGCGGCGTATAGAAGATCGAATCCTTGAGCGGGTTCGCAGTGATCTTACCTTCGGTGAACGGCAGCCAGCGTAGGCTCTCAGCAACCAGCTGCCCGCCACCAAAACGAACACCAGCTACCGCACCCATAGTATTAGACGCTTCAACCCTGGAGTAGGGCTTGATAAACGGTGCGGCTCCTTCAGCATCCAGATATGAGCCGGTCAGGCGTTCTGGGTAGGGCTGGGTACGGCCACATGGCTCCACCGTCGCCGGATCAGTCGTATCGCCCACCACCAGAGTTAACTGCTGCGCGTCACGCAACAGCGTCCCGTCCCTACCGGGAGTCTGTGCCGAGATAGCCAGGCAGTACACGCCCTCGTTGGTGAAAGACCAGTTGAAATGCGAATGCGTCCCCAACGCAAAGTTCCGAGCACGCGCCGGACCAGACCGGGTACTCATAAACACATTCTTCGTGCGAACGTCACCGTCCCAGAGCACCACATCACCGGGAGCCTTGCTGCCACCTGGGCCAGTCACATTGTCCAGACTCAACGAGAACAACTGCTTGTCCGCAAGCCCCTCAAGGGTAGGTGACTGCATCGCCGCCCCAATCCACGGTTCACCAGGACCTTCCGATGCATTCCAGAAAGTCGAGCCTTCCGGACCGATGAAGGAGAAATCCGCATCCTCCGTGTACCGTGCAGGTAACTGCTGCTCATGGCCGCCGTCAACATGGATCACCATATCGTCGTAGTCCAACACACCGTCCACACGATCGACGTGGGCCCGCAGCTTCAAGAACTCTGCACCAGAAGCATCCTTCTCCAGCTCGGGGTAGAGAACATCGGCATGACCGCCTCGAAGCACATAAGCGTCATCCTCACCAATCTTCTTGAGAGCGAAATCAACTGTCTCAGCAGCGCCATCGACAGAAAGATCGGCTGTAGTAAAAGCATGGACAAGTTTCTTTCCATCACCGGGCTGTACAACGTAGTCCAGCGTCAGCGGATTGAATCCATCGGGCAGACCGTGAAGGGCGATTCTCCAGATTGCAGCATCTGTTTGTTGAGGCGTGGTACGCACCCTCGCCTCATACTTACCCTCCGAATCCGTGACAAGATTCATCGGTTCCGGCACAGGAACATTTCCCCAATTTCCTTCTCCCGTAATCTCCAGGTTCATCCCTGGGAAAACTGTCTCGTCCTCATCCCACGCGCCATTCTTGTTCGCGTCATCCCATACCCGACCACTGAGTTTTGCTTCGCCAACATCGGGATCGGCATCGGGCTCGGGTTCAGGATCCACCCACTCATCACTTCCACACTCGGCATCAGAGGGCACACCATCACCCACCGCATAGCGCACCGTCGTGTCACGCACCAACGGCGTAGACTCACCCGGTAGCGTCAACTCCACCTCATAGTTGACGCAATACATGCCCTGGGCCGTGAAGAACTGCGTGTAAGGGCCAGCCGGTTCCTCCGGGTTACTCGGATCCACAAACGACGAATCCTGCGGGGAACCATCACGTTGAACACCGGTACCGAAACGCAACTCTGAATCAACTGGCAGCAACGACCCATCCACGAATGGCGTTTCGTAGGCCGAATATGTACCCGCCTTCGGGGCAACTACGTCCTTCAGGCGCCAGGTCACTGGCACACTAATCGGATCACCATGATCATCATAGAAAACATCCTCGTTCCACGAAATGGCCTGAAACGTAATGCTAGGGAACTCTTCTGCAAGAAGTCCCCAACCACTCTGGTTTGCTTTACCAAGCCAGGCCCAGTCCTGTCCAGCAGGAATCTCATAGGCATTTGATGACGGTACCCGAACAGGTGCCGTTGGCGACAGAACTTCACCACCTGGACCGTAGGCTTGCAGCTGTAAGTCACCTGAACCATCATCACCCAATGAAAGGTAGACAATACTATCGGTGATATCACCGCTGGCGGCGAAGGCAGACGGCATGCCACCTCCTAGAGACGTGGCAAGAAGAGCAAACACCGAAGTACTCACCACGAGAAACGGCGAACGCCGTTGTAAGAAACTACTCACATTGACTCCTCATCAAGAAACGAGCGTGGGCGAACCGCCCACGCTCGTTTCAATGGGTTCGAGAGGGTGACACGGCTCTAGTGACCCCGCAACCCTCGAAAAATTCCGTTAGTTCTGCACACGGAAGTTGGCGGTCTGGACCGTCACGGTCGGCTGACCAGCCACCGTCACGTCGAAGGCCAACGGGAAGGTCTTGCCCACCGCAGAATAGAACTTCCACGTACCGTGGATGTGCTCGGCCACGGGCGTGGAGAGCGGATTGAGATCATTGCCCAAAGTCACCACATTGGTGTTCTGAGTGCTGGTGGTTCCGTTGCTCGCGTATCCCGGTTGCGGGGCATTCGAGGTGAAGTTAACGTTGTTGCCCGCACCCCCAGAGGCGTTCTTGAGGTCGATCTTGACCGTCTTGGCGCACTTTGATGATGCAGGCTCATAGTGGAAGCCCGCGTAGACGATGTCTGGCTCGGCTGCCGAGGCACCAGAGACGGTCCACCAGCTGCCAGACTTCGTTATCCAGGCCGGGTCATCCGACTTGTCGAAGGTGAAGATGTAGTCGCTCAGCACGGTGGTGGCGTTCGGAACATCACCGATGCCTGAAAGATGGCTACCGATCTCGTACTGCGGGTTACCGCTTGCATTCAGCGTGCAGACGACCTCCACAATATCGGTGTGACCGGCAGGAACCTGGATCGGGCCCGCAGCGTTGGCGGCGCCAGCGGAACTCAGAGCAAAGGCGCTAGTTGCCGCAAAAGCAGCACCGGCCTTGAAAAACTTGGACATTGCCATGTGTTGATCTCCTTAGATCAAAAGAAACGAAAGATGAGTCAGACACGCACTCCTATGCGCGCATCTGCGAATCTCGCTCCTCTCTAGCCCACAAGCGGGGAGGGTGATGCCATCACCACTTTATTGAGAATGATTCTCATTTATCATTCGAGATAGTTTTACGCGAATTCACAGGATGCGTCAAGCATGGGGTGCCGCGAATCCACACCAAAGCCCACGCCACCCGCCGTTACTAGATGACGAGACAACCTCGCAAACTGCCATAACGTCGCCACACACAACCCTCGCCGTGTCTCATTTTGATAATTATTATCAGTATCATAAGGTGGAACGTGGCCATGCCCCTCTTGCAGAGAAACCAGGAACGTTGATGCGAGCTCACCCCGCCGACCCCTACGCCGTCACAGCAACCGCTTACGACCTGTTTTCGATGTCGGTGCGCGCCGAGCAAGTGGCAGCCCTGGAGGCCCTTCTCCCCCACATCAACACCCAAGAGGGCCCAATCCTGGACATCGGTGCGGGTTCCGGTTCGAACACCACGTACCTCCTGGAACACTTGCCCGAGGTGCGTGTGTTAGCCCTCGAACCAAGCACCTCGATGCGCTCGCTGCTACTGTCCAAGATTGCCGCTCACCCGGAGTGGTTCCCGCGCGTGACTGTTCGACCAGAAGACTTCTTCTCGGCAACCCTGCCGCAGCACGTCGCGGGAGCCGTACTCCTCGGAGTGTTCGGACACTTCGATCCCGGTGAG
>RRZU011525226.1_pt1 | contig 16735 bp, 14 predicted proteins | sample 2165561 | NCBI WGS metagenome assembly RRZU01 (sample SAMN10456909, study PRJNA506462) | wastewater metagenome | isolation source: wastewater sludge | place: USA: Moscow, Idaho
AAGATCGTCCCGGCCGTGAGGATGACCCCATCGACGGCGGCGGCTGCCGGGCGCGGGATGGCGATGCCGAGGCTCAGCAGAGTGAGCCCCGAGGAGTAGATCCCCAAGACGGCCCCCGAGACCAGCGCGAGGACAGCCGTCAACCAAAACGGGATCAGCACCCACAGGGGAAGGATGCTCGCCAGGGTGCCGATCGGATCCCCGGTGATGCCCGCCACCAGGGCCGGATCCGAGCCCGCCAGCAGGAGCCCATAGACGACAAGGATGACCGGCGCGACGGAACCACCAAGGGTGTTCCACAACACGATCTGAGCGTTAGAGGCGTCCCGGCGCTGGTAGCGCGACCAGTCAGCGGCGATGTTGATCCAACCCAGGCCAAAGCCAGTCATCACCATGGTGAGCGCCCCGATCACCGAGCCGATGTCACCCGCAGGGATACCCGCCACCGCGGACCAGTTCACGCGAGGGAGCGTGAGCGCCATGTAGACCACCGTGATGGCGCCCGTGATCCAGGTGAGGATCGACTGCAGCCGCATAATCGTGTGATAGCCCAGCACGGACGCCACGACGATCAAGGCTGCGATACCGAGGGTGGCGATCACCTTGGTCGGCGTTCCCGAGGCCCACCCCAGTGCGGAGAACACCGTTGCCGTAGCCATCACGGCCATGATCGACAAGAAGGTCTCCCAGCCGATGGAGAGCAGCCAACTCACCACCCCGGGCAACTTCTGCCCCTGTACCCCGAACGCGGCCCGCGACAACACCATGGTCGGAACGGAGCCGCGCTTGCCCGCGATCGCGATGATGCCGCACAGCAAGAAGGAGACGACGATGCCGACGAGCGCGACGAACACCGCCTGTCCGAAGGAGACCCCGAACCCGTAGACGAACGCCGCATAGCTCATGCCGAACACGGAAACGTTCGCCGCGAACCACGGCCAAAACAGGTCGCGGGGTTTCGCTGTACGTTCCGATTCCTCAATGATGTCGATGCCGTTGGTCTCGATCAGGCGGGCCTTCGCGGCCGCGTCGATGCCGGCCTCACTGGCCGGAACAGGCGTACTCATAGGGGGATTCTCACACGTTGTCGGTCGCGTTGTCAGGGGGAGGATCAGGGCACAGTCGGTATCCCATCCCCGCCTCGGTGAGGAGGTAGCGGGGCTCACCGGGCTCGGGCTCGAGTTTCTTGCGCAACTGGGCGATGTAGAGCCGCAGGTAGCCGGTGTCGGCGACATGGTCGGAGCCCCAGATGTCGGTCAGCATCGTTTGGCGGGTCACGAGCTTTCCCGGGTTGCGGATGAGGAGTTCCAAGACATGCCATTCGGTGGGTGTCAGGCGAATGGTCTCGCGCTCTCCGAAGCGCCCCCGGGTCGCCGTGTGGGTGGCCAAGTCGACGGTCACCTCCCCCAACCTCACCACGGGATCGTTGTCATCATGCTGAGGCAGCCGCCGGGTCAGCGCCCGGATCCGGGCCAGGAGTTCCTCGATGGAGAAGGGTTTGGTCACGTAGTCATCCGCCCCGACGTCAAGGGCTTCCACCTTGTCGGCGGCCCCGGTACGCCCCGAGACGACGAGGATCGGACAGGTTGACCAGCCGCGGAGCGCAGCGATGACCTGGACGCCGTCCAAGGCGGGCATCCCCAGGTCGAGCATGACGAGGTCGGGATGCTGGTCGATGGCTGCGGCGATGGCCTGCTCCCCGTCGGTGGCGGTGACGATCTGATACCCCTTCGCGGTCAGCGTGATGCGGAGGGCCCGCAGGATCTGCGGGTCGTCGTCGGCGATCAGAATCTTCATCAGTGCCCCCGTCCATGCGTTGCGGCCGTCTCCAGGGTGATCACCATCGTGAGCCCGCCCCCGGGAGTGTCCTCAGGGGTCAGCGTCCCGCCCATGCCCTCCACGAACCCCTTCGACAAGGCCAAACCGAGCCCCAGGCCTGTGGAGTTGTCGGTGTCGCCCAACCGCTGGAACGGCACGAAAATGTCGTCACGACGGTCGGCGGGGATCCCCGGGCCATGATCGATGACCCGGATATCGAGCCGCCCGGCGAACTCGCTCGTGGTGACGCGCACCCGGCTCCCCGGCGGGCTGTAGCGCAGCGCGTTCGCCAGCAGATTGACCACGGCGCGCTGCAACAAGACGGGATCGGCGAGCGCTGGCGGGAGGTCCGCGTCCAGATCGAGTTCTACCTCGCTGAGCGCGACGCCGAGTTCTTCCATCGCGGGAAGGATCACATCGGCCGGGTCGACGGGGCCGAGCGATACGGCGACCACCCCGGCCTGCAGCCTGCTCACATCCAGCAGATCGGTCACCAATCGGGCCAGCGTCGCGAGGCTCTCATCGGCGGTTGCCAGCAGTTCGTCGCGGTCGTCCTTCGTCAGGGCGCCCCCGGCGGCGCGCAGCCCACCCACCGCCGCCGTGGCGGCAGCCAGTGGACGCCGCAAGTCATGGCTGAGCGCCGACAGCAGTGCGCTGCGCACCCGATCGGTTTCGGCGAGTGGCGCGAGTTCGCTGGCTGTCTCGGTGAGGGCGCTGTGCTCCAGCGCGGCGTCGAGTTGGGTCGCGATGGCCGACAGCAACCGGCTCTCGGACGCCTCCACCTCGTGCCCGAACAGTTCCAGCACCGCCCGGTCCCCCACAGCCACGCGTGTCGCAGGGGCACCAACGGCTTCCCCAACGCTCGCCAGCACCTCCTCGCCCGACACCAGGCGGACTGCCGCGAGCCCGAACGCCTCACGCGTTTGGCCGACCAGGGCCTCGACCGCGCCCTGACCCCGCAGGACGCTGCCCACGATGGTCGCGAGGAGTTCCGACTCGGTTGCCGCGCGCTGCGCCGCACGCGTTTGCCGGGCTGCGCGATCCACCACATAGCTGACCAGGACCGCGATCAGAACGTAGAGCAGCAGCGCCAGCAGGTGCAGGGGCTGGTAGATCCGCACGGTGTAGAGGGGCTCGATGAACAGGTAGTCCAGGGTCAACCCGGACATGACCGCGGCAAACAGGGCGGGCCAGATCCCGCCGACCAGCGCCACGACCACCACCAGCAACTGGAAGCTGAGCACGTGGGTCGTGATCGACTCTCCCGTGCGGGAAGCGGACAGCAGCCAGGCCAGGAGAGGACCCACGCTCACGGCAAGCACGAACCCCACGATGCGTCGACGCCACGTGAGCGCCCCGCCCGGACGCGGCAGGATCGGCCGTCTTCCCGCCGCGTTGTGATTGACGATGTGAACGTCGATGTTGCCCGCCTCGCGGATGACGGTCGCCCCGATCCCCGACCCAGTCAGGAAAGAGGCCAGGCGTCCGCGTCGGCTCACCCCGATGACCAACTGGGTGGCGTTCACCGAGCGCGCGAACTCCACCAGCGCCATCGGGATGTCCTCCCCGACCACTTGGTGGTAGGTGCCGCCCAGCTTGTCGAGCAGGGCACGCTGCTGCGCCAGCGTCGAGGGGTTGCCCGATCGCAGCCCGTCTTGGCTGATGACGTGAACGGCCAGCAGGTCACCCCCTGCCGAACGAGCGGCGATGCGGGCCCCTCTGCGCAACAGGGTCTCCCCTTCGGGGCCCCCGGTCAGCGTGACGACGACACGCTCACGGGCCTCCCACTTGTCGGCGATGCCGTGTTCGGCGCGATAGTTCTTCAACGCCTGATCGACCTCGTCGGCTAGCCACAGCAACGCCAGTTCACGCAGCGCAGTGAGGTTGCCGAGCCGGAAGTAGTTCGAGAGGGCCGCATCAATACGTTCGGCCGGATAGACCAGGCCACCGGAGAGTCGGTCGCGCAGCGCTTGTGGCGCCAGATCGACCACCTCAATCTGATCGGCGCCGCGCAGGAACTCATCGGGGACCGTCTCCTGTTGCCGGACGCCGGTGATCTGCTCGACGACATCGTTGAGGGATTCGATGTGTTGAATGTTGACCGTCGAAATGACGTCGATGCCTGCCTGCAGGAACTCTTCAATGTCTTGCCAGCGCTTCTCGTGGCGCGACCCCGGCGCATTGGTGTGAGCCAACTCGTCCACGAGCGCGATGTCAGGATGGCGGGCGAGCACAGCGCCGCGATCCATCTCGGTGAGTTCGATGCCACGATGCTCGATGTGACGGCGTGGGATCGCCTCGAGGCCTTCGGTCATGGCCAACGTGGCCTGCCTGCCGTGAGTCTCCACGACAGCCACCACCACGTCCTTCCCATCGTCGAGGAGCCGGCGGCCTTCTTCCAGCATCGTGTAGGTCTTCCCCACGCCGGGCGCGGCACCCAGCAGAACCCGCAGCCGTCCCCGTGCCGTCATCGTCACCCCTGTCGTTGGTCCAAGGCCAGGTTAAGCTCCAGCACGTTCACGGTGGGCTCCCCCAGGAAGCCCAGCAGGCGTCCGCTGGTGTGCTCAGCCACGATGCGGCCCACCTCAGCCTCATCCATGCCGCGGGCGCGTGCCACCCGCGCGATCTGCATCTGCGCCGAGGCGGGGCTGATGTCGGGGTCGAGGCCAGATCCGGACGCCGTCACCGCGTCGGGGGGCACCGCCGACTCGGCGACCCCGTTGAAGCGAGCCACCTCCGCCTGGCGGGCACCGATGTCGGCGACGAGGCGCGGGTTCTCCGGGCCAAGATTCGATCCGCCCGAGCGCATCGGATCCCAGCCGGACGCGGAGGGTCGCGGCTGAAAGTAGCGCGGAAGCGGCTGCCCCTGGGCGTCGGTAAACCCCTGGGCCAGCAGCGCCGAGCCGACGACGGTGCCGGAGGTGGTGCGCACCACCGACCCGTTGGCCTGATGCGGAAAGGCGATCTGCCCTATCCCCGTGATGACCAGCGGATAGCCCACCCCCAGCACGACGGTGGCCACGACGAGGGTCCGGACGGCCGCACCGAGGGTGCGTGCCGTGCTGCGTACTGAACTGTTCATGTCGTTCTCCTTGGTTCACATACCCGGCAGCAGCCGCACGATCTGGTCAATGAGCCAGATGCCGAGGAAGGGGGTGATCAGTCCGCCCGCCCCGTACAGGAGCAGGTTGTGACCCAGCAGTGAGGACGCGCTCCGGGGGCGGTAGGCCGCCCCGCGCAGCGCGAGCGGGATCAAGAACACGATGATGAGCGCGTTGAAGATGATGGCTGAGAGCACCGCTGAGGCGGGCGAGTGCAGCCCCATGATGTTCAGCACGGCCAATCCGGGGAACACGCCCACGAAGATGGCCGGGATGATCGCGAAGTACTTGGCCAGGTCGTTGGCGATCGAGAAGGTCGTCAGCGCCCCGCGCGTGATGAGCAACTGCTTGCCGATGCGGACGATGTCGATGAGTTTGGTCGGGTCCGAGTCGAGGTCGACCATGTTTCCGGCTTCCTTGGCCGCTGAGGTGCCCGAGTTCATCGCGACGCCGACGTCGGCCTGGGCGAGGGCGGGGGCATCGTTGGTGCCGTCTCCGGTCATCGCGACGAGGCGTCCGCCGCTTTGCTCGGCCCGAATGTAGGCGAGTTTGTCCTCGGGGGTCGCTTCGGCGAGGACGTCGTCCACCCCGGCTTCGCGCGCGATCGCGGCGGCGGTACGCGGGTTGTCGCCGGTGACCATGACTGTCCTGATACCCATCGCGCGCAGATCCTCAAAGCGCTGCTGCAGGCCATCCTTGACGATGTCCTTGAGGTGGATCACCCCAAGTGGTCCCCCCTCTCCTGCACGCACCGACGCCACCACCAGGGGGGTTCCGCCGCTGGCGGCAATGTCATCCACGTGGGCGTCCACCTCGGTGAGCGTCGCGTCCGGCGAGGTGATGCGCTCGGCCTCCAGCCACGCCCGCACCGCCGAGCCGGCACCCTTACGAATCTGCGTTCCGTCGGGAAGGTCGACCCCGGACATGCGCGTCTGGGCACTGAAGGGGACGATGACTCCCCCGGCGTCGTTCACCACGTCCACCCCCTGCTGGGTGGCCAGGTCGACGATCGAGGTGCCTTCGGGGGTCGGGTCGGCCAGCGAGGACAGCGCCGCTGCCCTCACCAGATCTTCGGGCGCGACCCCGCTCACCGGCAGGAACGCGGTGGCCCGCCGGTTGCCGTACGTGATGGTGCCGGTCTTGTCGAGCAGCAAGGTGGTGACATCGCCCGCGGCCTCGACGGCACGCCCCGACATGGCCAAAACGTTGCTTTGCACGAGGCGGTCCATGCCCGCGATACCGATGGCCGACAGCAGCGCGCCGATGGTGGTGGGGATCAGGCACACTAGCAGCGCGACCAAGACGGTCAGGCTGACGGGGGCGGCCGCATAGGAGGCGGCCGGGTTCAGCGTCAGCGTGACCACCACGAACACGATGGCCAAGCTCGACAACAAGATGTTGAGCGCGATCTCGTTGGGGGTCCGCTGCCGGGCGGCCCCCTCGACGAGCGCGATCATGCGATCGACGAAGGTCTCCCCGGGCTGGGAGGTGATGCGCACCACAATCCGATCCGAGAGGACGCGCGTCCCGCCGGTCACCGCGCACCGGTCACCGCCCGATTCCCGGATGACGGGGGCGGACTCGCCGGTGATGGCGGATTCATCGACGGAGGCGATCCCCCAGACGATGTCGCCATCGCCGGGGATGGGCTCCCCCGCCGCGACAACGACATGGTCGCCCAGCGTGAGGTCCGAGGAGGGAATGTCGCGGGTCTCGGTCGTCTGTGCCCCGGGATCGCGGTCGGCGTCGTAGTCCAGGACGCGGTGGGCGGTGGTGCTGGTGCGTGTCTTGCGCAGCGTCTCGGCCTGCGCCTTGCCGCGGCCTTCGGCGACCGACTCGGCGAGGTTGGCGAACAGGACGGTGAGCCAGAGCCAGCCCGCGATCAGCGGGGTGAAGGACGCGGGGACGGGGACGCCGCCGGAATCGGAGGGCCCACCGAGGAAGGGTTCGGCGAGGGCGAGCAGGGTGGTGAACACCGCGCCCACCCACACCAGGAACATGACCGGGTTGTGCCACTGGTCGCGGGGGTGGAGCTTACGCACGGCCCCGGGGAGGGCGGCCAGGAGTTGAGCCGCGCTGAAGCTGCGGGCGCGACCCTTGGCGGCGCTGGAGCGTGCCGGACGCTCAAGGAGAGTGGACATGGCTACTTCAGTCCTTCCGCCAGGGGGCCTAGCGCGAGAACGGGCACATAGGTGAGCGCAGCGACGATGAGGATCGTGCCGATCAACAGGCCAAGGAACATCGGCCGGTGTGTGGGGAGCGTTCCCGACGTGGAGGGGACGGCGTCCTGCTGGGCCAGCGAACCGGCCAGGGCGAGAACGAACACGATGGGCAGGAACCGGCCCAGGAGCATCACGACGCCCAACGCCGTGTTCAGCCACACCGTGTCGGCGTTGAGCCCCGCGAAGGCGGAACCGTTGTTGTGGGCCGCTGACACGAACGCGTACAGCACTTCGGAGAACCCGTGCGGGCCGGGGTTGAGGATCGACACGTGCGTGACGTCCTCCCGGATGCCGGGCAGTGCCAAGGAGGCGCCTACACCCAACAGCACCAGTGCAGGGGTGACCAGGATGATGAGGCTGGCGAGTTTGATCTCGCGGGGCCGAATCTTCTTACCCAGGTATTCGGGGGTACGGCCCACCAGCAGCCCGGCGATGAACACCGCAATGATCGCGATCACGAGGATGCCGTAGAGCCCCGACCCGACCCCGCCGGGCGCGATCTCTCCCAGCATCATGTTCAGCATCGTCATCATGCCGCCCAGTGCGGTGAACGAGTCGTGCATCGCGTTGACCGCACCGGTGGACGTCAGGGTGCCCGTCGCGCCGAACAGCGCAGAGCCGACGACGCCGAAGCGGGTCTCTTTCCCTTCTAGGGCTGCGCCGGCCAGGGAGGGGGCGGTTCCGCTTCCGGCGAGTTCCCAGGCCGTGAGCGCGGTCACGCAGGCCAGGAAGAGGGCGCCCATCACGGCCGCGATCGCGTAGCCCTGCCGGTTGTCCCCGACGATCCGCCCCAACGCCCGCGGGAGCGCGAACGGAATGAGGAGCATGGCGATGATCTCGACGAGATTCGTCCAGGCCGTCGGGTTTTCGAAGGGGTGGGCGGAGTTGGCGGCGAAGAATCCGCCACCGTTGGTGCCGATGAGCTTGATGGCCTCCTGGGACGCCACGGGCCCTCCGGGAAGAAGCGCCGAGCCACCGGCCAGCGTCGTGACCGGGGTGGGCCCGGCCAAGTTTTGAATGACGCCTCCCGCGATCAGCACGAGCGCGACCAGCACGGCCAGGGGCAGCAGGACGCGGATGGTTCCCCGGACGAGGTCGACCCAGAAGTTGCCGATCGTGGTGCAGGACCGGCGGGCGAAGCCCCGCACCAAGGCGATGGCGACGGCCATCCCGACCGCTGCGGACAGAAAGTTCTGCACTCCCAGTCCCGCAGCCTGCACGGTGTAGCCCACCGTCGCCTCAGGCGAGAAGGACTGCCAGTTCGTGTTCGTCACGTAGGAGATCGCGGTGTTGAAGGCCAGCGCCTCTCCGGGCGCCGGGAGCCCCAGGGATCCGGGAAGGAACCCCTGCAGCCGTTGCAGCGCATCAAGGGCGAGCACCGAGACAAGAGAGAAGGCGAGCACTGCGCGCAGGTAGGCCTGCCAGGTCTGCTCGGCCTGCGGGTCCACCCCGATGACCCGGTACAGGACGCGCTCCACGCGTCCGTCGCGGGGGGAGGTGTATACCCATGCGAGGTAGTCGCCCACGACGCGGTACAGCGCCGCGATCACGACGGCCACGCTCAGCACGGCCGCGGCCGCGTACCACCCGGCCATCAAAACTTCTCCGGACGGAGCAAGGCGACCAGCAGGTAAACCAGCGCGGCAATGCCGAGCCCGCCTGCCAGTAACGAGAAGACGATCACAACCCCTCCACCCCTTTGGCGATCGCGCTGATCAGCGCGAAGAGGGCGATGACGCCGACGACGAAGACCACATCGAACACTGCACACTCCCTCAGTGAGGGGCTCGATCACCCCTCGACTTCGCGCTGCGATTCAGCGCACATGGGGATTCAATGTCTTCGGCGGGCCCGGCCTACAGGTTCCTTACGGAACCCATACGGGTTGAGGGGATTCCCTCACGGGTCTTCTACGTCAAGCCCTACCGGGCTGAGGCGACGCTGATCAGAACTCCTCGTAGGTTGCCGGGTCTTGATCCCAGATGCGGCCCGCAGGGCGGTCCAGGGCGGCGATCGCGGCGAGGTCATCCTCATCGAGGGAGATGCCAGCCACTGTGAGGTTCTGCACTTGACGCTGCGGGTCGGCGGACTTGGGCAGTGGGACGGAGCCGATGAGGGTGTGCCAGCGCAGCACCACCTGGGGGACGGTGATCTGGTGCTTGTGGGCGATGCCGGTGAGCACCGGATCCTGGAGGATGTCGGTCGCGCGGCCCAGCGGGCTCCAGGCCTCGGTGATGATTCCGTGCTCGCGGTCAAAGGCGCGCTGGGTCTCCTGCTGGAAGTAGGGGTGCAGTTCGATCTGGTTCACCTCCGGGGTGACGCCGGTCGCCTCCATGAGCGCGGTGAGGTGGTCGGGCAGGAAGTTGCTGACTCCGATGTGACGGACCAGCCCTCGTTCCCGCGCCTCGATCAGCGCCTGCCAGGCCTCGACGTAGAGCCCCACCCCCGGGTTGGGCCAGTGGATCAGGTACAGGTCGAGGTACTCCAGGCCGGTCCGCAGCAGGCTTTCCTCGATCGTCGCGATGGCCTCGTCGTGGGCGTGGTGGCGCCCAGGGAGCTTGGAGGTGATCAGCAGTTCCCCACGAGGCACAGAGGCGGACCGCAGGGCGGCCCCTACGGCTCCCTCGTTCTCATAGTTGAATGCCGAGTCGAACAGGCGGTACCCCGACGCGACGGCTTGACGGATGACGTCGAGTGCGGGCAGCCCGTTGAGCCCGTAGGTGCCAAAACCGATGGCGGGCACCGTGAGGCTGCCTCCGGCAGTCACGGCAGGTGCGCGGTTCATGGTCGTTCCCTTCGTTGCACTGTTCGCCCAGCCTAGGTCGGTGAGCCCGCACCAGGGGGCGAACCTCACACCGACTTGCCGCGGCGCACCTCCCATTCGATCTGTGCCGCATCCAGTCGGCGTAGGGCGGTATCGAGCACGTCGCCATCGACGGCGAGTTCGCTGCGGGCCCGCAGGAGGGCGGCTCGTTGCGCGATCACGATGTCGACCGCGGGTTCACCGGCATGGGCGTCCGCCGCGGCGCGCAGCACCTGAGCGACCTCGTTTCGCTCAGCGGCCTGGTCTTCCCGATCCGGCTCGGCCTGCGGGTCACGGTACAGCCGGGAGGCGAGAGGGCCCACGGTGAGGCCTTGCCCCAGCAAAGAGATCGTCGCAACCGCGAAGGCGATGAAGACCAGAAGGGGACGATGCGGGGTGTCGACGGGCAGCGTCTGAGCCGTGGCGACGGTGACCGCTCCGCGCATGCCCGCCCACACGACAACGAGCCCTTCGCGGCGTCCCAATGGCTGGCGCACGAAGTAGTCCAGGTCCGCCATGGCTCTGCGGACACGACGCCCCAAGAGCGCGATTTCCTTTCCTACCAGTCGTCGGCTCCGTTCCCCGGGGTGTTCCCGTCCGCCTGGACGTTGACCTGCCCCGTCCACCTGGGCTGGGGCGGCGTCGAGGAGGATCCGCGCGATCGCGGCGGGTCAGGATCAACGGTTCGCCCGACTCCTTGGCGACCTCGACCTTGTCGCGGATCCGATCCAATTTCGCCGCGCGCTGCTGATCGCGGCGCACCCGGTACTGCAGTCGCCACAACAGGGGCAGCACGTAGGCGGCGCGCACGCCGAGCGCGATTGCCAAGGCGAGCAGTGAAACGGCCAAGGCGAACCGGACGCCGAAGTCTCCCGCGGCAACGTCGCCGATCACTGAGGGAAGCTGGAGGCCCATCGTCAAGAAGACCAGCCCCTCCAGCACCCGCTGGACGCTCGCCCAGTTCTGTCGATCCGACAACCGGTGCAACGGTGGGAGGCGTCCTGCGCCCCGCAGGCTCGTGACCAGACCGGCGACGACGGCAGCAACGAGCCCGGACGCGTGCAAGGCTTCGGCGGGCACTGAGGCGACGAACGGGACGGTGAAGGACACGATGGTGGCCAGTGCGGGTTCTTCGATGCGTGCGCGCAACCACACTGTCACCACGCCCACGACGCCGCCGATCACGATGGCTACCACTACCGCGTAGGCGAAAGTGCCGATGGCGGCGCCGAGGGAAAACGTCCCTAACGCGGCGGCCACCGCGGTGCGCAACAACACCAGGGCCGTCGCGTCGTTGAGGAGCGCCTCACCCTCCAAGATGACGATCGCGCGCTGCGGGACGCCTGCCTTCTTCACGATCGCTGTCGCTGCGGCGTCGGTGGGGCTGATGATGGCACCCAACGCCGCACCCCAGGCGAACCCCACCCCCGGGATGAGCCAAGCGAACACGAGGCCGAGCACCAGCGCAGTCCCCACGACGAGCGCCACGGATAGCCCCGAAATGGCGGTGAACTCACGTCGCAACCCCATCGGGGGCAGTGAGACGGCCGCTGCGTACAACAGCGGGGGCAGGAGGACCTCCAAGACGAGGTCGGGTTGGACGACGACGTCGGGCACCATCGGAAGCACGCCAATGAGCAGGCCCGCCATCACCAGGAGCAAGGGGTCAGCCACGCCGATGCGGGGGCCGAGCACCCCCGCCGCCGCGACCAGGGCGAACAGGGCCACGCCCCACACCAGCATCTCCAGCACAGGCACCTCCGAAGGAGTCGTCGAGGAGGCAACCGCCCCGCTTCGATCCTGCCCCCCGCGTCAACCCCGAACCAGCCGTGCCCGTGGTAGCTTCGATTCCCCGCGCCTCGGCGTGCCGTCGCGCATCGACCTCACGTCAAGGAGTCCCGCATGGCCACACCGCACATCGCCGCCGAACCTGGTCAGATCGCCCCGCTGGTGATGATGCCGGGAGACCCTCGCCGCGCCGACCGCATCGCCAAGGACTACCTGGCTGACGCCCAGCAGGTGTCGCAGGTGCGCGGCATCACCGTGTGGACGGGCACCTATGAGGGCACGCCGATGAGCGTCATGGGTTCAGGCATGGGCATTCCGTCCATCTCCATCTACGCCACCGAGTTGTACCGCTTCTACGGGGTCCGTCGGATCGTGCGCGTGGGCACCTGCGGTGGCATGGCGTCCAGCGTCAAGGTGGGCGACACGGTGATCGGCACGTGTGCCCACACCAATGCGTCGCTGTCGACGCTGCTGGTCCCCGGTGTCAATCTGTCCTGGGCGGCGTCCTACCCGATGTTGCGCGGCGCCATGGATGCCGCACAGGCCCTCACCGACGCCCCGGTTCACGCGGGCCCGGTCTACTCCTCGGATCTGTTCTACCTGGGGCGCGCCGACATCGTGCAGGGGCTGACGGCCCTCGGCACCTTGGGTGTGGAGATGGAGGCTGCCGGACTGTACGCCGCAGCGGCACAGGAAGGCGCCGAGGCGCTGACCGTGCTCACGGTGAGCGACCATCTGGTCGATGGCAGCAACGACATGACCGCGCAGGAGCGGGAGACGCTGTACGCCACCTCGGTGAAGGTCGGCGCGGCCGCCCTGCTGGCCTGACACGCTGACGCATGAGGGCCCCGGACGCGGTGCGCGTCCGGGGCCCTCATGCGTGCTCTGGGGGTGTTCCTCAGGGCGCCATGATGGCAGACATGGTGGGGCGCAACCCGGCCACCGTGTTGTAGGACATCACCCGCCAACGGTTGGCGACCTCCACCTCGGTCCACGAGCAGTTCCACAACCCGCCCAGCAACTGCGTGCCCTCCATGCCCAGGCCGATGGCCTGGCACAGGCCCGCACGCAGGGCCAAACCGTGCCCGACGACGATCACGGTCTCACCGGCGTACTCGGCGGCGATCCGCTCCAGGGATGTCTTGATCCGCGCCCCAGCCTCCTGCGCGGTTTCCCCGGCCGGGGACCGACGGAAGTCCTCCCCCGAACGCAGCGCCTCGGGATACCAGGGGAACTCGATCGCGACCTGGGCGGGCGTCTTTCCCTCCCAGGTGCCGATGTTGATCTCCCGCAGGAGCGGGTCAGTGAACACCGGCGCGCCCGAGGCGTCCGCGATGATGCGCGCCGTCGTCTGCGCCCGGCTCAGATCTGAGGCGACGATGCGGTCGGGAGAAAACGTCGCCAGGCGCTGTGCGGCTGCCTGTGCCTGCGCCCGGCCCGTGTCGTTGAGAGGGATGTCGGCCTGGCCCTGGAAGATCCCCGAGGCGTTCGCATCGGTCTCCCCGTGACGCACCAAAAGGAGCCGGGTCACGGTGCCCGGCGTGGGCTGCGGGGTCACGCCGTCGCCTCCTGCACCGTCGCCAGCGGGACGGCGGGCGTGTCACGCCACAGCCGTTCCAGCGAGTACAACTGGCGCTCTTCGGGGTGTTGCACGTGGACGACGATGTCGCCGAAGTCGATCAGGACCCAGCGCGCTTCGCGGTCGCCCTCGCGCCGCAGCGCCGTGGCGCCCTCCGCGAACAGGGCTTCCTCGATCGCGTCGACGACGGCGCCGATCAAGCGTTCGTTGCTTCCTGTTGCGATCAAGAAGATGTCGGTCAGCGCGAGACGCTCCGACACATCGAAGGCCACCAGATCGGTGGCCTGTTTGTCTGCCGCGGCCTGAGCCGCGACCTGTGTGAGATGGATGGCTCGCTCACTCGCCGCCATGAGACTCCTTGTCGTGCGGGCCTTTCTCGTAGAGCCCGCGCTTGCTGATGTATTGCACGATACCGTCCGGGACGAGGTACCAGATGGGGAGCCCGCCCGCGGTGCGCCGCCGACAGTCCGTGGAACTGATCGCCATGGCCGGGATCTCCAGCAAGGTCACCTTGTCCGCGGGAAGATGGGAGATGTCCTTGGGCTGAAGGTTCACCCCAGGACGCGACACCCCCACGAAGTGCGCCAAGTCGAACAGTTCATCGACGCCACGCCAGGTAAGGATCTGGCTCAGCGCGTCCGCACCGGTAATGAAGAACAGTTCGGTATCGGGACCGCGCTCGGCGCTCACGTCGCGCAGCGTGTCCACGGTGTAGGTGTCACCGGGACGGTCAATATCGACGCGACTCACCGAAAACCGCGGATTGGACGCCGTCGCGATGACGGTCATGAGGTAGCGGTCCTCGGCCGGGGAGACCTGCTGATCGGCCTTCTGCCACGGCTGCCCGGTCGGGACGAAGACCACCTCGTCAAGATCGAACCGTGCCGCCACCTCGCTCGCGGCCACCAGGTGACCGTGATGGATGGGGTCAAACGTGCCACCCATGACGCCCAAGCGCCAGCTACGCCCGCTCTCGCTCCCGCTGAGGGCCAGGCCCGTCGAGCTCATTCGGAACGCGTGTGCGGACGCCCGGAGCCGAAGCCGACCAGGATCGCCAAAATCACCATGAGGATCAAGAACACGGACACACCGGTGGCCACCGCGGACGCGACGTGGTCTCCGGCAGCCTCGAGCAGAACGGTCATGCGCGGCAGCTTAGCTAACCTGCGCGCCCTCAGGCACGCGTCTGTCCGCGGCCGGTCAGCACGTACTTGGTCGAGGTCATCTCCGGAAGCGCCATCGGCCCGCGCGCGTGGAGCTTCTGCGTCGAGATGCCGATCTCGGCCCCGAAGCCGAACTCCCCGCCGTCGACGAACCGGCTGGACGCGTTGACCAGCACGGCGGCGGCGTCCACCTCGGCGACGAAACGTTCGGCAGAGGCCAGATCTGCGGTGACGATCGTCTCCGAGTGCCCGGTGCTGTGTGCCGCGATGTGCGCCAACGCCTCGTCGAGATCCTTCACCGTGCGAGCGGCCAGGTCGAGGGTCAGGTACTCGGCATCGAACTCGTGCGGACCTGCCGGAACGACCGCAGCGGAGTAGGCCGCGACGTCGGGGGTCCCATGAACCGTCACGCCCGCCTCCGCCAGCGCCTCGAGAGCGCGCGGCAGGAACCGGGAGGCGATATCGGCGTGCACCAGCAGGGTTTCCAGGGCGTTGCACACGCTGGGGCGCTGAACCTTGGCGTTCAGCATGATGGCGAGTGCTATCTCGATGTCGGCCGACGCGTCCACGAAGAGGTGACAGTTGCCGGTGCCGGTCTCGATGACGGGCACGGTGGCACCCTGGACGACCGCGTTGATCAGGCCTGCGCCACCGCGCGGAATGAGGACGTCGACCAGGCCTCGCGCGGTCATCATCTCGCCGGTGACCTCGCGGCCCCCCTCCACCAACTGCACCGCATCCACCGGCAGCCCCGCCTCGGCCACCCCGAGCCGTAGAGCAGCCATGATCGCCTGGTTCGAATGCAGCGCCGAGCTTGAGCCCCGCAACAGTGCCGCGTTGCCCGACTTCACAGCGATCCCGGCGGCGTCGGCCGTCACATTCGGGCGGGCCTCGTAGATGATGCCGACGACACCGAACGGGACACGGACCTGACGTACCTGCACGCCGTTGGGATTCGTCCACCCGCGGACGACGTCACCGACCGGGTCTGCTAGCCCCGCCAGGTCGACGAGACCGGCCGCCATGGTCTCGATCCGCTCCGGGGTCAGGCGGAGGCGGTCGATGAGCGGCGCGTCGGTACCGGCGGCCTCCGCACGAGCCACATCCTCAGCATTGGCGGCCATGATGGTGGCCGTGTCGGCCAGCACGGCAGCGGCCATGGCGTGCAACGCCGTGTCCTTCTCGGCTCGGGCGGCGGTCGCCAGCACGCGGGCGGCGAGACGCGCGTCGGATGCCTGATCGGTGAAGGTCGTCATGGTCGTTCAGTCTAGGCGTCGGCGGTCGCGCGACGAGCACCTCGGTAGCGCTTGCGCAGGATCAACGCGTCCCGGTGAACCAACTCCCGGTCGAAGCCCTCACCCAGCGCGGCGGCCAACTCGCGGGTGGAATGCCCCAGCATCTCGGGGAGATCCTCGGCACCGTAGTTGACCAGGCCATGCCCGACCAGAGCACCGTCGGGGCCGACAAGCCGCACCGGATCCCCGGCATGGAAGCTCCCCGTAAACGCCGTCACCCCGGCCGGCAGAAGGGACGCCTTGCGTTCCACCACGGCCCGCACCGCGCCCTCATCGAGGGTGAGAACACCCTCCACCTTGGACGCGTAGGCCAACCACAGCATCTTGCGGGACCGACGCCGATCCGAGGCCCGAAACAGGGTGCCGACCGGCTCACCGGCCAAGGCTGCCCGCACCGCCGTGGCTGACGCGAGCACCGTGTTGACACCGGCATGCGTCGCGATCCGGGCCGCCTCCAGCTTCGTGGTCATGCCGCCGGTCCCCACCGCAGAGCCGTGACGGCTGGTGTCGACGTCCAGATCCTCCACCTCGGACACATCCGTGATCTTGCTGGCTCCCGGACGCGAGGGATGGTCGGTGTACAGCGCATCCACGTCCGACAGCAGGAACAGCGCCTCGGCGCCGACGAGATGGGCCACCAGCGCCGCGAGCCGGTCGTTGTCGCCGAAGCGCAACTCGTTGGTGGCGACGGTGTCGTTCTCGTTCACGATCGGCACTGCGCCCAGTTCCAGCAGCCGCATAAAGGTGCGCTGCGCGTTGGCGTAGCTCGCCTGGCGTGTCACGTCCTCCACGGTCATCAGCACCTGCCCGACCGTGAGACCGTGGGCGGCGAACAGCGAGGTGTAGCGGGCCAGCAGCAGCCCCTGCCCGACGGAGGCGGCCGCCTGTCGGGTGGCCAGGTCACGAGGACGCCGCTGCATCCCGAGCGGCTCGAGCCCCGCCGCGACCGCACCCGAGGACACGACC
>RRZU011397191.1_pt1 | contig 16734 bp, 16 predicted proteins | sample 2165561 | NCBI WGS metagenome assembly RRZU01 (sample SAMN10456909, study PRJNA506462) | wastewater metagenome | isolation source: wastewater sludge | place: USA: Moscow, Idaho
GCCGGGGATGAAGGGTGGGCTCGGCTTGGCCCCCCAATCGCCCTGCGCTGCGTGCAGGTCGGTGTGGCAGACACCGGAGGCCAGCAACTTGACGAGGACCTGACCCGGCCCGGGTTCGGGAATCTCGACCTCTTCGACACTCAGGGGTGCGCCCAGCTCGCGGACGACGGCGGCCTGCATCGTGGTCATGATCGGAAGTCCTTTCGAGACGATCGCTCGTGCGGGCTGGGCTCGGGCGAGCCGACATCGACGTCACGGATTCACGGGTGCGGGCGGGGTCCGTGGAGTGCCCCGTTGCGGCGCGGCGCGGACGATCCGCTGGTCACCGAGCCTAAGCGAGTGGTCGGGCGGGGATGGCGCGGACGACCCGGGCGGCCGTCAGCCCAAGGCGGCGGCGATCCGGGCCGCGGCGGCGACGACCGCGTCGACGGCGGCCTCGGCGGTGTCGCGGCGATGGGTGATGAGGTTGACGGCGGCCGGGCCGTCGGGGTGGTTCGTGCGGACCGGGGCCGCCACCGCGTGCGTGCCAGGGGTGACCTCTTCGCTGCTCAGCACGTAGCCGGAGCGCCGGGCGGCGCTGACGCGCGCACCGTCGTCGTCGCGCGCCGGGCCCGCAGCCTGGACGGCGACGCTGCCCGCGCCCCGGTCCAGCGGTCCCCGGCTGCCGACGCGGTAGGACAGGTGGGTCCCGTGGCTCGGCTCGACGACGGCGATCGCCACCGCGTCGTCACCGTCGCGCACGACGAGGCTCGCCGTGGCCCCGAGGCGCTCGGCGAGGTCGTGCAGGATCGGCTCGGCCGCCTGCCGCAGCCCCGGGCGCACCCGCTCGCCGAGCGCGACGACCCCCGCTCCGACTCGGTAGCGCGACCCGTCGCCTCGGGCCGCGAAGCCCGTCCGCTCGAGAGCCTGCAGGAGGCGGTAGGCGACCGAGCGGTGGACGTCGAGCCGCGCCGCGACCTGCGTCGCCGTGAGCCCGGCGGGGGAGTCGGCGAGCAGCTGCAGCGCCCGCAGACCCCGCTCGAGGGTCTGGGCTCCGGCGGCCCGAGGCGCGCGCGCGGCTGCGCCGTCCGAGGCGATCTCCGTCATCGACCCTCCCAGTGCGATTGGTGCGATCCGTGTGATCCGTGCGATCAGCGCGACGAGTGCCGCCGGCGCGAGCGGTGTGATGCCGCGGATGCGCCGAACGCGTTGACCGCCCCGACCCACGCGACTACCGTTGCTAATAAGAAGACAGAGTGTCCACTATATGCACGCAGCCACCGGATGTGCGCACCGCCGACGACGGGAACGCCGACGGCCGCCGCATCTCGACGAGGAGAGCCGATGCCCTACTACCGCAACATCGGGAACGTGCCGCCCAAGCGCCACACCCAGCACCGCGACGAGCAGGGCCGCCTCTACTACGAGGAGCTCATGGGCGAGGAGGGCTTCAGCTCGAGCTCCTCGCTCCTCTACCACCGCAACCACCCGTCCTCGATCCGCGCCGTCCGCGAGTGGGAGTTGGGCAACCTCGAGACGGTGCCCAACCACCCGCTCAAGCCGCTGCACTTCAAGCTGCACGACCTGGAGTTCGCGCCCGACGCCGACGCGGTGACCGGCCGCCGGCTCGTCCTCGGCAACGGCGACGTCCGCCTCTCCTACGCCCGGATCGGTGCGACCAGCCCCTGGTATCGCAACGGCATCGGCGACGAACTCGCCTACGTCGAGCGCGGCAACGCCCGCGTCGAGACGATCTTCGGCGCCTTCGACGTCCGCGAGGGGCACTACATGCTCATCCCGCGGGCGACGACCCACCGCTGGATCCCCCTCGTCGAGGGCGACGAGGGCTACGTCGAGCCCTGCCGGATCTACATCGTCGAGGCGGCGAGCCACATCCGCCCGCCCAAGCGCTTCCTCTCCGCCTACGGCCAGCTCCTGGAGCACTCGCCCTACTGCGAGCGCGACTTCGTCGTCCCGACGCAGACCCTCCTCGCCGAGGACATCGGCGAGGACCCCGACCAGGTGACCGACGTCTACATCAAGCACCGCGGCCGTGGCCCGAGCGGCATCGGCGGCACGATCCACACCCTGCCCTTCCATCCGCTCGACGTCGTCGGCTGGGACGGCGGGCTCTACCCGCTCACGCTGCACATCAGCGACTACGAGCCGATCACCGGCCGGATCCACCAGCCACCGCCAGCGCACCAGGTGTGGGAGGGCAACAACTTCGTCGTCTGCAACTTCGTGCCCCGCAAGGTCGACTACCACCCGCTGTCGATCCCGGTGCCCTACGTGCACTCCAACGTCGACTCCGACGAGGTGATGTTCTACACCGCCGGCGACTACGAGGCGCGCAAGGGCTCGGGCATCGGGCGCGGGTCGATCTCGCTGCACCCCGGCGGGCACCCGCACGGGCCGCAGCCCGGCGCCGCCGAGGCCTCGATCGGGCGCGACTACTTCGACGAGACCGCCGTCATGGTCGACACCTTCCGCCCCCTCGACCTCGGGGAGGCCGCACTCGCCTCCGACGACGGGGTGTACCCCTACAGCTGGACCGGCGGCGCGCCCCTGGCGCAGCAGGCCGATGGCCCGAAGGGGGAGGCGTGAGTCGGATCCCGTCCGTCCTGGAAGGACTCTGTGACGACGCGGCGATCTTCCCGCCCGGGTCGCTCCCGCTGCCCGAGGCCGTGCCGGCCCACCTGCGGCACCTGAGCAGCGACTACGCCGATCTCGTCGGGCCGCTGGTCCTCTCGGCGAGCGCCGTCGGGGAGCTCACGCCGCTCGTGGGTCACCTGGCGCCCGACGCGGTGAGCGCGACCGTCACCGTGCCGGCGCCCGACGCGATCCCCGCCGTCCTCGCCACGCTCGCCGCCCTGCCCGCGGTCCGCCTCGCGGCGCTCGAGGTCGCGCTCCCGCAGGGCCTGCCCGCCGACGAGGTCGTCCCGGCTCTGGACGCGGCCCTCGCCTCCCTGCCGGCGCGGGAGTCAGGGGAGGGCCCCGGAGAGGGAGCGGAGCCGACGGTCTTCGTCGAGGTGCCGCGCGACGACCGCCGCCACGCTCTGCTCACCGCGCTCGCCGACTCGCCGTATCGGGCGAAGTTCCGGACCGGCGGCGTCCGCGCCGAGCTCTACCCCGACGAGGCCGAACTCGCCGCCGCGATCGGCGCATCCGTCGCCGCGCGGTTGCCCTTCAAGGCCACGGCCGGGCTCCATCACGCGGTCCGCAACACCGACCCCGACACCGGCTTCGAGCAGCACGGCTTCCTCAACGTCATGCTCGCGACCGACGCCGCGCTCCAGGGCGCCCCGGTCGAGGAGCTGGAGCGCATCCTCGCCGACCGCGAGGGCACCTCCCTGGCCGCCCGCGTCCGCGACCTCCCCGGCGAGCGGGCTGCCGCGCTGCGCGCCGCCTTCACGAGCTTCGGCACGTGCAGCGTCACCGACCCGCTCGACGAACTCACCGCCCTGCACCTCGTCACGCCACGAGCCGACCGCCAGGGCGACCCGACCCCGAAGGACGACCGCGCATGAGCCGCACGACCCGCATCGATATCCCGGCCGGCTCCGGCTTCGGCCTGGCGAACCTGCCCTACGGCATCTTCAGCACCGAGATGAGCGCCCCCCGCGTCGGCGTCCGCGTCGGCGACCACGTCGTCGATCTGCACAGAGTTCTGGGTGATGAGTGCTTCGCCGAGCCGACCCTCAACGCCTTCATGGCGACGGGCCCGAGCCAGTGGGCGAGCACCCGCGAGCGGATCCGCACGGCCGTCGCCGGCGACCTGCCCGCCGAGGCGGTCCACGCCGTCGCCGACGTGACGCTGCACCTGCCGATCGAGGTCGCCGACTACGTCGACTTCTATGCGAGCGAGCATCACGCGAGCAACCTGGGGCGCCTCTTCCGCCCCGACAATCCCGACCCGCTCATGCCGAACTGGAAGCACCTGCCGGTCGGCTATCACGGCCGCTCGAGCACGATCGTCGTCTCCGGCGTCGACATCGTCCGCCCGTGCGGGCAGCGCAAGGCCCCGACCGATGACGCGCCGACCTTCGGCCCGAGCACCCGCCTCGACATCGAGGCCGAGCTCGGCTTCGTCGTCGGGGTCGGCAACGCGATGGGCACGTCGATCGAGGCGCCGGATGCCGACGCGCACCTCTTCGGCGCGGTGATCTTCAACGACTGGTCCGCCCGCGACATCCAGGCGTGGGAGTACGTGCCGCTCGGCCCCAACCTCGGCAAGAGCTTCGCGAGCTCGATCTCGCCGTGGGTCGTGCCGATGGCGGCGCTGACGCAGGCCCGGGTCGACACGCCGACCCAGGATCCGACGCCGCTGCCCTACCTGCAGCTCGAGCAGCCGTGGGGCCTCGACGTCGACCTCGAGGTGGAGTGGAACGGGCACGTCGTCTCCCGCCCGCCCTATCGCGAGATGTACTGGAGCCCCGCCCAGATGCTCGCCCACACGACGGTCAACGGCGCGGCGACCCGCACCGGCGACGTCTTCGCCTCCGGCACGATCTCCGGCCCGGCGAAGGAGGAGCGCGGCGCGTTCATCGAGCTCACCTGGGGCGGCAAGGAGCCGGTGACGGTCGGGGACCAGGAGCGCACGTTCCTCCTCGACGGCGACACCGTGACGATCCGGGCGAGCGCCCCGGGCGTCGACGGTGAGCGCATCGACTTCGGCGAGGTGACCGCGACGATCCTTCCGGCGCGCTGCTGATCGGGCTCTCATGACGCGCTGACCAGCGGCGATGCCGGGTCGGCTGCCCCGGGCGAGCGGGTATATCTGTGACAAGGGCCCACATAACGGGCGCGGCTGCGTCACACTGTGCCGGTAGTCGCCCGATCCGCCCCTGTGAGGACACCGATGTCACACACGCCCGAACGACCGACCGCGCACGCGCCCACCACCTCGCCGAGCGAGTACCGACGGGTCGCCTACGCGACGATGGTCGGCACGACGATCGAGTGGTACGACTTCTTCATCTACGCCCAGATCGCCGCGCGGCTCTTCGGCAAGCTGTTCTTCAGCGGCCTCGGGGAGTGGGGCCAGCTCACCTCGCTCGCGACGATCGGGGTGAGCTTCTTCTTCCGCCCGCTCGGCGCGATCGTCATGGGCCACATCGGGGACCGCTTCGGTCGCCGCGCCGTCCTCATCCTCACGCTCGGCCTCATGGGTGTCGCGACGACGCTCGTCGGACTCCTGCCGACCGCGGCCCAGATCGGGGCCGCCGCACCGATCCTCCTCATCGTCCTGCGCTGCCTCCAGGGGTTGTCCGCCGGCGGCGAGTGGGGCGGCGCGGCGATGCTCGCCGTCGAGCACGCCCCGAGCGGCAAGCGCGGCCTCTTCGGTGCGTATCCGCAGATCGGCGTGCCGTTGGGCATGATGCTCGCCGCGATCATGATGGGCACGGTCAACGGGATCTTTGGCAAGGAGGCCTTCGACGCGTGGGGCTGGCGCATCCCCTTCGTCTGCTCGATCGTCCTCGTCTTCGTCGGGCAGTACGTCGCCGGTCTTCGCCGAGCTCGAGGAGGCGGCCGAGAAGTCCAAGGCGCCCGTCGGGGAGCTGCTGCGCAAGCACCCCAAGCAGGTCGTCACCGCGGCCGCGTCGTTCATGGGCAATAACGCCCTGGGCTACATGATCGTCGGCGGCTTCGTCCTCGCCTACGGCACGAAGGTCCACGGCCTCTCCCGCGACCACCTGCTGCGCTGGGTCTTCGCGGCGGCCGTCGTCTGGCTCGTCTTCACCCTCATCGGGGCGATCTGGAGCGACCGCATCGGCCGGACGAAGGTCTACAAGATCGGCTACGTGCTCATGGCGCTGCTGCTCTTCCCGCAGTTCTGGCTCATCAGCGGCGGCACCGAGCTCGGCACCGGGATCGCGCTGCTCTCGATGGGGGTGCCCTCGGGGCTGACGTACGGGCCGCAATCGGCGATGTTCGCCGAGATGTTCCCCGCCCAGATCCGGCTCTCGGGGGTCTCGATCGCGTACGCCATCGGCGCGGTCTTCGGTGGCGCGTTCGCCCCGAGGCTCGCCGACTACCTCCCGCCGAGCTTCGGCACGGTCGTGGCCGTCGCGCCCTACCTGCTGCTCGTCACCCTCATCAGCCTGGCCTCGATCTTCTTCATCACCGATCGGACGAACGAACCGCTCCACACGATGTCGGGGCGCTAACGCCCCGGCTCGCAGACGCACGCGACGCCCGCGCGGACTCAAGGAGACACGATGGCCAAGCCCTTCGCCTCGTCGGCGGATCTGGGAGAGAAGAAGCGGACCCTGGAGCTACTCGCGGACGGTGTGTACGCCCTGACCGCCGAGGGTGACCCGAACATCGGCGCGATCGAGGGGGAGGACTTCGTCGTCTGCTTCGAGGCGCTCGCCACCCCGGTCGCCGCGCAGGAGTGGATCGACCTGCTCCGGCAGCACACGGACAAGCCGATCACCCACCTCATCCTGTCGCACTACCACGCGGTCCGCGTGCTCGGCGCGAGCGCCTACGGCGCGCAGCACGTCATCGCCCACGAGAGCACGAAGCGGCTCATCGACGAGCGCGGGCAGGCCGACTGGGACAGCGAGTTCGGCCGGATGCCACGGCTCTTCAAGGACCCGGAGTCGATCCCGGGGCTCACCCATCCCACACAGACGTTTGCGGACCGGCACGTCATCCCGCTCGGCGGCGACCGCGGCGACCTCGTCCTCGCCCACCACGGGCGCGGTCACACGGCCGGCGACATCGTCGCGTGGGTCGAGAAGCCGCGGGTCCTCTTCGCCGGCGACCTCGTCGAGGCCCAGGCCGCGCTCTACACCGGCGACGCCTTCCACTGGGACTGGAGCGGCACGACGCTCGACGCCCTCGCCGGCTATCAGGCCGAGTTCCTCATCGGCGGTCGCGGCGGCGTGAGTCGGGGTCGGGAGGAGGTCGACGCGGCGATCGAGCAGACGCGGATGTTCCTGCGCGTCATGATCCGCGAGGTCGAGGCCGTGCACGCCCGCGGCGGGACCCTGAAAGAGGCCTTCGCCGCGACGCACACCGCGCTCGCCCCGCAGTTCGGGCACTGGCCGATCTTCGAGCACTGCCTGCCCTTCGACGTCCAGCGCGTGTGGGACGAGCTCGACGGCATCGACTGGCCGCGGATCTGGACCGCGCAGCGCGACCGCGAGGTCTGGGCCCAGCTGCAGGAGTAGGGGAGTCGTCATGGTGACAGAGCCTGCGATCGAGCCGGTGCTCGTCATCGGCAACGGCCCGGTCGGCCAGAGCGCTGCGCTCCTGCTCGCGGCGTGGGCGATCCCGGTGATCCTCCTCGACGCCCGCCCGGCCCGCGACCCGATCGGCAGCAAGGCGATCTGCCAGCAGCGCGACGTGCTCGACATCTGGGCCCACGTCGGCGCCGGCGAGCAGATCGCCGCCGAGGGGCTCACGTGGACCCGCGCCGTGACGCTCTACCGCGGCCGCGAGCTCTTCACCCAGGGGTTCGTCGACCGGGGGTACTCTCCCTTCCCGCCGTTCGTCAACATTTCCAGAGCCGCACCGAGCAGATCCTCGATGAGCGGATCGCCGCGCAGCCGCTCATCGACGTGCGCTGGGGCCACCGGGTCACCGGCATCGCCCAGGACGAGTCGGGGATCACGCTGCGCTGCGCGATCGGGATGCAGACCGACACCGGCGCATCAGACCGCTTCGAGACGATCACCGGCTCCTACGCGCTGGCCTGCGTCGGTGCCCGCGGCGACCTCGTGCGGGGCCTGCTCGGGCTCGAGCTGGCCGGCACGACCTTCGCCGACCAGTTCCTCATCTGCGACGTGCGGACCGACCTGCCCGACTGGGTGCACGAGCGGCGCTTCCACTTCGACCCGGAGTGGAATCCGGGCCGGCAGGTGCTCATCCACCCGTGCCCGGACTCGACCTTCCGCATCGATTGGCAGGTGCCGCCGGAATACGACCTGGCGGCCGAGGAGGCCTCCGGGGCACTCGACGCGCGGATCCGGCGGGTCATCGGCGAGCGCGACTACGAGATCGTGTGGAAGAGCGTCTACCGCTTCCACTCCCGGCTCGTCACGCGGATGCGGGTCGGGCGGGTGCTGCTCGCGGGCGACGCGGCGCACCTCGTCGCGCCGTTCGGGGCGCGCGGGCTCAACTCCGGGGTGCCGGATGCGGAGAACGCGGCGTGGAAGCTCGCGTTCGTCCTGCGCGGGTGGGCGCCGCCGGAGCTGCTCGAGAGCTATCACGACGAGCGTCACGCGGCCGCGGTGGAGAACCTGCAGGTCACGACGGCGACGATGCGCTTCCTCGTGCCGCAGGACGAGGCGCAGTGGCGCGAGCGCCGCGCGATCCTCGAGGCGGCGAGCACCGACGCGGTCGCCCGGGCGCAGGTCGACTCCGGCCGGCTCGCCGAGCCGTTCTGGTATGTCGACTCACCCCTGAGCACCCCGTGCGCGCGTCGTCGGGTGCCGGGTCGGCCGCCGAAGGGCGACGTGCCGCCGCCGTGCCCGGGCGTGCTCGTGCCCGACGCGCCGGTGCGCGACGCGCAGGGCGTCGCGACCCGGCTGCGGGAGCTGGCCCGACGCGGGGTGAGCGTGCTCGTCGCCGACGGGGTCGCCGCCGACGCGGCTCGGGCGGCCCTGGCCGGGCTCGAGGCTCCGGTCGCGGCGCATCGGATCGCCGACCTCGATCCCGACCCCGAGGCACACCTCGATGAGGGCGGCGCACTCGTGGGCGCACTCCTGGGCGCGCTCGCGCCGGAGCCCGGTGAGCTGTGGCTGCTACGTCCGGACGCGCACATCGCGGCGGTGCTCGACGACGTGGCCGACCTGCGCGCGGCGGTGGATCGACTCCTGGCGCGCTGAGGCTCGCCGAACGAGGCAGGCGGGCAGCTCAGGCCACCCGCAGCCAGCGGGAGCTCAGGCGGTGACGGCGGAGACGAGGATCTCGGGGCGCTTGCGACGCAGCGTCGCGGCCGCGGCCTGGGCCGCATCGGCGCTCGCGTGCCAGGAGAAGACGCTGGCCCGCTCGCTCATCTCGCTCAGGGCGACGACGGCGCCGCGGTAGGTGCGCGCGGTCGTGCGGCTGTCGAGCACGTGCCCGGCCCGATCGGTCACCGTGTAGCGGTATCCGTCGTCGACGCGGCTCGCAGAGATGCGGTACATGATGAAACTCCCCCAAAGAGTGGTTCTTTTTCCCCGCCGCGGACATTACTCCTCCGTGACGCACCACGGCGACTGTCTCGTCACGTAAGGGTTGACATGCCCCCGGAGCCGTCCTGTAAGGCGTGGCACAGTGTCGGCATGCATCGTCGCCACGCCCTCGTCCGCCGCCCGAGCCCGCGCCTCGCCGAGGGCATCGTCACGCACATCGAGCGCAGCGATGCGGTCGACGCCGACCTCGCGATGCGTCAGTGGGAGGGCTACGTCGAGGCGCTGCGCGCGCACGGCTGGGAGACGACCGAGGTCGAGCCGGTGCCGGACTGCCCCGACGGGGTCTTCATCGAGGACGCGGCGGTCGTCTTCGGCGACGTCGCGGTCCTGTGCCGCTCGGGGGCGCCGGAGCGTCGGGCCGAGCGTCGCGGTGTCGCCGAGGCGCTCACCGCCCAGGGCTATCGCCTCGCCGAGATCACCGAGCCGGGCACGCTCGACGGCGGCGACGTCCTCAAGCACGACGGCACGGTGTGGGTCGGGCTCGGCGGCCGGACGAACGAGGCCGGTGTCACCCAGCTCGCGGCGGCGTTCGAGCCGCTCGGCGCGCGCGTCGTCGGGGTGCCGCTCACCAAGGTCCTGCACCTGAAGTCGGCCGTCACCGCGCTTCCGGACGGCACGATCGTCGGCTACGAGCCGCTCGTGGACGACCCGGCGTCGTGGGAGCGCTTCGAGGCCGTCCCCGAGGAGCCCGGCTCCCACGTCGTCCTCCTCGACGCCGACACGGTCCTCATGTCGACGTCGGCGCCGCAGACGGCGCAGCGCTTCGCCGACCGCGGCGTGAGGGTCGTCGCCGTCGACCTCACCGAGTTCGAGAAGCTCGAGGGCTGCGTGACCTGCCTGTCGATCCGCCTGCGCGGCTAGGCGATCCGCGACGACGGCCCGCCTCCCTGCGCAGGGGAGACGGGCCGTCGGCGCGTGCGGGCGTCAGATCGTCGCGGTGTCGATGACGAAGCGGTAGCGCACGTCGGAGTTGACGACGCGCTCGTAGGCCTCGTTGACCTGGTCGGCGGAGATCACCTCGACCTCGGCGCCGAGGTCGTGCGTGCCGCAGAAGTCGAGCATGTCCTGGGTCTCCTGGATCGAGCCGATCATCGACCCGGCGAGGGTGCGGCGCTGGGGGATGAACGCGAACGCCGGCACCTCCATCGGGTGCTCCGGAGCGCCGAGCTCGACGAACACGCCGTCGGTCTTCAGCAGCGAGAGGTACTGGCCCAGGTCGAGATTCGCCGACACAGTATTGAGGATGAGGTCGAAGCTGCCCTTGAGATCCTCGAAGGTCGACTCGTCGGAGGTCGCGTAGTAGTGGTCGGCGCCGAGGCGCTCGCCGTCCTCCTTCTTCTTCAGCGACTGCGACAGAACGCTCACCTCGCAGCCCATCGCGTCGGCGATCTTTACGGCCATGTGGCCGAGCCCGCCGAGTCCGATGACGGCGACCTTGGAGCCCGGGCCGGCGCCCCAGTGCGCGAGGGGGGAGTACGTCGTGATGCCGGCGCACAGGAGCGGGGCGGCGGCGTCGAGCGGCAGGTTCTCGGGGATGCGCAGGACGTAGTTCTCGTCGACGACGATGTGCGTCGAGTAGCCGCCGGCGGTCGGCAGGCCGTCGCGCCCGATGGCGTTGTAGGTGCCGATGTTGCCCTTGAGGCAGTAGTTGTCGAGCCCCTTGGCGCAGTTCTCGCACTCGCGGCAGGAGTCGACGAAGCAGCCGACGCCGACGTGGTCGCCGACCTTGTACTTCGTGACGCCCGAGCCGACCTCGGCGACGACACCGGCGATCTCGTGGCCGACGACGATCGGGTAGGTGATCTGGCCCCACTCCGAGCGCACGGTGTGGATGTCGGAGTGGCAGATGCCCGCGAACTTCGTGTGGATCAGCACCTCGTGCTCCCCGACGTCCCGCCGCTCGATCGTCGTGCGCTCCAGCGGAGCGTCGGGCGCGGTGGCGGCGATGGCCTTGACCTGCATGAGGAATCCCTTCGGGACGACGGTCGTGTCGGGGCCACGCTAACCCCGCGGCGGTTGGGGGTCATCTCGGCGCCGAGGGTGCAGCCGGTCACTGTGTCGACCGTCACTAAGGTCGGATCAGGACGACCACCCCGCCCCCGGTGCCCGCGAAGACCCGCGACTGGACCCGCGTCCTGTATGCCGGGTGCGGCGAGTGCGGCTGGACGCCGTTCGACCCGCGGGACGCAGCCACCCGTCTCGAGGCGAGCGTCCCGCACTGGGAAGCGGCGCTGCACCGCCCGGGAGTCTCGCAGCGCCCGGACCCGCAGGTGTGGTCCCCGGTCGAATACGCCGCGCATGCCCGCGACATGGTCCGCGTCCTGGGCGAGCGGACCACGGCGATGCTCGACGCGGACGACCCGCAGTTCGCCGACTGGGGCGGCGACGCGAAGAACGTCGAGCTCTCCTACTTCCGCGCCGACCCCGCCGCGATCGCACAGGACCTCGCGCAGCAGACGGCGCGGACCGCGAGCATCCTGCGCGAGGTCCGGGACCGGGTCGTGGGCGCAGGGGGCGATGATCCCGCTGAGGTGCAGCCACCCAGAAAGAGTGCGGCCATTCCGCCCGCAATGGCGAGCGACTGATGCCTGTTCATGGCCCAAGCTACGGCGTGGTCGTCGCTACGTCCCTGCGCTCAGGGGCAACAGGTCGGTAACTATGAGAGCCCGAAGGCTGATCTGTCGCAGGCGTGTCGGCGGGAGGTGCTTTGAGGCGTAGCGGGGGCTCTGGCCGCCACGGCCAGGAAGCCCTGGCCCGCCGGGCTCGTCGAGCCGTAAAGCTTGGCTGCGGCCCGCAGGAATTCGTCGTCGAAGGCCGCTTGACCGTTGATCCGCATGGCCATCTGGTTGTGCTTGAGGAGTTCGGCGAAGGTGTCCGAACCGGCGAGGCCCCGAGCCTGCCGCAGATGAATCATCGCGATGTCGTCGGCGATCATGGGGTTTGAGCTGGTCGCTCCTGGGTGGCCAGCTGAACTCGTAGCCGGCAGGGATCCGCGCGGCTGGGGTGCACATCGGCACGCGGCGGCAGCAGTCAAGGGTCGAGGACGAACACGAGAGGTCGAGGTCGCGGGCGGGACGGCGGTCCGGCGCCTCGAGCTCGGTTCCGCGGAATCTGCCCGCGATCTGGAGCCACGCCGCCACGGGCGACTGTGTGCGGTGAGCCTCCCGCGTGAGGATCTCGCGGATCTCTGCGTCGAGAGTCCGGCCGTTCGCGGCAGCGCGATCCGTGAGCAGCCGTGTCACCTCGTCGTGGAGGTCGTGAATCCAGATGTCGGCGATGAGGGCCTCCTGATCAGGCGAAGAGGGCCTGGCCGATGTGCTGGCCCTCGCGGGCGCCGGGGGGCACGGCGAAGAGGGCGGAGCCGCGGTGCTGGAGGTACTCCATGAGCCCGTCCTGGCGCGACATCCGGGTCTGCATCGGGATGTAGTGGGTACGCGGATCGCGGACGTAGGCGAGGAAGAAGAGGCCCGCGTCGAGGCGGCCGAGCTCGTCGCTGCCGTCGGTGAAGTTGTAGCCGCGGCGTAGCATCTGCACGCCGTCGTTCTGCGACGGATGCGCCAGGCGCACATGCGAATTCATCGCCATGAGCGGCTTGCCCTCGCGGCCCTTCAGGGCGAAGTCCGGCTGACTGAACTCGGTCCCGCCCGACAGCGGCGCGCCCTCGCGGCGGTCGCGGCCGATGAGCGTCTCCTGCTCGCGCAGCGACGTGCGGTCCCACGTCTCGATGGTCATGTTGATCCGCCGCGCGACGAGGTAGGAGCCGCCGGTGAGCCAGCCCGCCTTCGGATCGTCAGCCCCGACCCACAGGTGCTCGGTCAGCGCCTTCGGGTCCTCCGCCTTGAGGTTGGCCGTGCCGTCCTTGAAACCGAAGAGGTTGCGCGGCGTGGCCTGCGACGTCGACGTCGAGGACGTGCGGCCGAAGCCGAGCTGGCTCCAGCGCAGCGCCGCCGTGCCGAAGGCGATCCGCGCGAGATTGCGCACCGCGTGGACCGCGACCTGCGGGTCGTCGGCGCACGCCTGGACGCACAGGTCGCCGTCGCTGCGCGCCGGGTCGAGGTTGTCGGCCGGGAAGTGGGGGAGCCGCCGCAGCGCGTCGGGCTGCCGCGCGGCGGCGCCGAACCGGTCCTTGCCCGCCGCATCCCGGAAGAGCGAGGGGCCGAAGCCGAAGGTCAGCGTGAGCTTCGACGGCGGCAGGCCCATCGCCTCGCCGGTGTCGTTCGGCGGTGCGTCGTAGGAGGTCGGGTCACCCCCGACCGGCCGGCCCGCCGTCATCTCGGCGGCCGCCGCGGTCCACGCGGTGAGCAACGCGACGAGATCCTCGCGCGACGTCGTCGTGAGATCGAACGCCGCGAAGTGGAGCCGGTCCTGCGCCGGCGTGACGATCCCGGCCTGGTGCTCCCCGTAGAAGGGGTAGGAGTCCGGCGCGCTCTCGGCCGGCGCCGCGGGCGCGTCGCTCGCCGTGGCGCGGCCCCCGGTGAAGCTCGCCGCCGAGATCGCGGCCCCGGCCCCGGCGAGGCCGAGCAGACCGCGCCTGCTCAGCCCGCGCCGGGAGGTCACGCCCGCGTCCTCGTGGGTCGAGGCGTGCTCGGGTCCGCCCTGCGACCCCGTGGGGTCGGCGGGCACTGCGGGATCGTGCCGGTCGGACATCAGACCACGGCCGCGGTGATCTTGCTCAGGGGCTCGCTCAGGGCGTTGACCGCGTCGGAGAGCTCCTTGACCTGCGCCTTGGTCAGCGTGTCGTAATACACGAAGCCGTCGCCCTTCTTGTGCTGGTCGAGCAGCTTCTGCAACTGCGAGAAGCGGAGCTGGACCTGGGCGTCGAGGGCCGCATCGCGCTTCTTCAGGATCGGGCGCAGGCCCTCCCAGGCGACCCGGGCGCCGTCGACGTTGGCCTGGAAGTCCCACAGGTCCGTGTGCGACCAGATCTCCTCCTCGCCCGTGACCTTGCCGGTCGCGACCTCGTCGAGCAGGCCCTTGGCGCCGTTGCCGATCTGGTCGACGGTGTAGGTGAGATCGCGGGTGCGCGTGTAGAGCTCGTTCGTGTCCTTGACGAGCTGGTCGGCCAGGGCCTTGCGCTGCGCGTCGGTGAAGGGCTTGTAGGCGGGCTTCGCGTCCTTCGGTGGCCACAGGTCCTTCTCGATGGCGTGCCAGCCGGTCCACTTCTGCCCCGGCTCGAGGTCGGCCTCGCGCAGGTCCATCCGCGGGTCGAGGTCGCCGAAGGACTCCGCGACCGTCTCGATCCGCTCCCAGTGCACGCGGGCCGGGGCGTAGAGCGCGCGGGCCTCGTCGTCCTTATGCGCGAGATAGAGCGCCGCGAACTTCTCCGTCTGGGTCTTGAGCTGCTCGGTCTGGTCCTTGACGTAGGAGGCGTACTGGTCGTTCGCCTGCTTGACGAGCTCGGGGTCGGAGCCGGCATCGAGGTTGGTGCCCGAGTCGGTGACGGTGAAGGCGGAGCGGATGCCCTGGCCGACCATGCCCGGCTTGCACGCCGCGTGGTAGCTGCCCGGCGCGGCGCGGACGACGAGGTCGCGGCTCAGCCCGGGGCCGATGTTCTCGACCTCGCCGACGATCCGCAGCCCGTCCTCGCCCAGGAGGTAGAACTCGGTGATCTTCGAGCCGTTGTTCGTCACGTTGAAGACGAGGTTGCCCGAGGGGGCCGTCGCCGCCGACAGCGTGCACTCGGTGTCGGTCGAGGAGACGGTGAGCGGACCGGCGCCGCTGCCCGCGGTGCCCGAGGCCGCGCCGGTGCTCGGGGCGTTGTCCGTGCAGCCGGCGAGGGCGACGAGCGCGAGGCCGAGGGCACCGGCGGTCGCGACCTTCCGAGTGCCGGCGCTGTGGGCACGCCGAGCGAAGCGAGATGGTGCGGTGATGCGGGTCATGCCGGTCATGCGGTGGCTCCCTGGTGGGTCGTCTGGGCGGTGCTGGGCGTGGGCTTCGTGCTCGGAGCCGGCGCGGCGGGTCGACGCAGCGCGCGCACGAAGAAGAACATGACCGGCACGACGTAGAGCACCCAGGCGACCGCCTCGAGCACCGTCGTCACCGGCGAGAAGTTGAGCGTGCCCTTGAGCAGGGCGGCGACCCACCCGCTCGGGTCGATGAGGTGACTCACGTCGAAGGCGATGGTGTGCAGCCCGGGCAGGATGCCGGCCTCCTGCAGGTCGTGGATCCCGTAGGAGAGCACGCCGGCCGCGACGAGGATGAGGAAGCCGCCGGTCCAGGCGAAGAACTTGCCGAGGTCGATGCGCAGCGCCCCCTTGTAGACGAGCCGCCCGAGGGCGACCGCCGTGAGCAGCCCGAGCAGCGCGCCGACCAGGGGCGCGGTCGTCGAGGCGTTGTCCCGGGCGGCGGCCTTCGTCGCGGCCCAGAGGAAGAGGGCGGTCTCCAGGCCTTCGCGGCCGACGGCGAGCATCGCGACGACGATGAGCGACCCGCGCCCGGCCTGGGCTGCGGCGTCGATCTGCCCGCGCAGCTCACCGGAGAGGCCGCGGGCCGAGCGCGCCATCCAGAAGATCATCCACGTGACGAAGCCGACCGCCACGATCGACAGGGTGCCGCCGATGGCCTCCTGCGCCTCGAACGTCAGCCCCTTGGGGCCGAACGTGAGGAGCGCGCCGAAGCCGAGGGAGACCGCGATCGCAGCGAGCACACCGAGCCAGATCCGCGGGAGGAGGTGTCGCCGATCGGACTTCACGAGGTAGGCGACGAGGATGACGACCACCAAGCTCGCCTCGAGGCCTTCGCGGAGGCCGATGAGATAGTTCGCGAACATGGTGGCTCTCCGCTCTCGGTGATGAACGAGTCCACATTAGGTAAGCCTTCCCTGGCCCTGCAAGGAGCGTGTGGGTGATGAGACGGAGCGCCACCCCGGGCGCGTTGCGCCGTGGGGCGTCGCGGCGTGTGGCGGACGCCTCGCCGTGAGCTCGGCCGACACCCCGCGCGAAGCTTGACTTGGCGGTCTACCTGCGCTGTTGTATGCGCCATGACCATGGCGCCCGGGGTGCACGAGCAGTCCGAGTGGCGCGTGCGAGCGACGCTCGCGGCCTTCGTCGAGGGGATGAGCGCGGGCCGAGCGCGCATCGGACTCCCGCCGTTGCAGGGCGAGCCCCCCGCAGCCGGGGGCGCCGAGACCGCTGCGCCCACGGCCGAGATCGCCGCGCCCGATGTCGCGCGGCTGCTCGACGTGGCGGCTCGGCTCGGGCTCACCGCCTCGTCGACAGGGTCTCTCTCGACGAGCTCGCTCGCGACGACGAGCGACCGGTCAGCGGTGCGTGACGCCGTCGAGCTCGGGGTGATCGTCGGCCTCGCCCACCCCTACGACCCGATGGCGGGCCTCGTCGACGCGGTCCTCGCCGCGGTGGAGCGGATCGAGCCGGGCATTGAAATCGAGCCAGGCAGTGAAGGTGATGGCGCGGCAGCTGGTGACGCGGGAGCGGGGCTCGATGTCGCGGCCGTCGCCGCCGTGGCGGCCGGGGCGAGCCGCGGGACCCACGCGGCCGCGCCCGAGCAGCGGCCCGCCCCCGCGCCCTGCGCCGCCCACGCCGCCGCCGCCCGACCGCCCTCCCGGCCC
>RRZU012211202.1_pt1 | contig 16734 bp, 16 predicted proteins | sample 2165561 | NCBI WGS metagenome assembly RRZU01 (sample SAMN10456909, study PRJNA506462) | wastewater metagenome | isolation source: wastewater sludge | place: USA: Moscow, Idaho
ATTGAGAATCAACGAAAAACAATATGCCCGTTCGGAAGAATTAGTCCAAGTGGGTTCAATTCCTCGTGGAGATTTATTAGATGTCAAAGCTACTCTAGCATTAAACAACCAAAATGTCATAACGGCTGAAAATTCCTTGTTGATTTCAAAATTAAGTTTGTCTCATTTACTACAGTTAAAAGATTTTGAAAATTTTGATGTTGTTGATGATACTGATGTTAAAGACGAAAACAATATTATGGCACAAACACCAAGTGCTATTTATGAAAAAGCTTTTGAAGGAAGAACTGAACTTAAAATTGCCAGAACTAATCTAGAGATTGCTGAAAAAAATGTTGCAATTGCTAAAGGTGCTTTTCAGCCTACGTTACAAGGATTTTATAGTTTTAATTCCAGGGTTGCTTATAGTGACAGAGTGACAGGCGTTATACCTAATGCTTCAAATCCTACATCAATTGTTGGGTTTGTAGAAGGCACAAATCAAAATGTTTTAAGCCCTAATTTTACTAGAGTATTAGGAAATCCAGCACCATTTTTTGATCAATTCAATACTAATAAAGGGCAATCTTTTGGGATGCAGTTATCGGTTCCGGTTTTTAATGGATTTTCGGCACGAAATAATGTAGAGCGATCTAAAGTAAGTTTAGAGCGATCAAAAATTGCTGTTGAACAACAAAATTTAGATTTACAAAGGAATGTTTATACCGCTTTCGCAGATGCCAAAGGGGCTTTAAATGCTTACGAATCCTCAGTTGCTGCACTTGAAGCCAGACAAGGGGCGTATAATTATGCTACAGAAAAATATTCGGTAGGTTTAATGAATTCCTTTGATTTTAATCAATCACAAACATTACTGACTAATGCACAATCAGAAGTTCTTAGAACGAAATACGATTATATCTTTAAAATTAAAATATTAGAATTCTATTTTGGAATTCCTCTTATCAAAAACTAATTTATCATGTCAAAGAAAACAATTTATATTTTAATAGGTGGAGCAGTAGTAATCATTGCAAGTCTTATAATTCTTTCAAAAACTGGAGTCATCGGTAATAAAGATAAGGGAACTGAAGTTGAAATCGCCCAAGTCATCCCTACAACTATTGTTGAAACAGTTTCGGCTACCGGGAAAATTCAACCGGAAATTGAAGTTAAAATTTCATCAGAAGTATCAGGAGAGATTATTTCTTTGAATGTAAAGGAAGGTCAAGTGGTAAAAAAAGGAGATTTATTGGTTAAAATTAATCCAGATTTATATACCTCAGGTTACAATCGTTCGGTTTCTAACCTTTCAGGAACCAGAGCAAATTTAAGCCAAGCAGATGCCTCTTTCAAAGAATCAAAATCCAATTACGACAGGAACAAAACCTTGTTCGAAAAAGGAATTATTTCTAAATCGGACTGGGACAAAGCTACTGCCTCTTATGAAGTTGCAAAAGCAGCCAAGCAAACGGCTTATTTTAATGTTCAAAGTGCTTCGGCAACTGTAAATGAAGCTAAAGATAATTTAGGTCGTACTACAATTTATGCTCCTGCAGACGGAACGATTTCAATGTTAAACGTAGAATTGGGAGAACGCGTTTTAGGAACACAGCAAATGACAGGAACGGAAATCTTGAGAGTAGCCAACTTGAATAATATGGAAGTTGAAGTTGATGTTAACGAAAATGATATTGTAAAAATTAAAGTGGGAGACGAAGCAAATGTTGAAGTAGATGCGTATTTAAAAAAACAATTTAAAGGAATCGTAACTAGTATTTCAAATTCAGCCAGTTCAGCCTTAACTGCGGATCAAGTGACTAATTTTAAAGTTAAGATAAGAATTTTAAAAGAATCCTACCAAGATTTATTAGAAGGGAAACCAGAAGCCTATTCGCCTTTCAGGCCAGGAATGACTGCGACTGTAGATATTATTACGCAAACAAAAAGCAATGTGTTGTCAGTGCCAATCAGTTCAGTTGTTATAAAATCAGATACTGCGGCTGTAAAAGAGATTAAAGTAGTTGATTTAAATGAAGAACAAAAAGGAGCAGCACCTAAAAGTGATAAGAAGTTTGAATGTGTGTTTGTTAAAGTGGGGGATAAAGCCAAAATCAGAATCATTAAAACGGGTATCCAAGATGATGCTAATATTGAAGTTCTGACGGGTCTTAAAAAAGGAGATGTTGTCATCACCGGACCTTATTCAACTGTGACCAAGGATTTGAATTCAGGAGATAAGGTGGCAGTAAAGACGGATAAAGAAAAAGGAGAAAGTAAAAAGTAACCTATATCGTTAACAATTTTGAAATCACAATCATAAAATATAATTTTGTGATTGTGATTTTCAATTTAAAATAAAAGCTGAATTTGGACTATATATTAAACATCGAAACTGCAACTAAAAACTGTTCTGTTGCTCTTGCAAAAGAAGGTAAAACGATTGGTTGCAAAGAAATGGCAGAAGAAGGATATTCGCATGCAGAACGGCTTCATGTTTTTATTGAAGAAATTATAAAAGAAGCAGGGATTGCGCTTAAAGACCTATCAGCTATTGCCGTAAGTCAAGGGCCTGGTTCCTACACGGGATTGCGAATAGGCGTTTCTGCCGCTAAAGGACTTTGTTACGCATTAGATATTCCTTTGATTGCGGTAGATACGTTACAGACTTTGGCTTCCCAAGTGACGGTTTCCAGTGGATTGATTATACCCATGATTGATGCAAAAAGAATGGAAGTGTACAGTGCGATTTTTTCTCCAACTTTAGAAAAAAAACGAGAAATTCTTGCTGAAATTATCGATGAAAATTCATTTGGAGACCTAAAAGAAACCCTTTATTTTGTAGGTGATTGTGCGGAAAAGTGCCAGTCAGTATTAAATAAAGATAATTATGTTTTCCTAGAGAATATAAAATATCCTTCGGCTAAAGAGATGAGTACGTTGAGCTACGAAAAGTTCAAAAGAAACGACACGGTTGATGTTGCTTATTTTGAACCCTATTATCTGAAAGATTTTATGATTACTGCGCCAAAGAAATAGAGTGCAATTTTACTTTGAAAGTGTTATTACGACCAATCAGCGGACTATTTTTTAGAAGATTCTTTTACAAAAGGCTGAATAATAATTCCTGCTGTATCAAACGCTTGTTTGCAATTTTCTAAAGTGTCAGCATATACACCCCAAAAATCTTGACTTTTTGCCCACGGTCTTACCGCTAACTGAATAGCAGTGTCGGTCAGGTTTTTTACCGAAACTTCTGCAGCGGGGGTTTGCAATACTTTTGGGTTGTTTTGTAAAACAGCAGTAATGATGTCTTTGGCTTCTTTGATGTTTGTGTCGTAGGAAATTGCAATAGTCAAATCAGCTCTTCTGATTTTTTCCATCGAGTAATTGATAATATTTCCATTGGATAGCGAACCATTTGGAATAAAAATAGTTTGATTGTTAGCTGTGATTAATTTGGTTACAAATATTTGTATTTCGCTGACAGTTCCAGTCACGCCTTGTGCTTCGATTGTGTCGTTCACTCGAAATGGTTTGAATAGAATAATTAGCATTCCACCGGCAAAATTAGATAAAGAACCTTGAAGTGATAAACCCACCGCAAGCCCCATTGCGCCAAGAATAGCAACAAAAGATGAGTTTCCAACCCCTAATTTTTCAATGAAAGTTACAAATAATATCACTCTTAATACCCAAAGTAAGATATCAGCAAGGAATTTAGTTAATGTTGGTTCTAAATTTCTTTTAAACATTACTCTTCTTATAAATCTATTTATTAGCCTAATGGCATAAAGCCCAACAAATAGAATAATTAAAGCAGAAATCAATTTTGGGGTATAGTCAATTAATACTTTTAGAAAAGTATTGGTATAATCAGAAAGTTGGTCTGGATTTAAATTCATTTTTTTGTATATTAAAAAACCTTCTCATAGGAGAAGGTTAAATACAAAAATACAATTTATTTTTTTTAAAATAAATTAATCAACGCCTTTTTCTGGTTTATTTATGGTTTCTTCAGCAATTTTTTTCACTTCTTCGTTGGCATCGTCTGCAAACGACCCTGCTTTTTCTTTTACGGATTCCACAGTATCTAAAACAACAGTTTTAGTTTCATCAGCTAAATCTTCTGCTTTGTCAGTTGTAATTTCAATTTTTTCTTTTGTATTATCTACTGCGTTTTCTATAGCATCTCCTGCTTTTTCAGAACATTCACTTATTGCTTCTTTAGCATTGACGACATAATCCCCTGCTTTTTCTATAGCTGGTGTTGCAGTTTCTTTGGCTTTTTCAAAAGTGTCTTCTACAAAAGTTTCAGCTTTTTCAAGATAAGGTGTTGCAGTTTCTTTGGCTTTTTCAAAAGTGTCTTCTACGAAAGTTTCAGCTTTTTCAAGATAAGGTGTTGCAGTTTCTTTTGCCTTTTCAAAAGTATCTGCTACGAAAGTTTCGGCCTTTTCAAGATAAGGAGTTGCAGTTTCTTTTGCCTTTTCAAAAGTGTCTGCTACGAAAGTTTCGGCCTTTTCAAGATAAGGAGCCGCAGTTTCTTTTGCTTGCTCAAACGTAGTTTCTGCTTTGTCCGCTAACTCACTAGCTGTTTCTTTAGTTGAGCCAAATAATTTTTTAAAAAATGAAGATAGTCCCATAATGTTTTATTGATTAGACTTGTGAAAGTAATCATTTTTCCTATGATTAATTTATTTAAAGCATTAATAATTTACTGATATTCAGTATTTGAAGTAAGATCTGATTTGTTTTTGGCACCAATGGAATAGTACTTCTTGATTGTTTTTTGTATGCCCACTAAAACAACAATGGGAATATACAGACTGTTTGTTTTTGTGTACTGGTTAAAGCTAGTGCTTCACAAATGGTTGTTTCTTTGTTCTTCTAGTGTATTTAAAATTCAAACCTGTCCAATTTGAGGATGCTGAGATATAAGGATGTTGTTGGGGTTATGGTGAACAATGAAGAATGATTTTTAAAAACAACAAAGCGCTTCAGTTGAAACGCTTTGTTGTTTTTTAATTTCGCTATTCGAGTTGAAACGTTAATTTCAAATTTACTCTGAATTCGGTAATAGCACCGTCACTAACTGTTGCACTTTGTTCATGAACATAGATGGAACGGATGTGTTTTACTGATTTTGATGCTTTAGCAACTCCTTTTCGAGCTGCATCTTCCCAACTTATTTCTGAGCTGGAAAGTATCTCAATTACTTTTAATACTGATATAATTTATAGTTGTTAAGTTAGAGATTAAATATACCTTTTTTATTGGTCATAGAAATAGTTTAAAACTATGCACTTTAGTGCATTTCCCTTTCAGGTTCTAAAAAAATCAACCGCAGATTCGCAGATTTTTTTTTTAGGTTATAATAAATCTGTGAATCTGCGGTTGATTTTTATTATTATAACCGTGGAGACTTTCAGTCTGCTAAACCAAAACTATGGACTTTCAGTCCATGGTGGTTTATTTAAAACTTTTATTTAAAATAGGATTTATTTAACTTAACAATTTATCTATCAGTTAATTACGTGTTTTGTTGTTTATGCATTTATTGCTTCCACCTTAATTCCTTCGTCATTCAACATGCTTTTTAGCATGTTTTCGATACCGCTTTTTAATGTGAAAGTTGAAGATGGACAACCGCTGCAAGCACCTTGTAAGATCACTTTTACGGTTTTGTCATTTTCATTGTAGGAATCAAAAGCAATATTCCCACCGTCAGCTTGTACTGCCGGTTTTACATATTCTTCTAATATGTTAATGATTTGTTGGGAAGTGACATCCAGATTATTAAATTCTTTTGCTTTAGTCGTTTCCTCAGCAGTTACTGTCGCAACATAATTCTCATCTAAAACTGTCCCTCCGTTTTCAATATATTGTTTGATGAAACTTCTCAATTCTAAGGTTATCTCTTGCCACTCATTGATTTCATATTTGGTTACAGAGATATAATTCTCATCAATAAAAATTTCTTTTACATAAGGAAATTTGAAAAGTTCTTTTGCTAAAGGTGAAGCAGCGGTTTGATCAATGTTTTTGAATTCTATAGCATTTCTAGTTAGCATTTTGCTTACTACAAATTTTAATGCCGCAGGATTTGGTGTGGATTCACCATAAACGGTTACGGGCTTTTTTTTAGTTTTATTTTCATCAATAGTGATGATTATTCCGCCATCGGCTACAAATTTTTCTATTTGTTCTGCTACGGCATCTTTTACATCTTCCCATTCAACAATGCTGTACTTCTCGATTGCGATAAAATTTCCTGAAATATAAATTGTTTTTACAAAGGGCAGATAAAATAACTGCTGTGCCAGCGGAGATGTTTTGGCTTCATCAATATTTTTGAATTCAAAACTTTCGTTTTGAGTTATAAATTCTTGAAATTCAAACTTTAGTATGGTTGGATTTTGTGTCTCTTTTATGGTGACTTTGTTCATGGCTTTTGAAATTTTCACAAATTTACTAAAGTTATTTTCTATGAATACCTATATTTGATATTTTAATGAATAAATTAACTTTAGTTTAATTTCTAGTGTTAGCTTTTCCTCTTTTTCGAATTTCTGGTGTTAGATTTTCTCATTTTTTTTACTAGTGATGTTTATGAAATTTAGATTTTTACTTCTTTCTTTTTTTATGTACCAGTATTCTTTTTCACAAGAAGGAATTGCGGTATATTCAGACTATCTTTCTGATAACTATTATCTGATTCATCCTTCAATGGCTGGAGCTGCTAATTGTGCTAAATTGAGGCTCACTGCGCGAAAACAATGGTTTGATCAGTCAGATGCTCCGCAAATGCAAACTTTAAGTTTTAATGGTAGAGTAGCAGAAAAATCTGGTGCAGGAATAATTGTTTTCAATGATAAAAATGGGTATCACTCCCAAAAAGGAGTAAAATTTAGTTTTGCGCATCACATTATGTTTTCCAGAAATGAAATCGATTTAAATCAATTGTCTTTTGGTGTCAGTGCGGGATTAATCCAAAGCCAATTGGATCAAACTAAGTTTTTGCAATCAGGAGATTATGACCCTTTTGTTGACGGGTCTATTGTAGTAAAAGATTCTTATTTTAATGTAGATATTGGTGCTTCGTACAATTTTTTAGATTTTTATGCACATGCAACGGTTAAGAATGTTATAGAAACTAGAAGAGAAATCTATTCGGAATATGAAAGTGATAATTTAAGAAAATATTTATTGAGTGCGGGATATATTTTGGGAAATCGAGAAAAAATGACATGGGAACCATCTATTTTATTTCAATTAGTTGAAAAAACTCAAGAAAGAACGATAGATGTTAACTTAAAAGCATACAAAGATTTTGACTTTGGAAAACTTTGGGGCGGATTATCCTACAGAAGAAGTTTTGATGGTGCTAAATATATAAATGGCAGTAGTGTGTCTGTTCAAAAATTACAATATTTCACTCCAATTGTTGGAGTTAACTACAATAATGTCATGTTTGCTTATACTTATTCGCAGGTAGTTGGCAATGTCAAATTTGACAATGGTGGTTTTCACCAAGTCACGCTAGGAATCAATTTGTTTTGCAAGCGTGAAAAATATGACTGTAACTGTCCTGCAATTAATTAATTAATTTATTTTTACTATGCTAATTAAATCTGTTAACGGTAAATCACCTTCTATTCCAGAAGATTGTTATATTGCCGAAAATGCCACTATTATTGGTGAAGTTTCTTTTGGAGAAAGTTGTAGTGTTTGGTTCAACGCTGTGATTAGAGGCGATGTGAATTTCATCAAAATTGGCGATAAAGTAAATATTCAGGATGGAGCGGTAGTTCATTGTACCTATAAAAAACACCCAACAATTATTGGGAATAATGTTTCTATAGGTCATAACGCTATTGTACATGGTTGTACTATTCATGACAACGTATTAATAGGAATGGGGGCTATTGTGATGGATAATTGTGTAATCGAAAGTAATTCTATTGTAGCTGCCGGCGCTGTAATCACTCAAAATACAGTTGTAGCATCTGGTACAATTTGGGCGGGAGTTCCTGCTAGGAAAATAAAAGATATTGATCAATCTAACTTTGCTGGTGAAATCGAACGCATTTCAAATAATTATGTGATGTATTCGAGTTGGTTTAAAGAAGAATAGATACTGCTTTTTTAAAATTTTTTTTGTTCTACAACATATTTGTTTTCTAAAATTTCAGTCAAAACTTTTGTATTTGTATTGCTATAGAAAATGGGTTGACTATTTTCAACTGATGAAAAACCTACTTTTTCGCGTAGTATTTTTTGAGTTTGTTTAGCTACGGCTTGGCCAGAATCGATAATTTGAATGTGTTCTGGAAGTATTTTTTTTATTTGAGGAATCAAATACGGATAATGACTACATCCTAAGACTAAATAATCGATATTGGCTGCAATCATTGGAGTGAGATAGGAGTAAAGTAGCTTTGTCATTTCCGGTGAATTGATTTCGCCATTTTCAATTAGCTGCACCAAGCCATGGCCTACTTGCTCAATTATTTTTGTGTCATGGTACTTTTCTGTAGTCTTGTTAAAAAGTTCACTATTCAGGGTTCCTTGTGTAGCTAAGATTCCTATTATTTGTGTTTTAGAATGCGTAACCGCTGGTTTTATTGCTGGTTCAATTCCAATAAATGGAATGTCGTATTTAGCTCTTAATTCTTTTATTGCATTTGTTGTTGCCGTATTACAAGCAACTACAATTAACTTGCAATTCATCTCAAGAAGAAAATCAGTATTTTTTATGCTTAGTGCAATAATCTGTTCCTTTGATTTTTGCCCGTAAGGCGCATTTTTACTGTCTGCGAGGTATATGGTTTTTTCATTGGGCAGCAAGTCATGAATTGCTGACCAAATAGAAGTTCCGCCAATACCGGAGTCAAAAATCCCTATAGGTTGATTATTACTATTCATAAAAACAAAGTTAAGTGCTTGTTATTAATTTTCCTAAAAATTATTCTAACAAAAAAAAACTGCTCAAAACTATTTAGTAGTGAGCAGTTTTTATATGATCTCTGATTTTTTTAGAAACCTAAGTCTTTTTTTACATCAGCAGTCAAGTTTGTACCGTCAGCAAGTAAAAGAGTAGAACCATCTAACACATATTGGAATCCTTTTGCTTTTCCAACTTTTTGTATAGAAGCTCTCACTTTTTCCATTATTGGTTTAACGATATCCGATTCTTTTTGTTGTAATTCTTTTTGTGCATTGTCTCTATAATCAACAATTCTTTTTTGCATATCCTGTACTTCTTTAGAACGATCTCCGTTTACAGCCTCAGTAACAGTAGCAGCTTCTGCTTCGTATTTTTTTAATTTTCCTTGGTACTCTTCAACCATTTTTTTGTATTCACCATCATAAGTTGTACTCAATTTATCTAGTTGTTTTTGAGCATCTAACATTGCTGGCATTTTTGTCATAATTTCACTTACATCAACATGAGCAGTTTTTGTTTGTGCATTGATAGTTTGATTTGCTCCTAGGACAAGCATTGCAGCAATTAATAAAGTTTTGATTTGTTTCATCGTTTTTAAAATATTAAGTAAGTAATTAATTATTGTTTTTGTTTTCTTTTAATTTTTCTTCTTTAGCTTTTTTAATAGCTTCTCTTTCTTCCAGTATCTTTTTTCTTTTTTCCTCTAAAGCTTTTTTACGTTCTTCAATAATTTTTTTACGTTCTTCTACTGTTTGCGTTTTTGCATCGGCTTGATTTTGTTTTAATTTTTCAACAGTCTCGTTTGCATTAATTTTGTTAGAATCAGTACTGATTTGGGCTTTCGAAGAATCCTCTAATTTAACATTTGCAGAAACCGTGCCATTTTTTTTCGCTTCTCTATCCGCTTGAATTTGTTTCCTTTTGTCGTCAAATTCTTTCTTTTTTTGCTCCTGGAGTAGCTTTCTGTCTGCCAATATTTTTTCTCTGGATGTTTTTTTATCATCCAATGCTTTTTGTCTTTCCGCTACTATTGGATTTTCATCCAAAGCATCTTCTCTATTTTCTTTTAACTCTTCTTCTTTTAGTTGTTTTTTAGTTAACTGTTCTCTTTTTTCAGAACGGTTTAAAACACGAAGAACCTGCTCGCTAATATCAAATCTTTTGTCAGCAAAAAGCATTGTTAAGTCCGATGATTTATCAAAAATAAAATCATACTTTCTTGCTACAGCTATATCTTGAATTGCTGTGAAAACTTGATCTTGTATTGGCATTGCCAAAATAGATTTTTGCAGCATCAAATCTCCTTTGGCTCCAAATCTTTTCTGCTGATATTCTAACATTTCGTTTTCCAAAAACGTTATTTCAGTTTCTCTTTCATCAATAAGCTCTTTTGTCAGTAAGGCTTTTTCAGCTTTTAGCGCCTCTTTTATTTTATTAAGCTCCACTTTTTTGGATTCAATTTCTTGTTTCCACTTTTGTGCTTTTTGTTCTAATTGAATGGTGGCCTCAGTATAATCGGGTACATTTTGTAATATGTATTCCATATCAATGTAGCCAACTTTTGTCCCTCTGGTTTGCGCATTAATTGTTTGTACAATTACTAAGCTTAAAAATAGATATAAAAAATGTTTTCTCATAACGATACTGTATTAGAAAATCTAAAATCATTTTTTTTTTTTAGAATTGTTGTCCAATGATAAAATGGGTTTCCCATCCATTTGCTTTCGCCTGTCCAGGTAATGCATCAAAACCATGACCGAAATCTATTCCTAACAAACCAAATGCTGGCATGAATACACGTAATCCAACTCCTGCAGAACGATTCAAAGCAAAAGGATTGTAACTTTTGAAATCTTTATAGGATGAACCCGCTTCCATAAAGGCTAAAGCATAAATTGACGCGGATGATTTTAGTGTTATCGGATAACGTAGCTCCATGGAGAACTTGTTATAGACCGTAGCTCCAATTTGATCACCTACGTTATTTACCGGCGTTAATGAGTTGTTTGGATATCCTCTCAATTGAATGGTTTCTCTACCATCCATAGAATAATTTGCTAGACCATCACCACCAAGATAAAATCGTTCAAAAGGAATTGCGCCTCTTTCCTGATTATAAGCTCCAAGAAATCCAAATTCAGTTAAAGCTCTAAGGACTAATTTACCGTATATTTTAGTATACCAATCTGCCTTGAACTTGATTTTATAATATTCCAACCAATTAAATTTCTTTTGGTCTACCTTACCTTGATCTGCTGCTGCATCTTGAAATCTGAATACTTTATTCCCTTGGGCATCTATATAATCACCTATTTGAACTGTATTTCCATTTGCATCAGCTTGGTTAGATCTGTCAACAGTGTTTTTCAATTTATTTTCTTCTTTATCTCCTAATGTTGCGTAGTCAACTCCATTAAACAAAGAATAAGGAGGAGTCAATTTTGCTGAAACACTAAATTCGGAACCATACGTTGGAAATATTGGGTTAACCCCTTTGTTGTTTCTAGTTAGTCCTATTGTATACGCTAAGTTTCTAGACGCTCCGTCTCCAAATGTAAATAATCCCGTATTGTAATTATTTAAATCATAATGTTGGTAACTTACAGATTGTGACAATACGAAGAAATCATCCGGCACGGTAAGTCTTTTTGCTAAACCTACAGATAATGTTAAGATATTGAAACTTTTTGTTTTATCTGCTTTTCTCGTAATGTAATTGTTTAAAAACTGTTTGCTATAGGATAACGAAGTGCTAAAGGATACAGGTTTTTTACCACCAAACCATGGTTCTGAAAACGACACACTATAGGTTTGAAAGTACGTGCTTGCTTGCAAGCGCAAAGAGACTTTTTGACCGTCTCCCATAGGAAGTGGTTTGTAGGCATCTTTGTTTAAGAGATTTCTAGCCGAGAAGTTATTGAAAGATAGTCCAAGTGTACCAATGAAACCACCACCGCCATAACCTCCTTGAAGTTCTATTTGACTGGATCCTTTTTCAACTAGATTGTATTCAATATCAACAGTTCCTGCTCCTGAATCTACGTTCTTGAACTTTGGGTCTATTGCTTCTGGATCAAAAAATCCTAACTGTCCAATTTCACGAATGGTTCTAACTAATTCTTCTTTGCTGTATTTCTCTCCTGGTTTTGTTCTTAATTCACGGTAAATTACGCGGTCATTTGTTTTGTCATTCCCTACAACAGTAATGTGGTTGAAGTAAGCAATTGGACCTTCTGTGATTCGTATTTCAAAATCAATAGTGTCGTTTGCTGTTTTTACCTCAACTGCATTTATATTTGAAAATAAATACCCGTTATTTTGGTATAAATTAGTAATGTCTTCTCCGTCTGGTTTTGATTTGTCAGCGATCCTTTTTTCAAGCAGAACACCATTGTAGGTTTCACCTTTTTTAACTCCTAGAATTCGACTTAAGCCTTGGTCAGTGTATACGGTGTTTCCTAAAAATTTAATGTCACCAAAATAATATTTGTTCCCTTCCTCTACATTAATTTTTATGCTTAATGCGTTTTTGTTCTTGTCGAAAGTAACAGAATCTGAAACGATACGAGCATCTCTATATCCTTTTTCTTTGTAGGAATCAATTACTTTTACTAAATCAGACTTATATTTATCTTTTATGAATTTTGAAGCTTTCAAAATACGGGTAAATTTCTTTTGCTTGGTTTCTTTCATCGCTTTACGCAATGCATTGCCAGATATTTTTGTATTGCCTACAAAGTCAATTTTTTGGATTTTTACTTTGTCACCTTTGTCAATAGTAACAAGCATGTTTACCTGATTTACTGTAGCGGTGTCTTTGACGGTGTTTATGTTTACTTTTGTATTGTAGTACCCGTCTTTTTTGTATTTGTTTTCAATGTAGTTTTTTGTGGTTGTAATCAAGTTTTCATTAACGACCTTCCCTTTGTTAAGGCTGTTGTCTTTTATTAAAGCTTCTGTTTTCGTTTTCTTAACGCCTACAAATTTTACTTGATTCAGTTTAGGTAATTCAACAATATTTAGATCAAGATAAATACTGTCGTTCTCGATTTTATTAACATAGAACGAAATTTCATCAAAAAGACCTAGTTTTCCAAGTTTTTTTATAGCTGTGCTTATTTCCTCACCAGGAATAGTAATTTGTTGTCCTTTTTGTAAGCCTGTAAAAGTTACAACTGTCTGGCTATTGAAACTGATATCTCCAACAATGGCCACATCTGCTAATATGTATTTTTTTCCTTGGTCAAAAGGAACTCTTTCTTGGGCTTTAATTTGTGTGAAACTTCCAAAAATCAAAACGGAAAGGACTATTTGTATGCTTTTATTTAACACTAAAAAATTATTTAATTTGTTCACTTGTTTTTCCAAATCTGCGCTCTCTTTTTTGATAACTAATGATAGCCTCATATAAATTTTGTTCTTTAAAGTCTGGCCACAATATATCAGTAAAATACAATTCTGCATAGGCAATTTGCCATAACAAAAAATTACTTATTCTATGTTCTCCGCTTGTTCGTATTAATAAATCTACGTCAGGTAAATTTTGCGTGTAAAGATGCTCATTAATAATTGAATCGTCAATACTGTCTATAGAAATTATATTATTTTTAACTTTATTACAGATGTTTCTGACCGCACTTACAAGCTCCTCTCTAGAGCCATAGCTTAGCGCTAGGGTCAAAGTCATGTGGGTGTTGTCTTTGGTTTTTTCAATTACGTCATGAAGTTCCTTTTGTGCTGACTTTGGTAATTTTTCTAGATTGCCAATCGCGTTCAACTTGATGTTGTTTTTTTGTAGGGTTGGAAGTTCTTTTTTCAAAGAGTTGATGAGTACTTTCATCAAGGTTTCAACCTCTAGTTTTGGTCTGTTCCAATTTTCGGTTGAAAAAGCATACAGCGTAAGGAATTCGATGCCGAGCTTAGCGCTAGCTTCAATAACTACTTTGACTGATTTTGTGCCACTTTCATGACCTAAAGCCCTTAAAAGTCCCTGCTGTTTTGCCCAACGCCCATTGCCATCCATGATAATGGCTAAATGTTTTGGTAGGTTGTTCTTGTTGATAGTATCTCGTAAATTCATTTTATTATTCTACACAATAACACGGTTTGTTTCCAAAAGTATACGTTAAAGTAACTCCTGAAAAAACATACCAATCATTATTATTTATATTTCCAAAATTTTGATTAAAACTTCCGTCTACATTATCAGTCAAAGTGTATCTGGCTCCCGCTTCTAAAGCTAAAATTAAACTGGGAGATAGGCTTGATTTGATTCCTACAATCATTGGGATTGCGATTGATTTTCTTCTTTCAGTTCTGCCCTCTATTGTGATTCCTGCAGGTGTATCTGTTAGGATATATTTGCTTGAAAAATAACTTACGCCAGAAAAAACATACGGAGTGGTTTTTCTACTCAATTCATGAAGGTTGAATTTAAAAAAGTTGAATTCAAGCCCTAAAGTTGCTTCTTTTATGTTGTTGTCAAAACGATTGCCTCTTAGGTTTCTGCTAGCTTCTTTCGAATCTAAATCATTCGATGTGATCTCCGATTGCATGTACGAAAACCGATATGCATGTCTGGGGCTTTTATTCCATTTGTACAACAATCCAACAGCAAGTTTGCTTGGTGAAATGTAAGTCGTAGGACCTACATCTCCTATATAGTTGCTTCCCCCAAGAAAAACACCAACCTCATGAATTTGAGCTTGCGTTGTCATGAAAGAAAAAAAACAAATAAAAAAATAAAAAATCTTGTTCATTAAATAAAAAATTGCGTGCAAATATAATAATTATCAATTCGTTTCAATACCCATTCAGTTAATTCTGTGTTTTTTTTGTAATTAATTGTTCAGTGACAATATATAAGGTATTTGTTTCATTAAACGATGAAAATTGATAAAATCGTATTGCGATGGAGTAAAATGATTTAATTTCTCTTGTCTTCTCCCCAAAGTAATTTGTTGCGTAATGTTTTCAAAAAAGTTTCTCCCTGAATTTCAACCATATTTATCTTAAAAGGAGTTTTCTTTAGTGTTAGTATGGATTCGTTTTTTACTGAGGTAACTCGGGAGTCTAAGGAAACTAAGTAATTGGCTTCTCTTCCTGTAACTTTCAATCGGATTTCGGTTTCATCAGGGACCACAAGTGGTCTAGCGTTCAAGTTATGAGGAGCAAGAGGCGTAATAACTAAGCTTTTTACATCAGGAGTCAAAATAGGGCCGCCACAACTCAAAGAATAGCCTGTAGATCCTGTAGGAGTCGAGATGATTAAGCCATCTGCCCAATAGGAGTTCAAATATTCACCATTCAAGTAGGTGTCAATTGTAATCATCGAAGTAGTGTCTTTTCTGCTGACCGTAATTTCATTCATCGCAAAATTCATTTCTTCTATCGATTTATTTGGTGACGAACTGCTTAAGCTTAATAAGGTTCTTTTAGAAATTGTGTATTTTTTATCTAGTACTAATTGCAAGAATGTTGCAATGTTTTCTTTTTGAACGGTTGCTAAAAAACCCAATCTTCCCGCATTTATGCCTAAAATTGGAACTCCAGAATCTTGGACTAATGTTGCAGCTCTTAAAATAGTTCCGTCTCCACCGATGCTGATGAGCATGTCAAAACTGGAGTCTAGTTCCGTATGAGAAGTGAAAGTTTTGTATTTGTTTTCTACAATCTTCCTTTCATTAAGCATCATCAAAAAATGAGACTCGATAATCATCTCAACATTGTTTTTATTAAAAAAAACGAAGATGTCGTTTATAATGGGTTCTGTACTATTTTGATAATATTGACCGTAGATAGCTACTTTCATCTGCTTTTTAATCGTTTAATGTTGAAATGTTTGTTTTTTTGTAATTAATCGATTAAATAAATAATCGTTTAAATGGAAACTATATATTAAGGTATTTATCTAAGTAATCAGAGCGTTCTTTTAAATTGTTGATGTAGTTGTCTTCTTGGTGTTCCGATATAATCTCATAATTGTATCTTCGAAAAGTTTGTAAGATTTCGTTCATCGAACCTAAAGCGATTTTGATAGTCACCTCTACACTATTCACCTCTGCTTCAGAGATGAACAAGCCTAAGAGCTTTCCGTTATTGCTTTCTATGATTTGAGCGATTTGACTCATAGAATAATCCAAAACTCCTTTTTTAACAATAATAATTCCACCCGGCTCTTTTAAAAAGGGCGTTTCGTGAAAAAATTTCATGATGTCCTCTATTTCATAATACCCCACGTAGGAATTGTTTTCGTCCAAAACGGGAACTAAATTAGTGTGGTTTTTTGCAAAAATTTCTAAAACATCTAACCAAATCGTATTGGTTCTGGTAAAAAAACCTTCAAGAGCAAACCGATAATCAGACGCTTTTTTATCACTGTCGAAAGTTTCTATGTCTTCAGATGCGATACTACCAATGTAAACTCCCTCTTCGACAATTGGAAAATGTGAAAAGTGCAAGTCGCTAAAAAAGTCTTGAATAACCGCAATAGAATCGTTGCTGTCAATCGCTTTAAAGTCATTGGTGATGTATTCTGTGATTTCTGTCATAGTGTAATCGGAAATATTTCATGCAAAATAATCAAAAATAAGCAAAATCTCCTAAGTTTTACTTTGTATTTTTGCTCCAAGTAAATACAAGAATCAAAATCAAAAAGTGTTCTAATGACAAAATTAAGTGTAAACATCAATAAAATAGCTACTTTGCGCAATGCTCGCGGAGGAAATGTTCCTGATTTATTAAAAGTAGCCACCGATATTCAGCAGTTTGGTGCCGAAGGAATTACGATACATCCTCGTCCGGATGAG
>RRZU010885885.1_pt1 | contig 16727 bp, 9 predicted proteins | sample 2165561 | NCBI WGS metagenome assembly RRZU01 (sample SAMN10456909, study PRJNA506462) | wastewater metagenome | isolation source: wastewater sludge | place: USA: Moscow, Idaho
ATAACGTGCCGATGGCGGATCATAGCTTTCGGCTTCGACAAACTTTCGCCGGACATGGGCCCAGCAGCACAGATGCATCTTCCCTTCCAGCTTGTCGAAAACATCATAGACTGCATAACCATCACTTTGTACAATCTCGGTTTTTCCGCTTAAGAGTGTACCTAACGCTGAAGAGCTACGGCCCGGGTGGTATTCAATATATGAGCCCCCTTTAAAAAGTGGTGTTTTTTAGATTTACCACTTAAATTGTGGCTTTTTGGTTGGTTTGGTCGTGTCGAAGAGGCAACTTTTTAATTTGCCCAAAAAAGCTTTGGAAGACAAAATGGGCTTTTTAGAGCGGTTACGAGGAACTCAAACAAGGCAATAAACGACTTGGGACCGGTTTTGACCTGGAATAGGACCAACCGAACCAGGTTCATCCACATGCAGCGGCTGTAGGCATGCAAGCGGTGCTTCAGCAATCCCCTGTAGCGGGTTTTGTTGTTGCGTGTATGAAAACTGTACTGGAACATGGTGGCTTCGACGTTGTTCCGTTTGTTCCGCTCTTCCTTGGGTATGTTTTCGATCTGTTGGCGGAGTTCGGAACGGGCGATATCCTTCTCTGTAAAATAATGGTATTTGCGGCTTTTTTCCCCGTACGTTTCCGGCATCTTCCACCGTTTGCCGTACTTTGGGGAATCGCCCCTAAAGATTGCCTGAATCAATTCCCCTGTTTGGGTGTCCGTAATCAGGAGCTCATCGGTTTCTTTCTTATGGTTCAGGATGAAGCGGCAGCCTCCCTGTATCCGTCCGGTGATCAGGTTCATGTCATCGTGTGCCTGGCAAAACTCCCGATTGTCCGGACTCTGGTAGGCTCCATCCGCATAGAGCTCTGTTATGGTCTGGTTCGTGACGCGCTCGGTATTGGCTACGGCATCCTGCAGGAAATGACAATCGGAAAAGGTGACCGGTTCCGTTTGCACGGAGGTGATGACACTGGGCTTGTCCTCTTCCACCGTCTCTGTTATGTTTGTAAGGTAGCCATGGGTTTTCTTGCCATATTTGTTGCGGAAACCGGCTTCCGGATCATCCGGACTGTGCAGGCTGTCGGCGCCGATATCCTTTTTGTCCCGAGGGATCGCCTTCCCTTTTTCCACAATATACTGGTCATGGAAAGCCCGGTGAAGCAAGTCGTAAAGGGGAGCATCATCCTTCAAACGCTTCAATACCAGGTACACGTACTGGCCGATGGCAATCAGGCGTTGGTACATGAGCTCCGGATTGGCGCGGTAGATGGTTTTACCGGGTTCTTCTTCGAGGTAGACCTTGGACTGCCCGCGCAGCTTGGGGGAAAGCATGGCCAGATTGCCGGGCTGATTCAATGTTTTGCAGAGTGTGCGGTGGACGATCTCATATCGGGTGTATTGGGCAATGTTACTCCCGATCAACTTGCTGTCCATCCGTACCGACTTGCCAGAGATCTTGAACAGTTTGATCTGTTCGCCCGTTACGCTTTCGAAGCACTTTTCCATCAGATTCACCCGGTGTCCCGCTTCGTATTCACAGATGCGGCGACGGAAGAGATAGTAAGTATCCAGGGAAGGTGGAACATCATCTAGATTAAACAACCCCATTGCCTTGCGCGTGAGCATATCAAATTCACACTTTTCAAACAGGTCTTCATCACTACAGCCAAAGCCCTCCTTGAGAATGGACATAGCCACTAGAATCCGGATGGAAGCATTGGGGGCACCCATATTGCCATCCTTGTACAAGGGTTCAAAAACTTCTTCGGAAATCTGAGAGGTAACCAGTTTAAAAAACTGATTGTGCCAAGCTTTGGGATCGTCGTATTTCTTTGCCGCTCTTTTTCCCAGAAGAGAGGTCGGTGACGAAAACAAATCCAAATCGGATGTGGATGAAGACTTTTTGAACATAAACGTTGTTTCTTTTGATACCACAAAAATACGAAGGATATTCCACCCGGCGATTAATCGAAAGAATTTTGTGATGGACAATTTAGCACAAAGAATACTTGAGCCGACTTTTTAAAGGGGGCTCATGGATTGAACGGCGACATCATTCTTTGGAATGAAGTGCTGAACTGCGCTTTCGAGCTATCCTCCATGGGCATCCGGGTAGACCGCGAAGCCCTGCTCCGCCAGCTCAACCTGTGTGGTTGCCCCGAACGCACAGAGCTCGAATTCCACAAGGCGTTGATCGACGGAGAGCTGCCCTTCTCCATCGGAGGCGGTATCGGCCAATCCAGACTCTGCATGTTCTTCCTTAAAAAAGCCCATATCGGCGAAGTACAAGCCTCCATCTGGCCGGAAGAGCAATATGAAGAGTGCTATAAGAACAACATTTTTTTACTATAACTTCAACAAAAAGGGATCATGTCAAACTTAAGATTTCACGTAGTAGAAGACGCTTTCAAGAAGAAAGCCATCAACGTACAATTGCCGAAGGAAAGGCCTTCCGACTACTTTGCCTGCATGGTGTTTAACCGGGCAAAAATGTTCAAATACCTGCCGGAAAAGACTTACCAACAATTGGTAAACGCCATCGACAACGGAGCCCCTCTGGGTAGAGAGGTAGCCGACGCCGTAGCCGCAGGCATGAAAAAATGGGCCATCGAGAACGGCGTAACTCACTACACCCACTGGTTTCACCCCCTTACCGAAGGTACAGCCGAAAAGCATGATGCCTTTGTTGAACACGACGGGAAAGGCGGCATGATTGAAGAGTTTGCCGGCAAACTGCTTATCCAGCAAGAACCGGATGCGTCCAGCTTCCCCAGCGGCGGAATCCGCAACACCTTCGAAGTACGCGGCTACTCGGCATGGGACTCCTCTTCTCCGGCATTCATCGTGGGCGACACCTTGTGCATCCCCACGGTATTCATTGCCTACACCGGCGAATCACTGGACTACAAGGCGCCCCTTATCAAGGCTTTGGAAGCCGTAGACAAGGCTGCCGTGGAGGTTTGCCACTACTTCAATCCCGAAGTAAAAAAAGTATATGCCTATTTGGGCTGGGAACAGGAATATTTTCTGGTAGACGAAGGGCTTTATGCCGCCCGTCCGGACCTGCTGCTCACCGGGCGCACCCTGATGGGACACGAAAGTTCGAAGAACCAACAGCTCGAAGACCATTACTTCGGGGCCATCCCCACCCGTGTGGCCGCCTTTATGCAGGATTTGGAAATTGAAAGCCTGAAGTTGGGTATTCCTGTGAAGACCCGTCATAACGAGGTGGCCCCCAACCAATTCGAGCTGGCTCCCATTTATGAGGAATGCAACCTGGCCAACGACCACAACCTGCTGATTATGTCGCTGATGCGGAAGATCGCCCGTTCTCACGGATTCCGGGTGCTGCTTCACGAAAAACCCTTCAAGGGGGTAAACGGATCCGGCAAGCACAACAACTGGTCGTTGGGAACCGATACCGGCTTACAGCTGATGGGACCGGGCAAGACTCCCGAAGAAAACCTCCGTTTCGTTACCTTCGTGGTCAATGTGCTCAAAGCCGTGTACGACCACAATGCGTTGCTGAAAGCCAGCATCTCGTCGGCCACCAACGCCCACCGTCTAGGTGCCCACGAAGCGCCCCCCGCTATCATTTCGAGCTTCCTGGGCAGCCAGCTGTCGGAAGTGCTCGACAACCTGATCAACAGCAAGCCCGAAGATTTCAATCTGGCTGGCAAGCAGGGCTTGAAACTGGATTTTGGCCAGGTGCCCGAGTTGCTGATCGACAATACAGACCGCAACCGCACTTCGCCTTTTGCCTTCACCGGCAACCGCTTCGATTTCCGTGCGGTAGGTTCATCGGCCAACTGCGCCAGCTCCATGCTGGTGCTCAATGCAGCCGTTGCTCACCAGCTGACGCTCTTCAAAGCCCAGGTGGATGCCAAGATCGCATCAGGCACCGATAAGTTCGCAGCCATCATCGAAGTTATCCGCCAGGAAGCCCAGGCATGCAAGGCGATCATCTTCGACGGCAACGGTTACAGCGAAGAGTGGAGACAGGAAGCCATGGCCCGCGGGTTAGACTGCGAAACCAACGTGCCTGTCATCTTCGATGCTTATCTGAAAAAGAGCACTATCGAGATGTTTGAAGCCACCGGCGTAATGACCGAAAAAGAACTTATCGCCCGTAACGAAGTAAAATGGGAAATGTACACCAAAAAGGTGCAAATCGAGGCCCGTGTGCTGGGCGACCTGGCCATGAACCACATCATCCCCATGGCCACAAAGTACCAGTCGTCGCTGATCGACAACGTGCATAAGATGAAGGATCTTTTCCCGGGCGACAAGTCCCTGCTCCTTTCGGCCAAAAACCTCGAAATCATCGAAGACATCGCCAAACGCACCATCTTTATCAAAGAGAAGGTTGATGCCATGGTGGAAGCCCGAAAAGTAGCCAACAAGATTGAGTGCGAACGGACCAAAGCCATCGCTTACCACGACCAGATCGTGCCCATGCTGGAAGAGATCCGCTACCACATCGACAAGCTGGAACTAACCGTTGACGACCAGATGTGGACCCTGCCCAAATACCGCGAGCTGTTGTTTATTCGCTAAATACGAATATATTTTTTGTTGATAGTTTTGTTTTTGCATGAGGGAAGTCTCCTTTCGGGGAGGCTTCCCTTTATGCATGCATAAATTCATATAAATTATCCCGAAGTTTGGAAAGCGCTTTTTTCAAATACAACTTCACCGTATTTACCGATATATTTAACTCATCTGCGATTTCCATATAGGTTTTGTCTTCATACCGACTAAGCAGGAAAACCCGTTTATATTGCGGGGGAAGTTCTGCGATTGCATTGTCAATTTGTTCTATCAACTCTTTTGATAAAATATAATCCAAGGGAGATTCCCCAATGGATAGGAGCGAATTCCCTGTACAATCGTCCGATAATTCAGCGATTTGGACTTGATTCTTTCGGAGATGACTTAAGCAAGCATTATGAATGGATCGAATCAAATATCCCCTCAAAGAGGAAGTAATAGATAAGGTCTCCCTGTTTTCCCATAATCGAAGAAACACATCATTCACCAACTCCTCAACAATGTATTTTTCAGGAATATATTTACGCGCCTCATAGCAAAGCAATACATAATAGAGTTGAAACAACTGTTCCAAAGCTTTATGATTTCCTTTATACAATTCCCGAAGAATTTTGTCATCCGAAATCAATAGAATATTTGTCATCCGAAAGCTCTTCTGTTTACTAATCGACGTTTACAAAACACAAAAAAAATAGAAATCCTATTTGACATGTATTTATCCTACTATAATCATTAAAACCTCATCTGTCAACACGACACCTAAATCCTTATTAAAAAATCATTTTCACACTAAATCAGTGCAAAATAAAAGAAAATATGTTACCTAAAGAGACAAAGCTGCAACCAATTTCATCTCTCTAGGTAAATTAATCATCTCTATCCGCACATCAATCCTCGATAACTAACCGTATGCCTACGCTATTAACCTTTTGCCATGGCAAATAAGCTTTCCGAACAGACGCGGTGGCATCTTTGGGTCTGTCAATCCAAGATCCCCCCCGGGCAACAATTTGTTTATCTGCAGGTCCAGTCTTACTCCTTGATATCGAACCGTAAGGTTCATATACAGAATTAGTCCATTCTGCCAAATTACCATGCATGTTGATTAACCCAAATGGATTGGCCTCATAGTTACCAGATTCTGCAGGAATCATGCACCCATCATTAACCTTCGCAATTTGTGGTATGTAATTATAATATTGAAACCATGGATTATCCTTTTCCATTGGCTGCGGATTAATCCCGGTTACAGCCATTTTCTCTAATTGAACATCGGCCAAATTTTCATATTTGGCAAAGTCTGTATCCATATCCCCGTACCAGAAATTCGTATCACTTCCAGCCCTGCAAGCCCATTCCCACTGTGTTTCGGTTGGCAGTTTTACCTTCAGTCCGGTCTTTTGGGACAATTTTTCACAATAGGCCATCGCCTCCAAATAACTTACACGCACCACGGGCTGGTTGGGTTTATTTGCGGGATATCCCGGTGTGGTATGATCTTTCCAGAATTGGGCATAGATTCGGCTATCATGATCTGGAACCAAGGCGTTGTACTGAGCGTTTGTCAACTCGTTTTCAGACATCCAAAACGACTTCTTGATCACGGCTTTGGAAGCGGGAACCTGATCGGGATACCCTTCATTGGATCCAAACAGGAACTTTCCGGCAGGAACCCGTACAAAGGCAATCTTTACCCCTTCCGCCACTTCGATTTCTTTTCGTAGCTCTTTTTCCTTCGAAAGCAATTTTTTAATGTCCATTATTGACATGGGCCATCCACCCACCTTACCCTTTTTATGCATCACCGGAGACTCTTCCTGAGGCATAGCAGGAACAATGGCGCCCTTTTGCTTAAGAAATGCCGCATATTCGGCAATCTCTTTCCGCCAGTCCACAGCCGAATTACTGTACCGGTCGGCCAATTCCATCCGTCGGCTATACTGGTCAATGCCATTTATCGGATTCGCATCAAAGGTTCCCCTACCGGGGGCATTCAAATCAATCCAGGTGTAGAGGTGATCCCACTCCTGATCCGTCAACTTCACATTGTGGTGTCCTCTCTTCAACATCCGGACAACTTCGCTTGTGGATGCATGGTATTCATAAGGGGCCATTACATACATGTCTGCTTCGGGGCCTTGTCTGTTTACGTAGGGATGAAAAGCCAAATAACTTTTTTGCATATAGCGGGTACCGCTCCAATCGGTTACGGAAACACTCGACGTATCTTTGAAGTTAGGCATAGTTGCCTTATTTCCATTATGGCACGCAATACAGGCTCGATCAAGAATTGGCTGAATTTCATACTTGAAGGTATAAGGCCGTACGCCGCCTTCGGCAATCTTTATCTCTCTGGGCTTGCGCGTTGAAGCCAAGGTTTTCCTGGGCACTGGAATTGTATTTTGATCTTCGTGACAGCCTACACACGATACAATCTCGCCGGGCATCCCGGTAAGCCAACTTCTCATCCATTGAATCGCTCTCCCTTCTGCATCCAAAGGCTGCAAAGAGATGGGCGTATTGGCTGGGATTTTAAAAATAGCAGAACCGTCCTCTTCCACGGGTACAGTCCCAATCAATCGTTTGATATCCCATCCAGCCTGTATTCCATGGTTATAATGATCGGACAAGGTGCGCTGGTAAGCATATTCATAAGCAAATACCCGAAGAGATTTTACCTGTCCTTTAGGTACGCCCCGAAGGCCTTCTCCTTCATAAATATCCTGGATAAACACCGTTGCGCTTTTTTCTGCATTCTTTATCTTATCCGGAATTGTGGGAGGGGTCGCTGTTTTCCGTACGGGGATAGAATAAATCATTCCGCCATCTTCGACATTCGCAATCAAGGTAAGGTTGTTATAGATATCCACCAAATAGATACCCCAAAGGCTGTTGGGTGAAAGTTTTGCCGTAACCAGATACGTTTCGTCTGTCAACGGATAAGGTTTAATAAACTGAGGCCATACTCCATCTACCAGTCCGTCTTTTATTTCGGGTATAATTTTTCGTCCACCGAAAGGCAATTCCTGAATCATCCCTTTTTCTTCCATCCTGCTTTTAGCCGGATCAAAAATAATCATTCTTCCCGAACGGGCAACCCCATGGTGTCCAGAGATAATTCCCACAAACCGATTGGTTTTCTGAGGTAGCGGTTTCATATCAAAAATGCTATTGGGAAACATGGATCCACTTCCATAGAGGGATTTCTGCTCTGTCCCGTCGGGATTCATATGCATCACGATGCGGGAAAAGTAGTGGGTCAGGTCGGTATATTCCCACCGCGTATACATTATTTTGCCATTGGGGAGCACAATAGGATTCCAATTGGCGTCTTGATCGAAAGTCAGCCGGCGCAGGCTACCTGTCTTCGGGTCGTAAAGCACGGTGTTTCCCACCTGGTCTCCCCCATTTACGCAGGGTACGCCATGGTAGCCAATGTTGCAAACGGCAACGATCCGGCCATCCGGAAGATAGGCCGCATCAAAAAACTCCAGGTCTTTTTCATTTACCTGTGTAATTTGCTTTAAATCCGATCCATCAACCCCTATTTCAAAGACCTGCCACCGGCGTAATGTATCCAAAGAGGTAAACAGAAGTCGTTTTCCATCCCAGTGAGGAGCCAAATCTGTAATGGCGGCACCACTCATTATTGGTTTAAATAGGGGGCGGATTTGGGGGCTTCCGCTTTTCAATCCGGACACCTCCATCAGTTCCGCCTTAAAATTATTCCGGCTTGCACTGGTCTGATTAGACCAGTTGTTGGGCTGTACCCCCAAACTTTCGGCCATGACAAAAGGAGCTCTTTCCCCCAATTCATATTTAACGGTAAGCAATCTGTCAATCATGACATCCGGACTCAAGAGCATCAACTCCTTCTTCAGCTTTAAGGCTTTTTGGGCATTTTCCCAAGCGTTCTTGTCGTTTTGGTATATTCCATTAAATCCTTGTTTAACCAGTGAAATTAGCTCTTTGTACTTACTTTCGGCTTTAGCAGAATCAAAGTCCGGGCGCATTTTCATTGCATCCAATGCCGCTTTTACCGTTTGCAGATCCAACCAGTTTAATTCGGCTTGGATCTGTAAAACCGAGACCACTTGTTTTGCCAAGGATTTATAGGCCGCAATTCGCTCGTTCCCGCTTTTACCGGCTTCGATTCTTTGAAGTTCCAAAGCAAAGAAATCTCCTTTTTTCAAATCTTTCAACAGCGATTGGACCCTATTCTGCTCTTTGGACAACTGTTCGGCAGTTATCTCTAATGGGGTATTGCAACTCTGCTGAGAAAACGCAGAACCTCCGTGCAGGAACAACACAAAGACACAACTTAGAAACCATTTTTTACGATACATACTTTTTATATTAATTAAAAATATTATTCAAATCCCCTCCGTCCTAAGTAAGCCCCAATTCAATAAAAGAGCAACTTGTCTGAAAGCAACGATCTTTCTCCTGAATTGTTATTTAAATTAAACGACAAAATGGAAAGTTGTCGTAATAACAACTTTCCATTTAATTCAATATTTAATTATAGGCCGGATCTTGTACTAATACACCATTCGACTTATCGATTTCTCCTTGCGGAAGAGGCCAGAAATAAAATTCGGGTTTAAACACCGACTTGGTTCCATACATGGGATCTACCATATCATTCACCTTGGGTAAGGTTTTCCACTGTTTCATATGGAAATAATGCAATCCTTCAAAGCAAGTTTCAACTCGCCATTCCTTCCGGATACGCTCCCGCATCTGAGCTTGATTTAAGCCCTCGGGTAATGCCGGTTGTCCGGAACGAATTCTTACGGCATTCACCGCATTGTATGCTTTCTCGGTTGGACCATTTGCCTCATTCTCGGCTTCAGCGATCATCAGCAACACATGGGCATATCGAGCAATTACCACATCCGGATCCGTATTGGTTGCATACCCCGGAGATGTTTTCGACGGCTGAATCAACTTCATAACACTAAATCCGGAAGGACTATTTGAAGTTTCCACCGGTTGCGGAAATTCTTCTTTTTCCGGGAAATTTAGAACGCCGGAATGCGAAATGCTCTGAGCCAATCGTTTATCCCTATTAATAAACAACTTAGCCCGTTCTGCGGCTTGCTGCTCTTTTTTCGATCCGTCTTTGGTGTTGATCAGGGATTCGTCTACAGGCACGGTCAAAGGAGACTCCCCCCATTCCAAGCCATCGGTACACTCAAACTCATCCACCAGATTTCGCATCACAATGTTGGTAGACCATGCGGCAAAATACAAATCAATGCTATTGGTCAGGTTCGGAGCCAAATAGCGAACAGAGAAAATGATTTCGGGAGAAGTGAGTTGTTTGGTGGAAACGAAATTATCCCGCAAATTTTCCGACAAACTATACCCCTTGATACTCTCTAATATCGGCAACACCTCTTTCATTTTATCAGGCTTGGCATTTCCATTCTCATCATAGGCATTAAAAATCATCAATCGGGCTTTCAACACTTTCAACGCAGCCGGAGTAAAGCGTCCGGAAACCTTGTTGTCGGAATAGGGAAGATCGGGCAGCTCGGCAATCGCCTCATCGAAATCCTTTACGATCTGCGCAAAGATGGCAGCTCTTTCGGCTTTTGGCTGATACATATTTCCGGTGGTAAGAAGTTCGGTTACCAATGGAACTTGTTTATAGCACAAGAACAGCCAATAATAAAAATAACCTCTCAACGCCTTACATTGTCCCAAAATAAACTTCCGGTCATCATTCGAAATATCAGACCCTTTATACTGAGACAGTTGGTACATCACCAAATTAACCCGGGCAATTCCTTTGTACGCCACTTGATAAATGTCCGTAACAAATCCGCCGGTAAAAGGGTTAATATCCCCTTGGGCCATCGTTTTTGTACTTCCGTAAGTTGTTTCGTCGTGCTGACACAACGAATTGTCTGTAAGGTTGTCAAAGCATGATTGAATTTGAGACAAAGAGCCCGGCCAGTCATAAACAACAGAATAACACGACGTCAATCCGTAATCAAAATCGGCTTTGGATTTCCAAAATATGGCTTGAGAAGGAGAAGATGGTGGATCTTTCTGCAAATAATCCTCACAAGCCGTTGCAGCCAACAACATTAAAACCAGAGATATGGCACTTACTATTTTTTTCATATGGATTTACCTTTATTAAAATTCAACATTCAGACCAAATGATACGATTCTGTTTTGCGGGTATTGGGCTGCCCGGCCATCGCCTCCTCTTTCGGGATCCAGCCCTTCAAAATTGGTAAGCGTAAGCAGGTTGTCGGCAGAAAAATACACCCGTAACCTTGACATACCCGCCTTATCCGTGATTTGCTTGGGAATGGAATAGCCCAATGTCAGGTTCTTCAACCGAAAGTAAGAGGCATCTCTTAAGAAATAGCTGTTTGTACGCGTGTTTTTGCCACCGCCCAGATTGTCCCAATACAGTTTCGGGTGTTTGGCGCCATTGGGTTTTTCGGGCGTCCACATTCCCTGAAGATATTCTTTGGTAGGCGCGGACCCCTGTCTGAAGGGTTGTACCCCCCAACCATCAATGTAGTATTTCTTATCAGACACACCTTGGCCCAAAACCGTTAAGTCGAAGCCTTTCCATGATGCCCCCAGGTTTATTGAATATTCGAATCCGGGGAAACGTCCAGACATTACCACCCGGTCGTCGTTATTGATCTTTCCGTCTCCGTTGGCATCCCGGTACTTCAGGTCGCCGGGTTGGGTGTTATCAGTAAATTGTTTCGGAGAGGCAGCCACCTCGGCTTGGTCAGCAAAAACCCCGATGCAATCCAGCATGTAATACTCGCCGTAGGGAAGTCCTTCTTGCAGGATTCCATATCCGCTGTACTCCACATCGCCAAATTTGGTCAATTTATTACGAGAACGGTCAAAGAAGAATCCAACATTATAGTCCAACCCCTTCATGGGGCCCTCTTTAATTCGATCGCTCCAATTGAGGGCGAGTTCCACTCCCTGGTTTTCCAGCGAACCGTTGTTCACTGTCGGGGCCGATAAGCCCAGCAAGTAAGAAACCTGAGAACCTCTTAAAATATCCGTAGTAGCCTTTTTGTACCAATCGAACGTAATGCTCAATCGATTGAATAATTGCAGATCAACCCCCAAGTCTGTTATGGTAGTGGTTTCCCATTTAATGTCCTGGTTGGCATAAGCGGTTTGGGTATAAGCCAAGGATTCGTTTTTCTTATCGAACGGATAAGACGACACGCTCGAAATCATGGCCTGGTAAGGATAGAAACCGATGTTTTGATTTCCTAATTGCCCCCACGAGCCTCTTAACTTCGCATTAGACAGCCACGAAAGATCCGCTTTCTTCACAAACTCCTCTTCTGTTAGCCTCCAGCCCAATGAGAAGGATGGAAATATGCCCCAGCGTCCTTTTTCTGAAATTCTGGAAGATCCGTCGTATCGGGTATTCACCTCCAACAGATAGCGGTCTTTAAAATTGTAATTCAAGCGACCAAATCCAGACATCAACGCCCACTCTCTTTCGGACCCGCTATTGCTCCACCCGGTGGTTCCTCCCGCATCGATGGTTTGCAATTCAAAAGGATAATCTCTTCTATAGGCCCCCAGGGATTGGTATTTTTCATTTTCCTGGCTATAACCGGCCATTATTGAAAAGCTATGATCCTTTCCTGGCGTTGTAAAATCATATTTCAAGTAAGAATATAGATTGGTATAGAACAATCTTTCATCCCCTTCGGACAGGCCGATTCCCCCTTTATCCAACTCACCCTTTTTTATACCGGTATGAAACATGTAAAGTGGTTCGGGTTTGCCTCTCCAATCTTTCCATTTGTTCGAATAAAGGCGGGCCGCTCCCTTGGTATACCAAGACAACCCTTTAGCCAGGGTAATTTCGGTCCAGATCTGTCCGTTGATATCAAAATCCTGGTTGGGTTTTACCGTACCTGTGGCGATAATTGCCGGCATATTTTTATTGTGTGATTCGTAATCGTAAGCCGCATTGGTCCAACGAACGATACCGGACCCATCGTCGGGCAGCCAAGGCATATAGGTAGGGGCTTGCGAAAGAGTGGACAAGAATGCGTCGTCCTGGTTTTGACGGGTCTGCATTTTATCACCATACTTTAGTCCGATATAGGTTCCTACACGCATCCACGATGTTGCCTGCGAAGTAAGGTCTACCGTCATGTTGTATTTCTTGTAATTATACCCTCTTAAGGTTCCATCCTGGTTTACATAATTTAAAGCCACATTGTAAGTAGACTTTTCTGATGATCCGGCTAAAGAGAGGTTGTGGTTCTGAACCAGGGCCGGGTTGAACATGTAATCGATCCAATCAAAGTTGGGATACTGATCGGATCCCACGTTGTTCCTATATTTATCGATTTCTTCCTGGGGATATTTATCACCCAAGCCGGAATTGGTTTTAGCCAGATTGGCCAGCTCCATATATTCTACCGAGTTAGTTACGATATCAAACATCTTAGTTGGAGAATGCACCCCCAGATTCCCGTGATAAGCGATGCGATTCTTTTGATCGCCAGAGCCTTGTTTGGTGGTTACCAAGATTACGCCATTGGCCGCACGTGCTCCATAAATGGAAGCAGAAGCCGCATCTTTAAGAACCGAAACACTTTCGATTACGCTTGGATCCAGGTTATTTAAATCTCCGGGCACACCATTGATCAGAATCAACGGATCGGATCCTGCGCTTGAAAAAGTACCCTGTCCGCGTACCCGGATGGAAACACTTTCGCCACCAGGCTGCCCCAATCCCTGGTTTACGCGAAGGCCGGGAACCTGCCCTTGAAGCATGGTGGTGGGGTTTACAACCGGTCGTTTCGTCATAGCCTCACCGCTTACGGCAGCTACGGCTCCGGTAAGGTTGAGTTTCTTCTGTGTACCGTAACCTACAACAACAATTTCTTCTAGTTTTTGTGTATCGTCTTTTAAAAATATTTTAGAATCTTTAATATCAGACGCTTTAATTTCCAAAGGAATATAACCTATGTAGCTTATCAGAATTACATCATTGGGTGAAGAAATTGTTAAAGTAAATTTGCCATCCATATCGGTAATTGTACCGTTGGTAGTTCCTTTAATAACTACATTCGCTCCAATTATTGGTTCATTTAATTTGGGATCCATAACAACTGCAGAAATAGTTTTCTGTTGTTGCTGAATAGTCGCCGATTTATTACTTAAAATAATCTGCTTGTCTTCCACTTTGTATTGAACATTTGTATTTTTGAAGACTTCGTTCAATACACTTTCAATTGATTTTTCTTTTGCCTTTACGTCAACTTTTCTATCAACATTTATCAATTTACTATTGTATAGAAAATAGAAATCAGAATTCTCTTCAATAGCATTAAGAACCTGTTCGACAGTAGCATTATTTAAATTCAAGGAAATTCTGGTCGACTGAGAGTAAGCTATCTCAGCGTTTGCCTGAAATAGAAAAATAAATAACAAGGCAGCTGTTATTTTCATCGCCATCGGAATTTTAAGCAATAAGTCTAAATAAGACCTAAAACTTTTGTTGGTAACAAAATTATTCATAAATTCATGCGTCTTTTTTAATTAGGTTTATCCAAATAACTTAATTGAGTTTTGCCGTTCGTCAGGTGAGATTTTCGTAACGGCATTTAATTAGATCTTACGGGGAAGTAGTAACTAGCTGCTTTCCCGTTTGTTTTTTGTTTATTACGTTTCTTTTTTCATTTTATTAGTCCTTTCATTAATGAATAGATTTATTAAATACAATTTTATCATTCTAATTTACATTTATCCCTCAAATACGCTTACTAGACGAGCAAGCAATAAGCACACCCTATAAAATAATATAATTTTAACATATTTTCACTTTACCTGTATTCTCTAATAATAACGCGTCGCTTTGCATACGTATAATCAGCATTTATTTCTGAATCTAAAATCTGACAACGGATAGGAGCTGACTTTTCAAGTAAACGAAGAACTTCTGGTAATGTTTCCGTTGTGAAAGTGGCAGAATATTCATATTCATGTAAAGTTTTACCTTGCAGCTCAATTGAAACATTGAAATGACGAGACAGTTTCCTAACGATTTCATCGAACCCAGCCCTTCTGAATACCATTTTACCGTCTCTCCATGCTGTTTTTGTATATATGTTAGCCTCCGAAATAGTAATATTTCGGGTTGTTTTATTTAAGACTGCTTGTTCTCCTGCCTTTAATGAAAACACATTCTCTGTATCGTATTTTTTTACGTCGATATTTCCTTTGGCAAGGATGGCCTCAATCTTATTATCATCATTATAAGCAGAAACATTAAATTCAGTTCCATAAGCACTCACCGTCATACCGTTGGGCACAACCACATCGAAACGGTTTGTTTTATCGGATGTAACTTTAAAATAGGCTTCTCCTTCTAATTTAACTGTACGGTGTTTCCCTGTAAATCTTTCCGGATAGGTAATTTTAGTTCCTGAGTTTAGCCAAACCTCCGAACCGTCGGGTAGGATTACTTTAGATACTAATCCATAAGCTGTTTGCAATTCAACCTGATTGATGGGACTTTCTTCTTTAGGAATAGAATCATTCATAAAGTATATAGTCACCAGGAATAAAGGCAAAATAAGAATAGCTGCAGCATTGCGGGAAATATCCCAAAGTTTTTGACGGAAAGAAAGAAATCTCATTTGCCTTGCGAGCTTATTCCAATGGGCATCGGTGTTTACTAAGCGTTGCTTCTTCAAATTCTCGGTAGCATTCCAAATAAATTGTATTTCTTTAATCTCCTGTCTAAACTCGGGTGAACTTTCAGCCAAGTGCTCAAATGCAGCAACCTGCTCGACAGGAAGTGATCCTTCAAGGTAAGGTATAATATGATCTTTCGTTATTTCCAAAGTGTGTGTCTTTTTAAATATATAATTTGACGAAAAGAGGATAGTGTTACCCTATCCTTTATATTGATTTTATAATAAATTAACTTAATATAGATTACCAGCAAAACAGTAAAATCAGAGGCAAATAGTCTTTAAGCTCAGTGCGCATCATTTTTAAAGACTTACTCATATACGATTCTACTGTTTTTACGGATATATTCTGTTTCTCCGCAATCTGTGCGTACGTTAAACCGTCAAAGCGATTCATTTCAAAAACTTGTCGAAGATTCTCCGGAAGTTGAGATAGGGCGCGAGAAATTATTTCTTCCAGTTCCATCGTTGAATAAACATCATCCTGATACATGAGCCACTCTTTCTTTGCCTGGCGTTCCATATAAGTATATTCAACTTCTTTTTTTCGCAGATAATCTATACAGCTGTTTTTAACCGTGGTGACTAATAGATTCCGGGCTGAAGAGGTAATTTCGAGTGATTTTCTGGTGCGCCATATTTTAAAGAATGTATCCTGAACAATATCTTCACATTCTTCTTTATTGTCAATATATCTTCCGGCATATACACACAATGAAGGGAAAAAGTTATAAAAAAGAGAACAGAAAGCCTTTTCGTCATCTTTTGTGACAATTCTCCAAAAAAGATTATCGATAGATAATTGATTGGCAAGATCAGTCATGGAATGAATAGTTTATCATTTAGTGATCCCTAGGTTGGCATTTATTTTTGAGACACGAAAGTAGATATAATATGTGAATCATCCAAATATTCGAAAAAAATTAACGAACGACGGTTAAGTATGCTAATTTGTTTAATTATAGCCCTACGGAGATAAGCAATTTACTTCGGATTATTAGCTGCTTTCATGTAAGGTATTAGTTGCTTTCATTAATACAAGTATTTGTTCAACAGCTGTCTGCTTTGCGTTCAACAGTTGTTCAATGCAAGTTATCCAGCTGTTGACTTTGCATTCAACAGCTGTTAAACGAATAATTGCCTTAAGGATTCGGGATAGATGTATGAAGGGAAAAGACGAATGGACTACCGGGAAAGGATTAGTTCTCTTATAGGTGCAGATGCAAGACAGGTAAAGCAGGAATAAGATGATATCGTGGAACGGTTACAATAAAAGTCGGGCGTAGGGAATATCCGATGACAGATGACAGATAAAATGCATCCGTCACCGGCATCTATCATTCTCAACAACCCAGACAGGCAAAGGGTTCTGAGCTAAAAAATGACAAATGACAGATGTTTTTGTGATTAATTCATTCTGCGAAAGGGATGGGATGTTTATTCG
>RRZU011185106.1_pt1 | contig 16725 bp, 11 predicted proteins | sample 2165561 | NCBI WGS metagenome assembly RRZU01 (sample SAMN10456909, study PRJNA506462) | wastewater metagenome | isolation source: wastewater sludge | place: USA: Moscow, Idaho
AATTTTACTTCGAGATTGGCTTTACGGACTTCTAAGCCTCTGAGCATCCTTCGGGAAATATCTTTTCCCTGCGAACGTAATACTTCGAGGTTCTCTTCCACAGAATCCAATTCCGCCTGAAATATCTGTTGCTGCATCTCGGGAGACTGAGGTATTTTACCGAACTGATCGTGAGTGAGGATAATAGCATCCCACGAATTATTCTTAATCTCATTGAAGATTTTTACCCGTTTGGCAGGAGTAAAATCTTCCTTACCCGGATAAAGTATCTTCGCATTGGGATAGGCTGTTTTGAATGTTGCTGCAATCTCGTGTACATTGGCTTTCAATCCGACAATCATCGGCTTATTGGCTTGTCCCAGTCGTTTCATCTCGTAGGCGGCACAACACATAATCAGAGTCTTACCTGCCCCCACCTCGTGATCGCCGATGCCCCCGCCGTTTTGTTTGAGCATCCAGACGCAGTCCTTTTGAGATTGATATAAATCGGGAATGCCCAAACCTTTCAAATCCAATCCCGGAAAGGTTTGGTGGGAGCCATCATACTGCGGACGCACAAAGCAGTTGAATTTTTTATTATACGAATCGGCTAGTTCGTTTTGAAACTCCGGCGATTGCTCATTCAACCAGTCCGAAAAGCCATTACGCATCTCGTCTATCTTGCTGTTGGCCATTTGTATGGCTTGCCCATCGGGTACTTTTACATTTTTGTCCTCTCCGGTCTCGGGATCAGTTACTTTGATAGTCTTGGTAATATTGGGTGTTGTATTCAATAAGGCGTGTTTGAGCAGATGAACACCTGTATATAGCTTACTTTCTCCCTGTACTGCAAACTTTTCGTTGATAATCAGGTTGCTCTTATCGGCTTTAACCGTATAGTCATCGCGCGAAGCATAGTAAGATATATCGACATCCACTTCGAAGAGTTTTCCAATATATTTCTCATAGACATCCGTTCCAATCCACCTTTCTCCCAGATTAAAATCCAATTCTTCGTATCTGATCGGCTGTGGAATAGCATCCTGTAAGGCTTTTAGTGACACTTGGGAACGGATATCATCGGGATGATTCAGTACGTAACGTTCGACCAATTCGGACTTTTCGACCACATTGCCTGCGATAAAGCGGTCGCTAACTTCGTAATTCTGTACCAATGGATTGTAAAAGATACGTCCATCCAAATCGTGGATGATCTCATCTCTATTTTTAGACGGTAAAAGAGAATCCATATAGTCTAAATGTACCTCTCCGTACTTATTCAAAGAGGCGATCAGGGCTTCATCGGAAGTATCGACAACCTTTATTTCATTGGGATTAAAAGCCACGGGTATGGAAAATATATCTGCTTTTTGCAGCTTGCCATCAACTGCACGTTCTAACGAGAGTATCTCCCGTCCTCCGGTATCCATTTTGATAACATCAAGGTTTCGTTTATCGTTAAGGTTGCCATATCGTTTGACAAAATTGTCATAAACCAAATTCAGATTGCTCCGAAGTGAAGCATGCTCGGTCAGATGTTTGGCTTCATGGTTATACAGTGTATGATAAAAGTCCCTGATTTCTATATATCTACTGATCTTTGCCTTTTGGTCAAAAGCTATTTCCAAGGGCTGAAATTCAGCTCCGTCTTTGTAACGTTCTTTCAGAAAGCCTATCTGCCCTTGATCTTCGACTAAAGAGCCTTGCTTGTGGAATACAGCAAGTGCTCCCGAATAAGGGCGAAGCTCTAAACTCAGTTTCGGTTGTTCTATCACTTTTGAGTTTGAAGTCCTTTTGTTATCAGAAGAAAACATACTGAGCTGTACGGGTTTCCCATTTTTAGTAGATACAGTTTTTTTCTTCCCTTTAACGGGTTTTATTTGACTGCGTTCTTCCTGTGAAAAACCGAAGAGATCATATAAGGATAAAACAGGCTCAGAGACATTGACTTCAAGTATTTGCTCGGGAATATTTTTCTTTTCGGCTTCGAAAGAAACTGATTGTTCCTTTCCTATTTGGTGGACGTCTCCCAACTGCTCATCCGAAAGTACGTCCTCAAAACCGAGCGAATGTTCTTCCCAATCTAACTCGTGTGTACCTTTTCGTTCCTCTTCCAATTCGGACTGTTTTTTGGCATAACCAAGCAAATGCTGATTGTATAAATCTATGTTCAGATTGGCTTTCAGATCACTTTTAAGCATCTGTCCCATATAATCCGCCATTTCTGCCATACTGCCCTCATACAAAAATACCTGAGCAGATTTTCCGTAAGGATCGGTGCCGATAGTACTCTTGGTTTGTACCACACGCCCCAAGTTGTAGAAATAATTGTTGTTGTAGGTTTCTGTCTCCCGGTGTAGGGAACTAGTCACAAATAGTTCTTCCCAGAAATTCAGTTTTTCTTTTCCTGTATTCTTCTGTAAAACAATCAGGTCGCTACCGACCTCTGTTCCGGCATAATCGGTAAAGAGGTTATTGGGTAAACGGATAGCTGATACCAGATTGGTATTTTTCATCAGCCATTTGCGGATAGGCTCATTGCTCGGAGAATTCATCACTCCCTGTGAAGTGATATAAGCCATCAGTCCGCCTTCACGTAAGGTATCGACTCCCTTTAGAAAGAAATAGTTGTGAATGGTACGAGTAGCATCTTTGTGTAACGGACTCTTTTTATTGAAACCCGCATCAAAAACACTTATATCGCCAAAAGGGATATTGCTGGCTACCACGTCGAAATAGTTGTTGTATCGGTTCTCAATACTTTCAAACCCTTCGATATTGACTTTCTCTTCTGTATGTAGATGCGATAATAACTTTCCGGTTAGCAGGTCTTTTTCAAAAGCGAATTTTTCTACATTGTTGTCATTATAAAAAGCTTGCGAGAACTCTCCCATACCTGCCGATGGATCAAGAAATCGATTAACAGTTATGCCTGCTTCCTCAATGGCATTACCCAATGCCTGCACAATTTCAGGTGGTGTATAAAAAGCGGTCAGTACCGAGTTCTTAATACTGTTGAAATAGGCTTTGTACTCCTTCTCCGATGCTGTATTATCCCGTATAACCTGATGCAGCTCGACCACCATCGGAAAAAGATCGAGTTCAGATTTTGTCCAATACTGCGTGTCAGTCAACGTATTTGCCGGATTCAGTACACATTTCAATCCTCCGAATCCCGAGTATTTCTGCATAATCAATCGCTCGTCATCGGTAGCTGTCCTTTGCTCCCTTTCGAGAGCAAGGACAGTACGGATGGCTTCTATATTAGCCCGCAGATGCGTTTTTTTATTGTATGCCATGTTCTTCCAGCCACAGGTCAATACATCCGGTCAATTCGGTATAGAGCATATTATACTCGGGAGAATACATAAACTCATCAGAGAGAACATAAGGAAGTAGGTACTGTGAGAAGACAGATTCGCATAGGGAGAGCAGTTTCTTTGCATAGTCTTCCGCTTCACTTTGCGGAATAATATCAGAAAATTCGTTCCACAACACATGGACGATAGTATCGTGTCGGGAAAAGAGCAATCCCCGAAAGAGAGTCAGATTTGCCAGTTCTTCGGCTTCAATATGGGAAAGACCGTCTTTGACAGCATCAGAGTAGGCTTCGGATGCTTCATCGGCTCTGCTCCTGATAAAATCGGTATCGGTAGCCAGTGTCGGATGGCTTTCTTTCAGAAATGACAACAGGCTTAATCTGTAATAGGATAGCTCCATCGGGTTAGTATCTTTTTTCTTCATAATGGTTTCTATATGCGATGATTAAAAAAATCCCTACCTTTGTCTCACTTCAATTTGTTCATAACTGTTTTCTTCGTATGATGTCGAGAGACATAGCGGGTTAAACTTGGATAAGTTGGATAATTAGTGAGGTGCTTGGGAGGGATACCCAAGCACCGTTTTTTTAGGCCTATTTCTTCTTGAGTTTGCCCCCTCTATATGAACTATTGTCGAATACAAACTTGATTTTGTATTCCTCGTCCAGCACCAAAGCTGCATCGAAGTGCTTGCCTGCCTTGCTTTTGAAACCCTTGATGGTAGCAGTCTGTTTACCTTGCAACAATAGCTGTAACACATCATTCGATAAGGTCTTTCCGGCAAGGGAGGTAAAAAGTATCAGATCACAATCAGGCGTGGCACCCGACGCAGTATTATTTCCCGAACACTTTGCCACTTTCGGATAGAAATTGATCGGAAGGCCGCATTTCGGACAATTGACCGTTTCTTGCTTGGGTAGGGACAAGGAAGCGTTCAGTAGCTCATCGGTTATCTGTGTGGCATACACTTCTATTCCTTTCTTGAAGTTCGCAGCATCTGCTGTTCCTGCTTCAATCTTGGCAAAGGTATCTTCCCACATACCCGTCATTTCTACATCGGCAATACGTTTATCTTTGACTGCATGATAGACAGCTAAACCTTTTTCGGTTGGAACAAGTGACTTTTTCTCTCTGATCATATAATCCCTCCCAAAGAGCGTCTCTATAATAGATGCTCGTGTTGCAGGAGTACCAATACCGCAAGTCTTGAGGACCTGGCGTTGTTCTTCGCTTTCCAAATCCTTGCCGGCTGACTCCATCGAACTAAGCAAACTTGCCTCAGTATGTAGTGACTTAGGCTTGGTTAACTTTTCCAATAGCTGAATACGACTAACAGCCAATTCCTGTCCTTCGGAGAGTATTGGCAATTCCTTTTCTCCGGTTTTCTCCTGCTCTTTATTTTCTTTGGCAAAAACATCTCTCCATCCGGCTACTTTGGTTACCGAGCCTTTGACTGTATACAGTACATCGGCACAATTCAAGATGACGGTCGTCTGGTCTTTGATACATTTTAGAGAAAATGCTTCGAGCATACGCCCGGCAATCATGTCGTAGACTTTACGCTCATCATAGCCAATGTTGCCGGGGATATTTTCAGTAATGAGCAGGGCATGGTGGTCGGTTACTTTTTTAGTATCTACACTGTGTATATTCAGACTTTGAGTAGAAAGGGCTTTGGCAAATGAGCCAAACACAGGGTGTGTTGCCAGTTTTTCAATCAAAGCAGGTATTTCGTTAAATACATCGTCGGAAATATAACGACTGCCTGTTCTCGGATAGGTAATATATTTAGCCTCATAGAGTTTTTGAGCCACCGACAAGGTTTTGTCTGCCGAAAAGCTATATTTACTATTAGCTTCTTTTTGCAGAGTGGTCAGGTCGTATAATAAGGGTGCTTCCTGTACGATTTCTCTGGTTTCGATACTTTGGACGATGACAGCTTTTTGGAGTCTCTGTTTCTCATGCAGTTCTTTAGCCGTTCCACGAGATTCAATACGATCTTTGGTGGTGGCAGTAAATTCCTGATTGCCGGAGGATGTATCCAAACGTAGCTCCCAGAAAGGGACAGGTGTGAAGTTTGTATGTTCCAGATATCGGGAGCAGACCATTGCCAATGTTGGTGTCTGTACACGCCCGAGTGAGAAAACGCCTTGTCCGGCAGCAATACTTAAAGCTTGGGAGGCATTGATGCCTACTAACCAATCGGCTTCACTGCGGGATTTAGCAGCTTCGTAGAGTTTGTCGTAGCTGCTGCCGGCTTTGAGGTTTTGTAAGCCATCCCGAATAGCTTTATCAGTCAAAGAACTGATCCATAAACGATCGAAAGGCTTTTGACAATTCAGGTAATGATAGATATATCGGAAAATCAAACATCCTTCTCTTCCGGCATCGGTAGCGACAATAATCTTGTCGCACTGATCAAATACTGAACGAATGACTTTTAGTTGTTTCAACGCTCCGGGATCAGCTTGGTATTCTTTGCCAATTCGTTTTTGTCGGGGCACCAGTTTAAACTTTTGAGGTAGAATGGGTAATTCTTCTCTCACAAAGCCCTGTAGACCATACTGTTCGGGCATGGCTAATCCGATAAGATGGCCCAATGCCCATGTTACAATGTAATTGTTACCGGAAAGGTATCCGTCTTTCTTATCGTTCGCTCCTACGATAGCGGCGATTTCGCGGGCTACCGAAGGTTTTTCTGCTATAATTGCAATCATAGATTTTTAATATTTTAATGTGATAATATGCCAGTGGAATACAGTTAACAATATTCAACCTATTGACAAATGGAATTTGAATATTTATAGAATAGAAAGGTCTGAGACCGTTACATTTTTATTCCTTTGGATTTCTTGACTTCTTTCTTCTGCTCCTCTTTCTTTTCTTGTTGTTTTTCGCTCAGAGCAGTTTGTCCATTTTTGAGAGGTTCTTTAACATTTTTGGTAGCTTCGTTAGTCTTGCCTTCAGAATTGACAGCCACTTGTGTATTGGAAGCATTGTCAGGCTTGACCTCTGCTCCCTGTTTCTTGGCTCTATCGGGATTCCATTTGAAAAAGTCCAGTTTTTCCTTTTCGGTATTAATTTTGATATAGGCATTGAACTTCTCTCCGACTTTATCGGTCATACCTGTCACATAGATCGTCTTATGTTCTTTTAGGTCCTTTTGCTGCTGCGAGGAAAGTTCTGCTCCCAATAATTTGGTCGGAATGCGGAAGCCTTCCTGCTGGTTCTGTTGTTGCGATTGGTTCTGTTTGGGAGTATTGTCAAACTTAAACTCTAAACTTCTGCGATCGGCATTGATTTGTACCGTAGCATTGAACATTTTGTCATTTTTAGAAGTCATTCCCTCCAGATAGACGGCTTTGCCTTCGGATAGGTTCTTCTTTTGCTCATCATTTAGCGTTACACCTTTGACCTCGTTTGGGATCTTGATCTTATCGGCTCGCACGGCTACCAATTCATTGGTCAGCTTATCGACTGAGAGAAAAGCCATCATCTTTTGGTCTTTGACAGGCTCTATCTCTACCAAACGTCCGGCATGACCAGTCTGGAGAAGATTCTGTTTATCTTCTTCCTGTAGGCGTACTCCATAGATGAAGCCATCAAGTTGTGGTTCTTTACGCACGGCATGGACAACAAGATTAAGTTTACCATCAGTATTTTCACGTAAGGATAATCGGGCATCGGTACGGATATAGCTATCGCCGACTTCTGTTCTGATAGGTAATAAGGCTGGAGTTTTCTGCCAGTTGAGCAGGTTATCCAATGTCTTTTTATCTATCATGTCTTTGGTAACGCCCACTTTCTCGAATTGTGACCAGTCGATGCGGCTTTCATCAATAGCCTGATACGGTTTCTTGGCAAAGGCTTCAGGTAAAACACGGATTTCATCCATGAATTTTTTATTGGATGGGTTCTCGGGATTTTTGAGCATATTACTCAGAATAGTTGCGATATTGTCTATTGCATTGAGCGGGACTTTGAAGAAATGGAAGTGGGTAGGTTCCTTGCACTGGCGCATAAAATTAGACATGAAGTTTTCTAATGCATTGTCATGCTTGTCGATTTTTAAGAACTCGGGCTCGTTTTCTTTCTTGGGTTCTACGGTTTTGGGTGTGCCGTCTTCGTTCAATCCGGTAACTACTTTCGGATTGGTGCTGCCTTGTTCTGTGACCAACAGAACATCTTGTTCTTTGGACTGGTCTTTTAATTTTCCATTCATAATAATAATTTTAATTGAATTAGTTGTTTCTCACGACTCAGCAGAGTTCAAACAGAATTTGACTCTGCTCTCGCTGTTTGAAACAGTGGATAATTAGTGAGGCACTGCCTCTTTTGTTTATAAAATTCCCGGGGATAACGGGATGATAAATTTTATCGGAGGCTAATGTAAAACGAAAATCGGCAGGATGTATTGATTTCCTATTCGGTGGCAGTGTTTGGCGTTCATTTGGTAGTATGAAATATCAAAGTGCATATAGATAATAAAAAAGGACCCCCACGCTGTCTCAGCGGAGGGGTTCAACCAACCATAAAAAATAATTATGAGTAAGAATAAACATCAATCATCCTCACGGATTTCATCATCCCTTTTTTTAGGAAGGGTTTTCTTATCATCTTTTTGTTTTTGGATATAGTCCATAATATCCGATTCTAGATAGAAGGTCTTTTGCCCTATTTGCATATAGGGTAATAAGCCTAAACTGCGGAGGCGTTGCAGACTACGTTTACTGAGTTTAAGTATCTGACATACATCTTGATTATCAAGTATATCTTCGCCATTCAGCCTGTTCTTTGCTTTTAGTAGTTTGAGCACTTCTTTTAATAGGTTTAAAATCTGCTCCATGCTATTATCAAATTTATTATCGTCTAGCTCCATATTTTTTGTATTCAAATTACTTTGAGACAAAGGTCTATCTTTTAGAGCAAGGCTATTCTCAGACTGAGAGATCTATTTTTACAATAATTATTTATTGACTGGCATACAGTGTGTTAATTGTGATGAAAAGTTGATATTTCAACACAAAAAGAATTTGTAACCTGAGATTAGTCACAAATTTAAAGGGTTGCAAATCTTTTGCAATCTCATGATGAAATACAAAATATGAGTTAATACATAAAAGAATATCCAAACTTATAAAATTCCGGAATCCAAGGAACTGTAATTGATATTCAGTCATTTATATTGTTATTGTAATTTTAGACTTATTGTTTAAATAATACATATATTTGTATTCTTAATTTTTTACTATAAAAATATTTATGCATACTAAAGTTGATTTCCATCTAATAGAACGAATCACTAGAGAAGATGAGAAAGCTTTCGAAGAACTATACAATAGTTATTTTGTATACTTATGTACATGTGCAAACTCTTAAGTATTATTATGAAGAACAAAGGCTTTTATTTTTTCTGTGGAGGTATTCTCGTTTCCACCTTAACAGTTTCGGCTCAGAAGGGGAAAAAGGTGGCTAAACCTAACATTATTTATATCATGTGTGATGATATGGGATATAACGACTTAGGATGCTATGGTCAACCGTATATCAATACTCCCAATATTGACAAGATGGCAGAGCAAGGAATGCGTTTTACGCAAGCCTATTCGGGAAGTCCTGTTAGTGCACCTTCGCGTGCATCTTTTATGACCGGACAACACTCCGGGCACGCAGAAGTGAGAGGGAACAAAGAGTATTGGAAAGATGCCCCGATAGTAATGTATGGAGAAAATAAAGATTATGGAGTGGTTGGTCAGCATCCCTATGATCCCGAGCACATCCTTATTACAGAAATAATGAAAGATAACGGATATACTACAGGTATGTTCGGAAAGTGGGCAGGTGGATACGAAGGTTCAGTATCTACTCCTGATAAACGTGGAGTGGATGAGTTTTACGGATATATTTGTCAGTTTCAGGCACATCTATATTACCCCAACTTTTTAAATAGATATTACAAATCATTGGGCGATATGTCTGTTATACGTGTGACTATGGAGGAGAATATTAAATACCCGATGTTTGGCGATGATTACAATAAGCGTAGTCAATATTCAGCGGATATAATCCATCAGGAGGCAATGGGATGGTTGGATAAACAGGGTGATGAACAGCCTTTCTTTGGCATCTTCACATATACTTTGCCACATGCTGAGCTAGTACAACCTAAAGATTCTATTTTACTTGAGTATAAGAAGCAATTCTTTTTAGATAAGACATGGGGAGGTAGCGAAGGATCTAGATATAATGCTTCAATTCATACCCATGCTCAGTTTGCTGCTATGATTACCCGTCTTGATAAATATGTAGGTGAGGTAATGGATAAATTAAAGGAGAAAGAATTGGATGAAAATACAATAGTCTTTTTCACCAGTGACAATGGTCCCCATGAAGAAGGAGGTGCCGATCCTCAATTCTTCGGACGTGATGGCAAATTACGAGGTCTGAAAAGAGAGTGCTACGAAGGAGGAATCCGTGTTCCTTTCATCGTTCGCTGGCCCGGAAAAATACAGGTAAATGAAGTAAATGATCATCAACTTGCTTTTTATGATTTAATGCCTACCTTCTGTGATTTAATAGGTGTGAAGAATTATATAAAGAAGTATGCTAATAAAAATAAGAAAATCGATTATTTTGATGGTATTTCTTTTGTCCCAACTTTACTTGGCCAAAAGAACCAGCAAGAACATGACTTTCTTTATTGGGAGTTTGATGAAACAGACCAAATTGCGGTTAGAATGCAGGATTGGAAATTGATTGTAAAAAAAGGAAACTCTTTTCTTTATAATCTGTCTACGGATATTCATGAAGACTATAATGTGGCAATAGACCATCCTGAGACGGTAAAGGAAATGATCGAAATTATAAGATCGCAACATACACCAAATCCTCACTTCTCAGTTACTCTTCCTTTTATCCATTAGGCTCTATATATTATAGTTGTCGGGGTAACCTGACAACTATCTCATGAATTATAAATACACCTATAATATCTTTAGAGCGGAATATAACCATTAATTTAAGTCAATTCTCTTACGCTTTTCATTTCCTTTTCTAATCCGGAGAAAAACATTTGTATATGTGTCCAAGTATCTGATATTGATAATTTATCACTATAGCCTTCAATTATTCGTAAGTAGAGCGTAATCATAGAGGTGAAAAACATTACATTGATCCTTAAAAAGTCTATATATACCAAATACAACTGGTCGCTATGTAGTGGATGTAAAGAAGGTCCTCTTTCTCCTTTGTCTCCCTCTATAAATATAAACTCAATCGTTTGATAGGGGTCATTATGAGCTATCTTTGTTAAGTATCCATAGAATTCAACTCCTTCCTTAATCGTATCAGACATCTTAGGCATTTTCTTGGGTAATTTTTTACCCTCTGAATTTTCTAGCTCTCTTATTCTTGATATGATTTCGAAGCATCTCCGCATCAATGTAATCGCCTCTACGTCATAACCCTTCATTATAAGATCAGAGATTAGATAATAGCTTCTAATATATGTTCCTAAAAAATAGATAATATGTCCGTCATCATCAGTTATATTTTCTTGTGGATTATTGATTAATTCACTTTTTAAATCTATCAATATTATATCTGATAGAACTCTTAATGAAAAAAGAGTGGTTTTCTCATACTTTTTGTATAATTCACTATTCTGATCCTCCTTACTCTTCAATTTTCCTTGATAATCACATGACCTCCTAAGTAATTCTTCAAATAAATCATTTTTCTCTATTTCCATATTCTACACATATCAATTTCTTATAATCAAATAAAGATAAACATATTATCGTACAATTGATACGCAACAGAATATTTAGGCATATTTTATCTATTAAGCCTTTCTCACATTTCTTCTATAACATAAAAGATTAGAATATTTATTTTTTGAGCGATTACATTCGGAAGCCTCTCCTCATTTTAACTTCTTCCTTTTTTCGTTTTTTGAATTCTCCCTGATCTACCTTTCCAATCAAGATTCGATCATTATTGACATCAATAATCTTTTTGATACCCATTGGCTCTCTGGAACGCATATTCGAACTTTCTATCACAGGCTTCGGCGTACACTAACTTTTAATTTAGTGGCTGCGTTTGGTGTTCATTTGGTATATGAAACAAAAAAAATCCCCCGATTTTTGCAATATAGGAATCTCCAACTCAAAATACTATGGTCGTAAAGAATCATTGAGAAGATTTATATCTGTTCGGTACTTTTATCAAATTTATTATCGTCTAATTCCATGACCTTTTAGATCAAGGCTATTCTCAGTCCGAGACACTTGTTTTTGCGCTAAACATTTACTGGTTGAATATCAAGCAATTATAAATTCATGAGGCAGTTTTTTTTATACAAAGAAAGCCTGTAACCTAAGGCTATGAGTAATTCAAAAAGTATTTAAGTGTATTTTGTGCTCTCTATAAATATCTACGCAGGGTTAATAAAACTAAGAGTGGGAATATATACTGTGATAACAATGGCGTGAAAAAACAAAATTCCAATATCAGGGTAACTGGTTTACCTTATAAAGAAGAATTTGTAGTTCACGCCATATACCTATAGCATGAGTACTATTCTTACTCTTCTTTATATTTTAAAAATTACCAGTTTTTAGATATTAGAGTTCGAAAAATATTCATATATCTACTTAAAAAACAATTAGTCCTCTAAGCATTATTTATTTAATTTCCTATTATACAGTCATTTTTGTCATCTTTTTTTCGTTTATATTTATTATTCTTAGCATCACCCTTCTCCATCCTTTCCCGAAAAAGCCTTCGCATTTTATCAATGTAAGTAGTCGGATTTTCCCGAATTGTCAGATCATACCATGCACGTTCTGAGGTATGAGTCAGATCAATATTATAGATAAATTCATAGTATTCAATAATCTGACTCAGGCTAACTTCGCCATGATTCAATGATTGGACACAATATTGCCCATAAATCAGTTCCATTAAATCTATTTTACTGCCTGTCCATGTCAATCTCACTTTAGGGAAAGGCAAATTATATAAATCATCAACTTTTGCCAGTTCAGTCAAAATATAATCTTCCACCTGATTGTTCGCTAATATTTTAGCTATCTTGTAATCACAGGACGTAGAAAATAGGGGATCACGTTCAAAGGAAAAGCTTTCCTGATAAAGCGTATTGTCGAAATGCCCTCTAAGAAAATATTGCCTATCGTTACTTGTTTCGCCGGAACGGTAATAGCGATAAATAGCATTGTTCTTATCAAAGAAATCTTTGATTCTGCATAGTTCCTTTTCAAGATAGTTTCTCACCTCCATATCACCTCCGATAGGGCGATTGAGTTCAATATTGTACACTTTTCGGTAGTAAATCAAATCGCAGAGTAAACTTGGTTTGATTTGTTTAAAGAAAAGCATTTCTTCCTCTTCATTTTTGAATCTGTATTCGCAAACAAAGGTTCTCAGTCGTTCAAAAGCATCTTTCAGAACAATAGTCAGTTCTCCAGCTTTTTTCAATGTGTCGAAATTCTTCGCATTGATCTGCCGAAGAGATTGATCGACTTCTTTCATTAGGTTACTCGAAAATTGAATCATAAGCAAATATTTAAGTGAATAATATAAAATGACAGGGTGACAACCACCCTGTTCTTTATTCAAAGTTCCTTAGCTTTATACTTTATGTTTCAGGGCTCTAATCATATCAAGAGTCATTTTATTTTAATGGTTGCACCTTGTGGCGATACAATAATACATTCGTTCTTATATAATCCTGCTGACTGAATGTCTGCCAATTCGTCTTGCAGGTATTTTTGAAAATTGGAATAGGTATTCATTATTTATTCCTCCTTTGTTATTGAGTACTTAATTTTTTTACAATGCGACACATCTCATCATAGTTTTCTTCCATAGATCTGAGTAATTTATATTGAGCACGTGTACGTACCAGATTATGCGTATCATTTTCTACCTTGTAGTAGTTATCTCCGTCGATATAATCCATAAGGAAACGGAGCATTTGTTCGAATGTGATGTATTTGGCCGAAAAAGCAAGGTTCTCTATTTCAGACTCTGTAAGAAATGATTTTGCTTCGGAAAGATAGCCTTCAGTATAACTTTCAAACATATCCATTTTGAGAAATACATTATCTGTATTCTCTTCATCTTCTTTGCCGGCATTGGCATATGAACGGATAGCATCACCATAATCGTTCAAGCAGATACTACTAAGGACTGTATCCAGATCGATAACACAGAGGACATTTGATTGTTGATCAAACAAAATGTTACTAATTTTGGTATCGTTATGTGTTACACGGATTGGTATCTCTCCTGTTTCGGCTTTAGACCAAAAATCCAGCATCTCCTTACGTCTGTTTTCTATTTGAGCAATCTCAGCCTCCACTTTGTCTTTTCTTCCTACGGGATTTCTGCTCAGGACATCATCCCATTGTTGGAAACGAAAACGCATATTATGAAATCCGGGCAGAATATCAGCCAATGGCTCTTTCATATCAGCCAGCATTGCTTGAAATTTGCCTATACCCTTGCCCCCTTGTGCCGCTAGTGCAGGCGAATCGGCAGATTCATAAGCTACAGTATTTTCTATAAACAGACAGGCAGCCCAGTATTCATTGGACTCGTCTTTACTATAGAGTTTGTCGTCGCAGGTAGGGACTACTGTAAGTGCTTCACGTAAAGGGTTTCCTCCCTGTTGTTCTATTTTTTGCTTCAGATGGGTAGTTACTTTATAAATATTGTCCATCATTGCGGGAACATTTTTAAATATGTTCTTATTTTTTCGTTGTAAAATATAATTGGGTTGATCACCCTCTGTTTCTACAAAGAATGTATCATTGATCAGCCCTCCTTTGACCGGACGTATTTCTTTGATTGTTCCCTCAAACATAAAGGTTCTCGCTATTCGCTTCAATTGGTTTTCCATATTCATATAAGTAAATGAAAGTATTTAATGATATATTTTCAATTCATAGTATCCTTTGGCTTATATACTTACCAAAGCAATGAAAGTAGCGTCAAGTGTACTTGAACTATGCCGAATCGCGATAAGCGACTAATGAATTGAATAAATAGGTCTACGACCTTAGTGCCGTTGTTAATGACTTTGAGTATTTAAAATGGTAGTTCCGCCAACGGAGTAAAACTCTGTAGCGGAACAAACCATTTACTTTGCTTACTCGTATTTGAATCCTGTTTTTTGTCTTATTTCGTTCTCTTTTGAGATAGGTATCAATGTAAAGCCCCAGCTGTATTCCTGATTAGCCGGAATGCTGTATTCCGGCTCGGGCCTTGCGCCCCAACTGTTATATCCGGCAACTCCATACTGTTTCATATCTACACATACCTCTACAAAGTCTCTCGGAACGATGTCATATTCATGTGTTTGCTTTCTGAGTACGTCTTTTGCTTTTTCGGGATCTTTGTTTGCTATTTCGCCCGGAGACATATTACGCCATTGATAGTCGGCATCCGATTCCTGAGAGTCGAAGTCTTCCACCGAATTTCTTAATGCATTGAATCCGACTGTGGTATTTGCTTCTATCAATAGTCCCTTGCCGGTACTGTTATTTAAAGCTACCCAACGTGTATCGGTATGATGCCCGTTTTCCTGTGGACGTACATATGGATAATACATATCCTCGGCGGTAGTTTTGAACAATCCTACCAAGGTTCCTTTATGCCTGTCCAGATAGTTTTCTTCGGGGCCACGGCCTAAATATTGCACATTATTCATAGCTGCAGGCAGGCGGAAACGTACACCAATACGAGGAACTTCCAGCATGGCAGCCTCTCTGGCTTGCTTCTCATTACTATCCGCTTGTGTAGCTTCTTTGGCTTCGGCAGTCAGTTCGGCCTTATTTTCTTTTGCCGTGGTTGATGTAAACCTCATTGATGCATTCACAATACCGGATGTATAGATTTTATAATCAACAATATAATCATTCCCTGCTACGAGTTTATAGACCACTGACAACAAGGCTATATCTCCGGTCATTGCTACAGTAGCTTTCGATACTTTAAAATCTTTGCTCGACTGTTTCCATATTTGCAAACGTTTAGGGGCACCATTACCGTAGTCATTATCTGTAGGTCCTCTCCAAAAATTAGGTTGTATACCGAATCCTTCCGTGAAATATTCAGTCCCGTCCACTTTATAAGACGTAACGATACCTTTTTGTTCGTCAAATACAAAATTCACTTTCGAAGAAGATACAGATAATGTATTCCCCGATTCCGAAACAGCCAGTTTAGGGCCGCTTGTATTTTTATAGGCTTGTTTTTCTGCTCTTACAGGCAGTTCAAACTGATCATAAGCTATGATATGTCCAACAGGGACGAGAGGTTCCTGCTGTTTTGTTGTCACCTCAAAGTTTACAAAATATTCTGTGCCCGGTTTGGTCTTCAGCTTCGATACCGGAATGGTTACAACCATTGAATCTTGAGGTGCAATCTGAAGCGGTAACACGGCTTCTTTGATTGAGATCCCATTTTCCAGAATCTTATATTTAACAGTATATTTCGACAGATTAGAGAAGTAGAAACGATTCTTAATTTTTATTTGTCCTTTGCTCAAATCCTCTGCTTCGAAACCGACATTCTGATGCGTGTACTTCACTTCTGTCATTGCCGGGTGCGGGGTTTGGTCGGGATTTACAATACCATCGGCTACGAAATTACCATCGGATGGTTGGTCCTTGCCAAAATCGCCTCCATAAGCCCAAAAGTACTTTCCGTCTTTATCTTTTACTTTTACTGCATGATCGATCCACTCCCAGATATAACCTCCTTGCAGGTTTGGATATTTGTAGACTTGCTGCCACTGATCGTACAGGTTTCCGCTGGAGTTACCCATAGCATGTGAGTATTCGGAAGGAATGTAAGGACGGTTATCTGCACTTTCTGTTCTGCGTCCGTTTTTACCATAGTACTCGAAAGACTTAGCAGACGGGTACTGTGGTACTACCATATCGGTATTCCATTCTTCCAACGCTCGTTCGTAGTTTACAGGGCGTGCCATCAGGTTTTTATCGAGGTCTTTAATGAGTGTATAAGCGTTATAAAAATTATATCCGTTTCCGGCTTCATTTCCTAACGACCAGATGGTTAAGGATGCATAGTTTTTGTTTCGTTCAAACATATTTCTTATCCTGCTCAAATGACTTTCGAGATAATCGGGATTATGTCCGAGTGTTCCGCGTTTACCTTCATCAATATGCCCTACGGCACCTTTACGCATATCGTCCTGATAAATGGTATAGTACATTCCATGCGATTCTATGTTGGCTTCATCATATACATATACCCCAAACTCGTCGCACATTTCATAGAACTTACGGTCTTGCGGATAGTGACTCAAACGAACAGAGTTGATATTGTTGAGTCTCATCAACTCAAAATTGCGACGCATTTGCTCAGGAGTGAT
>RRZU011751093.1_pt1 | contig 16725 bp, 14 predicted proteins | sample 2165561 | NCBI WGS metagenome assembly RRZU01 (sample SAMN10456909, study PRJNA506462) | wastewater metagenome | isolation source: wastewater sludge | place: USA: Moscow, Idaho
CCAAGGGTTGGGCTGTTCGCCCATTAAAGTGGCACGCGAGCTGGGTTCAGAACGTCGTGAGACAGTTCGGTCCCTATCTGTTGTGGGCGTAGGAGATTTGAGGAGCTCTGACACTAGTACGAGAGGACCGTGTTGGACGAACCGCTGGTTTATCGGTTGTTCCGCCAGGGGCATTGCCGAGTAGCTAAGTTCGGAAAGGATAAGTGCTGAAAGCATCTAAGCACGAAGCCATCCTCAAGATTAGATTTCCATGAGGGTCGTTGGAGACTACGACGTTGATAGGCTGCAGGTGTAAAGACAGAGATGTCATAGCCGAGCAGTACTAATAGCCCGAACTTTCTTTTTGCAAAACAACGCGAAGTATAGTGTTTTTTGATTCTTTTTTCTAAGGTTGTCTATTTTGTTAACGTCATTAGAGACTGAGTATTAGTAATAATATCAGTGAACTATTTTAGGTGGTTATAGCGTTGGGGCTCCACCTCTTCCCATTCCGAACAGAGAAGTTAAGCCCAATGGCGTCGATGGTACTGCATATTTGTGGGAGAGTAGATAGCTGCCGTTTTTCAAAGGGAGAGTGTTTTCTTAAATGAAGATACTCTCCCTTTATTTTTTTTATCATCGATGCTTTTTTATCGTAACGCTTATGCTCTAAGTTTTACTAGGGCTGGGAGTTTTTCAGAAAAATGTAGAAAAATTGGATAATATTTTCTACAGAAAAGAAATTCAATTAGCTTTGTCACGGACTTTTATTCAACATAAAAAAGATAGTGAAAGCAAGTTTAAGAGATAAAATAACCCCTTTCCTAAATAAAAGGTATCTTCTTTTATTTTTTTTTCTTGGACTTTGTTTTTTTCTTTGTTATTTCATAGCAAGGCAATATATTCTCGAAACTAATTCTTATAAGATTTTTGGAAGGTGGTATGCTAACATTTTAGGCAATGCAAGTGCTGAATTGTTGAATTGCTTTGGGTATAAAGCCCACTATTATGGATCTTCAGATCAATTAATTGTAGACGATGGATTTATTCAGAATATACTTCCTCGTTTGCGATTGAGGCTTTTCCTTCTTGCTTTTCTTTTTCCACTTTTTATCCCTAAAATATACAGAAATAAAATTTCCGTATTGGTGGCTGGCTTTTTTGTCTCTCTTTGTTTTCTTTTTTTTGTTTCTGTCGCAAGATTCTCTATTGATGCAATTTATCAACGACAAGATTTTCTGGAAGGGCAACTAACAAATTTAATTCTATATTTATCCAATAATATTTTACATGCGATAGGTTACGCCTCTTATTCTGTTGGAAGGTATATTTTTTTGGAAAAGAATTGGGTTTTTTTAGCAAATTCTTGCTTAGGAATAGGATTGATTGCCACGTTTATTTTTCTAATTTTTATAATAAAGAGTAATTGGATCAATAAAATTCTTTATATGCTTGTTGGCACACTTTTTATTATATTGATGAATGCCCTTCGTATTTCATTATTATTGGTTTATGTGTATAAAAATAATGGCAATTATAGCTTGTCCGTGGAAGTACATGATCTTTCTAATTATTTCTTTTATGTGATAGTGTTTGTGCTATTTTTACTATATGTATATTGGTTTCAAAATATTCATTTTGGGAGAAAGAAAAAAATATAAGTTTATACAAATAACAGTTCGTTGAATTGAATATTTCAAAAAGGATTTTTATTTTAAGTTGGATGAGTAAAGTTCGCATTAACTTACAGTAATCATAAAATTCCAAAAGGGCAATGATTCTCTAAGAAATAAGGGTATTATTTAAAACCTGATAATTTGTTTACACACAAATATGAGTTCCTTTTATCAAATCTTCAGCATCTTGTAAGCTGTTTAGCTTTCCGACATCAATCATTTTAAGGTTCAGGGGAGCAAAAGCCTTGATGGTAGAATATTCGCAAACGGACAAGTAAAAGTCAATGACAGAAAATTTATCTCCAAAAGAATCCATATATGGAAATAATTTTGGGGAAAATACATGTATTCCACTAAAGGCTAATGGAGAAAGTGTTTCAAGAGAGATGTTCTTGAAAGGAGTTTTTACTTCTTTTGTTTGTTTATTCATCCACGCCTTTAAATTCGAGTTTTCGTCGAAAAGCAAATAACGTGAGGTTTCTCTTTGGCTTACTAATAAAGTGGCAGCCGCATTTGCTTGAATGTGAAAATTATAGATATCACGCAGGTTCGTGTTCGATAAAATATCTACGTTGTGGATTAGAAAAGGCTCATCTTGAAAAAACCATTCAGCTTTTTTTATACCTCCACCTGTTTCCAATAACATTTCTCGTTCATCAGAAATGGTGATGCTAATGCCAAAATTATTATTAGTTTTTAGAAAGTCGATAATTTGTTCTCCAAAATGATGAATATTGATAATGATATCATCAAAACCTTCTTTTTTCAGCTTTAGAATAATATGTTCAAGGAGGGTTTTTCCTGCAATAGGCACTAGTGCTTTTGGAATACTGTCGGTAATGGGTTTAAGACGAGTTCCCAAACCTGCTGCAAAAATCATAGCTTTCATAAAAAAATGATTTTACCTTGTTCTCGATGTGTTAATACAACTGTTACGTTGTGTTTTTTTGCTAGATATTCAGCCAAATGTTGTGCTGCGTAGACCGAACGATGTTGTCCGCCTGTGCAACCGAATGAAAACATTAAATCTGTAAATCCTCTTTTTTGGTACCGGCTAACGGAGGTATTAGCCAACGCATACACATGTTCTAAAAATTGTAAAATTTCACCATCTTTTTCCAAGAAGTCTTTAACTTCTTTATCCGTTCCGGTTAATCTTTTGTATTTCTCGTATTTCCCCGGATTATGTATTGCTCTGCAATCGAAAACGTATCCGCCTCCATTGCCCGAGAAATCCTCCGGAATGCCTTTTTTGTAAGAGAAGCTATACACGCGAACAGTTAGAGAATCTTTTTTCTCAAGAAGTAATTGTTTTGGATATTTTTGTATCAACTGTTCCAACATTTCTGTCAGATAAGGTAATTCCTCAAATGTGTGTTTTTGAAGTAATTGTTTTAAGTTTTCTATGGCAAAAGGAATACTTTGGATGAAATGAGCTTTTCTCTCGATAAGCCCTCTAAATCCGTAAGCACCAAGAACTTGCAAATTCCTGAAAAGCATAAAATTGACTAGTTGAGCACGAAAGTTAATTTCATCAATGGTTGCATATGTTCTTAGAGAATGCAAATATTCAGATAGTAGATCTTCTCTTATTTCTTCGGACAGATTGGCTTTGGCTTGGTATAAAAATGATGCTACATCGTAGTAAATCGGACCTTTTCGACCTCCTTGGAAGTCAATAAAATAAGGCTCTCCGTTTTTAATCATGATATTCCTTGACTGGAAATCGCGGTATAAAAAAGTGTTAGTCTTTTCTTGTAAAAGCGTTTTAGCAAACACTTCAAATTCATTTTCTAAAATTTCCTCATTAAACTCTATTCCTGAAGGTTTTAAAAAATTGTATTTGAAATAATTCAAATCCCAGAAAATGGTTCTGTTATTAAATTCAGCTTGGGGGAAACAAATAGAAAAATCGAGATTCTTTGCTCCTTCGAATTGTATTTTAGGAAGTTGCGTAAAGGTCTTTTTCAGCATTGTTTTTTCGTCCACTGAAAAAGTACCAGTTTCTCTTCCTTGTTTAATAAAATCGAATAGGCATATCTCACCTAAATCTTCTTGTAAATAATAGTGACCGTCTTCTGAAACTGATACAAGTTTGGCTACATTTATGCCTTGTTTTGCAAAATGTTTGGAAAGGGTTATGAATGCTTTGTTTTCCTCGATAACTTCGCCATAAGCTCCGATAAGAGTCTCTTTTTCACCAAGAATTCGATAATATCTTCGGTTTGATCCAGAAGTCGGTAATGTATTAATAGAGATAACCTTACTTTGAGTGGTTTCTTCGAAGAGTTTTATGAGTTCTTGCATAGTACCGTCAATCATTTATATGCCCGAAGAAACAAGTTGAATATCATATTCGCGTGCAAAAGAAACTTCTTGTTCTCTAAAAGACTCAATTAGCACAGCTTCTTTTTTTCTTATTTGGTCTAAAATTGATTTAATTTTAGCGTTTTTTTCTTCTTCGGCTAGTGCAGATTTTTTGATTTCAAAAATAGTTCGATAATCTTTTATGAGGACGAGTTGATAAAACTCCAACAAGTTAGCCATAGCATCCCGCAACCCTGTCTCTTTTCGAAAGGGTGACATTTGTTTAACTTTATTTGTCGATTCTTTGGCCTGTTTTATGGCCTCTGACCAAATTGCATGAGCCTTTTTTAAATCGTTTTTGTTCAAACTGGCATTGAGATTACTAATTAAGTCCAATGTTTTTGTTTGTTCTCTTACCAAGTTGTCGTTATAATCAGCGGGAATAGTACAGCCCCAAAGCAACATGGTCATAGAAATTAAAACAATGTATTTCTTCATGATTAAGGTTTGGCTTGCTTTAATTCGTCAATTGATTTTTCTCTATTTTTTAAATCAGTTTGAGTCATGGAAATTTTTCTTTTTACTTCTTCTAATTTGTATTGGTACTTGTTTTTTTCTTCCTGTATTTTTTCAAGTTCTTTTTTTTCTTTTTGGAAAGTTTCATTGTTTATTGTAGGAACATTTCCTCCTGTCACAATTGTCTTTTTTGCATCGAAAGCTTTTTGTTTTTCTTCGTTTTTACGCAAAATATTTTCATATTTCTTTTGTTCCTTTTCTAGTTTTGCCAATGTTTTGGTAGTTTCTACCTTTCCTTCGGTTTCTTTGGTTAAAGCTACGTTATAACGATATTCTTTGATGGTTTGTTCTAGGCTAAGCAACCATTTACTAGCTCTTTTTCCCATGTCGTCATTCTTGACATCCACGTAGTTATCATAACCTTGAGAGACTAATAGGTCAATTGTTCCTGCTGTTTTTGAACCTGTAATACTGATGTAGAAATCGAATGTTTTGTCCCATAAATAATTATAGCGGATGCCTTTATAGGAAACAAAGTTGTTTTTTTCTTTTTTACCAGAAAGTCCTTCGTTTTCCAGTCTTTCTTTTATAGCCGCTGCAATATCTTCGGCAGGGTAAGTGAAAGTAATAGAATAAACTTCAACTTTATCTTTGTCCGGACCCTTAACGTTTTTTACCGATGGAACTCCGATTTGAGCAAAAATTGAGGCTGTTGAGAAAGCTAAAAGGGCAGTAGTTAAAAATATAAATTTTTTCATATCCGTTTGTTTTTAGTATACTAAAAGCAAAGATATATGTTTTTTTTATAAATCGCCATTCTCTTCGATGCCTTCATCAGAAGATTTTTGATTTTTTTGATTTTTCTTCATTTTCATGTTTCCAAAATTATAGGTAAGGCTTAATCGATAAGATCTTCCGGAAAAAGTATTTTCACTTTCCTGATAGAAGTTTTTTCCCCAAGTTATACTTTTGGTTCGCTGAGAATCTAACAAATCTTTTACAGATAAGCTTACATTAAATGTTTGGTCAAAAAATGATTTTTTTACGCCTAAGTCTACTCTATAAGACTCGTTTTGTGTCCCTTGAGATATTAATTGCGGTGAGTTATAATTGCCTGTAATTTGTCCAGAAAGGTTTTTCCCAAGAATGATATTAGCATTTATTCTTGCATTCCAAGAGATTTTTTCTGTTGAGGCAATGTCATATTCTTCGTTGCCTGCTAATTTTGAATAATACCCATTTAGCGTCGTCGTTAAGTCAAGTTTGTTACTGAATAATTTGTCTTTTGCAATTAGTTCAACCCCTGCAGCCTGCGATGAGGTTATGTTTTCATAAGTTGTTTCCATGACTTCATTTTCCATTTTTCTCACACTTTGTATGACATTCGATGTGTAACGATAATATACAGAAGCCGAAATAGTATGTCCTTGTTCCCAATTTTTTAGGTAATTAAATTCCAATGCATTGGCAAGTTCCGGCATCAAATCCGGATTCCCGTAGGAAATGTTGGAAGCATCTGTTTTATTTTTAAAATTATACAATTGCATTCCTCTTGGTCTATTTATACGACGGGTATAACTTAGTTGTACCTGATTGTCTGCCGGCAATGTTTGAGACAAAAACAAAGTCGGAAATAGATAAAAATATGATTTTGTATGGTTCTCAGCATTGGTGAATGTTTCTTCACCTCTAAGACCAAGTTGAAAGCTAAAATTTTTGATTTTTTGTCCGTAGGTAGCATATGCAGCATAAACTTGTTGTATATAAGTAAACTCGTTGTATTGAGTGGTGTCTTCGATTAATGCTTCTGATGTAAATGTCGAATCATAGGTTCTATCTTTGTTTAGGGAGTTGTCGTAATTAAAACTAAGCCCGCTTTCCAGTTTTATGTTTGAAGTAAATTTATTTAAGTAATCGGTATTCCATGAAAAATGTTCCGTGTTTTTATCTGATGACTGTTTTTGATATGTTTTTGATCCATCAATAAAAGAATTGTTTGCAGCATAATCCGAGGTGTTGTAATAATTGTTGCTTTCGTTAGATCTTTTAACATAGCTAATGGAAGAAGAAAGTTCGTTTTTATCTTTCTCAAAAAAATGTTTGTAATCAATGGATGTGTTGTAATAAATGCGATTGTTTGAAGATTTTGTGTCTCTGTCCCTTGTCTTAGTCGTATCTCTATTACTGTCTAAATAGGAATAATCGATGTCGTTATAGGAATTGTTTTTTCCTAACATGCCAAAGGCATCAATTCCGATATCGTTTTTTTTGTTAATGTGATAGATAATTTCTCCTTTTAGAAATCCACTTAATTTATTGTTGCCGGATTCATTTGTTTGATTAAGATGGGAAATGGTGTCTGTTCCATCAATAGTTGCACGGTTGTTATATCCTCCTCCAACAGAGTTTCCGGAACGCAATGAGGCATTTGCATTTATATCAAATTTCCTGCCGCTAGACATCAAATTTCCTCCTAAAGAACCACTTAATTTCCCTTCTTCAGTGTACGAGAGACTACTGTTTACACTTGCCAAATAACCTTTGCGACGATTTTCTTTTAGTACAATATTGATAATTCCAGCACTTCCTTCGGCACTATGTTTGGCAGACGGATTTGTCATCACTTCTATTTTCTCAATTGTTTCAGCAGGTAATTGTTCTAATACTTGACCTTTGTCTTCATCCGTCAAATTCGAAGGTTTGCCATTAATCCAGATTTCTACAGAAGAATTGTTCCTCAAGGAGATGTTTCCTTCTGTATCAACAGTAACAGATGGGATGTTTTGCAATACATCCGTAGCAGAAGCCCCCTGAGCCATTATGCTTTGGTCAACCGTAAACACTTTTTTGTCTATTTCGAAGGATACTCCTGATTTTTGACCGACAACTTGTACTTCGTCCATTATTTTTGAATCTTCTCGTAAAATAATGTTTCCCAAATTATTCGCGGTTTTTTCTTTTGTGATGAATGCGGTTCTTTCAATCGTTTTATAACCTACAAATGACACTTTGAGAGTATATGCACCATAAGCCATGTTTGTAAAAACAAATTCGCCTTTACTGTTAGAAAGCACCCCATTTACAGGTGCTGATGCATTTTTTGCATACACTGCAACATTTACATATTCTAAAGGAGCCGCAGCACTATCTGTGATTTTTCCGAAGATTTTTCCCTGATTTTGAGCCGAAATGGTTGTAAAGAAAAGCAAAAACAAGCAAAGCAAAATATTTTTCTTCATTGTGCAATAAATTTTCATTGTGGCATTTTGACCTTATTTGGGGACAGAAGTTTAATTCACCAAATAAAGTTTTGCCAATTTTTTGGTGGGATCAGTAAAATGTATGAAAATTTATTAAATAAAACTTTGAACAGCAAGCTTGTAAGATTGCATTCCGAAGCCTGAAATACAGCCTTTACAAACAGGTGTTAAGAAGGATTCATGGCGGAACGACTCACGGGCAAACACATTGGAAAGATGAACTTCTACCACCGGAGTTTTAATTGCTTTTATAGCATCTCCAATAGCAATCGAGGTGTGTGTGTAACCTCCTGCATTCAGAATGATTCCATCCGCAGAAAATCCCACTTCGTGTAATTTGTTGATAATTTCGCCCTCTATGTTTGACTGGAAATATACAAAGTCAACGGAAGGAAATTCAGCTATCAATATTTTTAAGTATTCTTCAACAGTTGAATTTCCATATATTTCCGGTTCCCTTGTTCCCAGCAAGTTGAGATTGGGACCATTGATGATGACTATTTGCATATTTCAGTGCTTTTTTTAACGAAATTTATTCTACAATGGTAATCCAACCATATTTGTCAGGTTCTTCGCCGTATTGGATCGCACGCAATTTTTTGTATAGTTTTTCACTCATAACGCCCGGTTTGCCGTCAGAAGAAAATATGTATGATTTGTTTTTTTCCAAATCATCAATGCGTTCAATCGGACTAATAACGGCTGCTGTTCCGCAAGCACCAGCCTCTTCAAATGTAGAAAGCTCCTCTTCCGGTATAGGTCTTTGTTCAACTTTCATCCCCAATTCTTTTGCCAAAACCATCAGGCTTTTGTTCGTAATAGAAGGCAAAACAGATGTTGATTTAGGAGTGACGTATGTGTTATTTTTGATACCAAAGAAATTAGCGGCACCACACTCATCGATATATTTCTTTTCTTTAGCATCTAGATAGAAGCAATTAGAGTAACCCATATCATGAGCTTTTTGTCCTGCCAATAAACTAGCGGCATAATTTCCGCCGATTTTGTAAGTGCCTGTTCCAAGGGGAGCGGCTCTATCGTATTCGCGGAATATGACAAACGGAGTTGTTTGGAAGCCTCCCTTGAAGTATGGACCTACCGGGGTAACAAACAGTATAAATTGGTATTCTTTGGCAGCATTAACGCCTACTTGTGCACTCATGCCTATAATCAGAGGACGAATGTACAAAGACGCACCGCTTTCGTAAGGAGGAACGAAACGTTCGTTTTCTTTGATTACCATAATAACGGCTTCTTTGAATTTTTCGATAGGGAATTTTGCCATCATAATACCATCACAAGAAGATTGCATTCTTTTGGCATTTTCATCTATACGAAATACGCGTATTTTACCATCTTTTCCCTTAAAAGCTTTGAGTCCTTCGAAAGCTTCTTGTCCATAGTGCAAACAAGTTGCGGCCATGTGCATGGTTAGGTATTCATCAGTGTGTTTTTCCAATTTGCCCCAAGCCCCGTCTTTATACGAACAGCGAATATTGCAATCGGTTGGCATATAACCGAAAGAAAGCTCTGACCAATTAATTTTTTCCATTTTTTTTCTTTTTCTTAAATTAGTTGATGCACAAAACCAGGAAGAGTCTTCGTATAAAATAGTATAAACCCTGTTGATCAGTGTAGATAGGTGCAAAAGTAATATATTTTTTATAATAGAACAAGTTTCATTATTAGAAGTTTTTCTTTCATAAATTTTATAAAAAGGCATGAAAAAAATAGTATCTTCGTGCAAAACACTATCTTTGTTCTTAGCATAGTTGGCGGTTTCTTAACTTGTCGTTAAATCAATAATTTGAGTGCATGAAGCAGTTTCTTAAATTTACATTTGCCTCTTGTTTAGGCTTTTTTCTGTCGTCCGTAATTATTTGCTTTCTGTCAGCTTTCTTAGTTTGGGGATGTGTTTTAGCAGTTTCTTCTGAAAAAACGGAAGTGAAAGATAATTCCATACTTCATATTTGCCTAAATGGTGTATTGGTAGAAAGATCGAAAGAAAATCCTTTTTATAGTTATTTTTCTGAAAATTCCGAAGAGATAGCTCTTAGTGATGTTTTATCTGCCATAAAGATGGCGAAGACGGATGATAAGATTAGAGGAATATATTTAGAAGCCGGTGTATTGTCTTCTGGAAATGCCTCTATAGAAGAAATTAGAGGAGCCTTGAGGGATTTTAAGTCCTCGGGGAAATTTGTAGTCGCTTATGGAGGAATGTTTTCTCAAAATGTATATTACTTAACCACGGTTGCTGATAAGATTTTTATTAATCCATCGGGTTCTATCGATTTGAGAGGTCTTGCTGCGACCCCCGTTTTTTTCAAGAATATATTTGAAAAATTGGGAATAAAAATACAGATTGCAAAGGTTGGGTAATACAAGGGAGCTACTGAAACCTATTCTCGTTCTGAAATGAGTACAGAAAATAAAGAGCAAACAATGGCTCTTTTACATTCGACTTGGGATAATGTCAGTCTCGGAATAGCTACAGATAGAAAAATATCCAAAGGGAAGATTAATGCGTATGCAGAAGAATCCATGTTTTTCCAACCTCCCACAAAATATGTGCAGTATGGTTTGGTGGATGGACTTTTTTACAAAGATCAATTCTGGCATTTTTTAGAACAAAAGGTCGGTAAGTCATTTGATGAGGAAAAATCACTCATTTCTTTAGCCGATTATGTTTCATCAGGGGAAAATGTAAAAAAGAGTCGCAATAAAATAGCTGTAATATATGCAGTAGGTGGAATTGATGATGGAGGTTCTGATGGTATTGATTCCGAAGAGTTAGCAAAAACTCTTGCAGATGCTCGTAAAGACAAGGACATCAAGGCGGTTGTTTTGCGTGTTAATTCTCCCGGCGGAAGTGCCTATGGTGCAGAACAGATTTGGAGAGAAGCCTTTTTGTACAAAAAAGTAAAGCCTCTTATTGTTTCTATGGGAGATTATGCTGCTTCGGGAGGTTACTATATTGCTTGTACAGCAGACTCTATTGTGTGCCAGCCATCTACTATCACTGGTTCCATAGGTATTTTTGGAGTTATACCTGATTTTTCCTGTCTTACCCAGAAAATCGGTGTTGATTTTGATGTGCAAAAAACGTATGCCAAATCAGATTTTCCAACTATTATTCGAGAGATGACGCCAGAAGAAAAGCAATTGATGCAACTTTATGTAGAAAGGGGATATGACTTGTTTGTGAAGAGATGTGCTTCAGGACGATCTATGTCCGAAAATTCAATAAGAGTTCTTGCCCGTGGACGTGTTTGGTCAGGAAAGGACGCTGTAAGAAATGGGTTAGCCGATAAAATAGGAGGTTTAGAAGATGCTCTGAAAATAGCTGCAAATAAAGCGAAGGTAAAAGACTACGAAGTCGTTTCATTGCCGAAACAAGAAAATTTCTTCATGCAACTCTTCGAGGATAGTTTTGAAACCGTAGAAACTCGTATGCGGAGCAATTTTCCTGTAAATGAATACAAAATGATAAAAAAATTAAGTGAACAAAATTTCAAAACATTGATACAAGCACGAATTGAACAAGAAACACATATATGGTAAACAATGATTCTTTAAAAATAAAATCCTTCCTTCTACCTATTTCATGGATTTATGGCATGGTGGTGGGTATTCGAAATTTGTTGTTTGATAGGGATATTTTGCCATCCGAGAGCTATGACAAAATCGTCATATCAATAGGTAATATAACTGTTGGTGGTACGGGGAAAACGCCCCATGCAGAATACTTGACGTCTTTACTCAAAGATGATTTTAAGATAGCGGTATTGAGCCGTGGTTATAAAAGGAAAACAAAAGGTTTTTTGTTTGCAGATGAATCTTCTTCTGCTAAAATTATTGGAGATGAACCTTTTCAAATACATTCTAAATTCAAGGATGTCATTGTGGCAGTAGATGCGGACAGAAGAAACGGAATAAAAATGATTTTGCAAAAATATCCTGATACAGAGGTCATTTTGCTTGATGACGCTTTTCAACATCGTTTTGTATTGCCTAATATATCGGTTTTATTGATAGATTATAATAGGCTGATTACAGATGATTGTTTGCTGCCTGCCGGAAATTTACGTGAACCTGCTCACGAAAGGCAAAGAGCGGACATTTTTATAGTTACAAAGTGCCCTCAAGATCTTCATCCCATGGAGGCTCGAGAGATAAGTAAAGCCTTAAATCCACGTCCATATCAGGATTTATTTTTCACATACTATAAATATGATGCATTTAAATCTGTCTTTGCTTTATCGGAAACAATTTCTCATGAACAAATAAAGATGGAAGGATACTCTCTTTTGTTGGTTACAGGCATTGCTCGTCCTGAACCGTTAATGGCTTTTTTGGCTAGTTTAAGTCGTAATGTCAAACAAATTACGTTGCCTGACCATCACTTCTTCTCAGCTAATGATATTCAAACTATCGTATCCACTTTTTCAGCAATTAATAGTGAAAAAAAACTTATTGTGATAACCGAAAAAGATGCAGCTCGTTTGATAGACGAATCTCTTTATCCCGAAAGCCTTAAATCATTTACTTATTCATTGCCCTTACATGTGAATTTTTTATTTGAAGGACAACCAACATTTAACAATAAAATTAAAAGTTATGTTAGCAAAAATCAACGAAACAGCATCTTATCTAAAAAGTAAAATGACTCGTTTCCCGAAAGTGGGAATTATTTTGGGAACCGGATTGGGTGAGTTAGCTACGCAAATTACAGACAAACAAGAAATTCGATACGAAGATATTCCGAATTTTCCTGTTTCTACCGTAGAAGGACATAGTGGAAAACTTATTATCGGTAAGTTGGGTAATTGTGAAGTTCTTGCTATGCAGGGACGTTTTCATTACTATGAAGGATATTCGATGAAAGAAGTTACTTTCCCTGTTAGGGTAATGAAATCATTGGGCGTAGAGACTTTGCTAGTATCGAATGCCAGTGGAGGCGTAAATCCTGATTTTGAAATTGGAGATTTGATGATTATAACAGACCATATTAATACTTTTCCTGAAAATCCATTACGCGGGAAAAATTTCGGGGAACTAGGTGTCCGTTTTCCTGATATGAGCAAAGCCTACCCCAAGGGTTTGATTGAAAAAGCAAAAAAAATAGCCCAAAGAAATAATATTAAAGTGGTGGAAGGGGTCTATTTAGGAACAGCCGGTCCTACCTTCGAAACCCCTTCCGAATATTCGTATTTTCGTACTATCGGAGCTGATGCGGTGGGGATGTCTACCGTTCCTGAGGTTATTGTTGCGGTGCATAGTGGAATACAAGTTTTTGCCATGTCCATCATTACTGATTTGGGCGTTCCGGGCAAAATTGTAGAAGTTACGCACGAAGAAGTTCAGCAGATAGCCAATAACGTTCAGCCCAAAATGACACAGATAATGAAGGAGTTGATAGCTGAATTGTAAATTCGTCGTTTGCCATAATTTTGAGAAAAGGCGTCCGTTTTTTGAGCATACTTTTTCCTTAAATTTAACGTTTGAAAATCTTTTACACTAAGCAAATATTTCTTACTTTTGTGGGTCTAAAAAGTAAAAAGAATAATTTAAGATAATATCAATTTATAAAAACAACAACAATGAGTAAAATTGAAAAAATTGTAGCCCGTGAAATTCTTGATTCAAGGGGTAATCCTACTGTAGAGGTAGATGTTTTATTGGAATCCGGAATAATGGGACGTGCAGCAGTTCCGTCTGGAGCTTCAACAGGTGAAAACGAAGCTATCGAATTACGTGATGGTGACAAAGGTCGTTATTTAGGTAAAGGGGTTCAAAAAGCTGTTGATAACGTAAATAAAGTAATTGCTCCCGCCATAATTGGAATGAGCACTTTACAACAACGTGCCATTGACAAAAAAATGATTGCGTTGGATGGTACTAAAACAAAATCCAAATTAGGTGCAAATGCTATTTTAGGCGTTTCTTTGGCTGTTGCTAAAGCTGCTGCTGCTTATCTTGATATGCCTTTATACCGTTATATCGGTGGAACAAACACATTTGTATTGCCGGTTCCTATGATGAATATTATTAACGGAGGTTCTCACTCAGATGCTCCTATCGCATTCCAAGAATTTATGATTCGTCCGGTTGGAGCTCCTTCTTTCAAAGAAGGATTGCGTATGGGTGCTGAAGTTTTCCATTCATTGAAAAAAGTACTTCACGATCGTGGTCTTAGTACCGCAGTAGGTGATGAAGGAGGTTTTGCTCCTGTATTGAAAGGAACAGAAGACGCTTTGGAATCAATTATAGCAGCGATTTCAAAAGCGGGATACAAACCAGGCGTTGATGTAATGATTGGTTTGGACTGTGCCTCTTCAGAATTTTATTCAAATGGTATCTACGATTATTCAAAATTTGAAGGAGCTACCGGTGCAAAAAGAACTTCTGCTCAACAAGCGGATTATTTAGCTGAATTAGTAAGCAAATATCCTATTGATTCAATTGAAGATGGTATGAGCGAAAACGATTGGGACGGATGGAAATTGTTAACTGACAAACTTGGAAGCAAATGTCAATTGGTAGGTGATGACTTGTTTGTTACCAATGTTGATTTCTTGAAAAAAGGTATTGACTTAGGTTGTGCTAACTCCATTTTGATTAAAGTAAATCAAATCGGTTCTTTATCTGAAACATTAGATGCCATTGAAATGGCTCACCGTGCCGGTTATACTTCAGTAACTTCTCACCGTTCAGGTGAAACGGAAGATGCTACTATTGCCGATATTGCTGTAGCAACAAATTCAGGTCAAATCAAAACCGGTTCTTTGAGCCGTTCTGACCGTATGGCTAAATACAACCAATTACTTCGTATTGAAGAAGAATTAGGTGATTTAGCTGTTTATGGTTACAAAAAATAATTGGTCAAATTTTAACCAACAAAAGAAGCCATCAGATTTATTTCTGATGGCTTCTTTTTTGTTCAAGATCTTTTGAGTTTTACTCTTTCTTATTCTTTTTGTTTTTCACAAAAGCGACAAAAATACTCGCTCCTGCTAAAATCCCCAATAAGACTCCTCCATCCAACGGCACTCCTACTCCGCCTCCGGCTAAAGGATCACCCGGTAATACGGGCACTTGTCCGAAAGAACATAGTACACTCATCATAAAAACACTTAATAATGCTACTTTTTTCATTGTTACTTCTTTGTTTGTTTACTGTTATTTACTGGTTATTTTACTAATACTTTGATGTTGGTTGTTCCTGTTGTTGTTACAATCTCCAACAAGTTAACACCTTTGTTGGCAAGGGTTACCGTTTGATTGTTTTCAATGGTTTTAAACGATTGTAACAAACGTCCCGTTACATCATACACCTGCACACTCGCAGTGCCTTCCAATCCGGAGAAAGTTACCTTATCACCTGAACAGGTTACTTGAAGGTTTGTATCTGAAGCGGTATTGATTGCTGTATATGTACCTAATTGCAATTGCATGCTCTTGGTCAATGCACCATTCGTAGTAAATGTGTAATTGCCTTCCAACAAGTTTGTTTGATTATTACCGTCTACCAACAAGATGCTTTCGTAATTGGAAGCAGAAGCAATATTGGGCAAACTAACGGTATAGGTTCCTGCTGCTCCCGTTGTTACTACCAAATTAACGGTACTTGTGGTTGATGGTAAGGAATTGACTGAATAATCGTTACCACCGGTTACCGTGTAGATTTGAGGAACAGCTGAATTTAGGCTCATCATTTTAACGGCATCTTTGCCTAATTCATAATCACTTGTACTTCCTGCTTGTAAACGAACGCGTGTTTTATCAGTATAAGTATCGTTGCTAACTGTCAAAGGTATTTCTTCAAAAGTACTTTCGGCAGCCACTTTTTTGAGCGTTCTTCCGGCAGTAGCATAATCCACTACATCGGTAGCGGCATGGTCTTGTAAGAAGAATGCACCGAAAGGAGAAACGGTATAGCTGTCTCCTGACATAACGGTTTGATAAGTCGTTCCGTCATAGTAGTAGAAAGGAGCTTGATCTTGGGTTGCATTGGCTAAGTCAAAAGAACTCAAGAAGGGTTGTCCTATTAAGTTCCAGCTATTATGTGTAACTGTAGCATTAGTGGTGTACTTGGCAACAGGTATTTCCCCTGTAGAGGTAAACGCACTATTTTCTCCGGTTGCAGAAATGAAATCCAGGGTTTTATCGGAAGCAACGGCAATAATATACCCTTTGCCTTTGACAAAAGTTTTCGGACTTACATTCTTCCAGTTCAAACCATTGCTGACAGCAGCTTTTCCGGTAGCATCCCGAAGGGCACCATCATATTCCTGCACATAAAAGTCTACCCCTGTATCTGTAATGTCTCCCCAAGTGGCTTGGGTATTGGTACCGGCAATTTTTACATTGGCAGCAGGCACATCGTATGGTGCACTAAAGAAAACCCATCCGTAGGAAGGTTTAAAGGTTTTTCGAATCCGGATTACTCCGTTGTTGGTTACCGTACCATTGTTAAGTAGTTGTGCCGTACCACCGTCATTGGAAATCAAGGTGAGTGTATCATTTACGACCAAACCACTGCTTAAAGATGCTTTTTTGCCCGCATTTACCGTCAAATTTGAGCAAGTGAAACCAGAACCGTTGTACGTATCATTAATAATGGCATTGTAATTAGTTGTTGGCGTAGATAAACTCCACGAGCCACTATCCCAAATAGTAATAGGGTCATTGACCGTTATGTTTACTGTGGCCGTGCTATTACCACAGGCATTGGTTGCCGTAATGGTATAAGTTGTACATGGACTTACAGACGTTGGCGTACCTGAAATTACACCGGTAGAAGTGTTTAAACTAAGACCTGCTGGCAGTGAAGGACTTACACTATAGCTTACTACGCCACCTCCACTACTAGTAGGGATAAGTGCCGTAATAGCTACTCCCTTAAGATAAGTCTGAGGACTAGCTTAACTAATAGATGGAGATGCTGCTAATGTGAGTACAAGGGTCTGCTCGTAAATGCACCC
>RRZU012085842.1_pt1 | contig 16725 bp, 15 predicted proteins | sample 2165561 | NCBI WGS metagenome assembly RRZU01 (sample SAMN10456909, study PRJNA506462) | wastewater metagenome | isolation source: wastewater sludge | place: USA: Moscow, Idaho
GGCGCAGCGACCGCAGCTCCGCGAGATCGAGCGGCATCAGCCCTGCTTCTCTGCCTTCTCGCGGGCCTTCCTGGCCTGGGCGAGATAGGTGGTGATGAACACCACGACGATCAGCCCGATGGCGACCCAGCCTGCGATCTTGGCGTACCAGTCGAGGACTGCGACGGCGCCCTCACCGAGCTGCCAGCCAAGGGCGAAGTAGCCGATCAGCCACAGCGTGGAGGCGATGTAGTCGTAGATCAGGAAGCGCTTCAGGCTCATTCCCGACGCTCCCGAGAGGACGAAGACGACCTGCATCAGGGGCAGCGGCATGGGGATGTAGGCGATCAGGAAGCCGATCGGCCCCAGCTTCTCGGCCCACCGCTCCGCACGGTCGTAGTTGCGGGCGGCCCGCTTGGACTGGCCCGCCCAGACCTCGATCATGCCGCGACCCCACAGCTTGCCCGCCCACCAGTAGATCCAGTCGAACTTGAGGCTCAGGACGGAGGCGACGATCAGCACGATCGGCCAGTGCGGCATCTCACCCGTCGAGGCGATGGCCCCGCTCGCGGCGACAGCGGTGCGACCGCCGGTGATCATCGCCAGCCAGTCGGGGGCGACGCCGAGCAGCCAGGCGCGCGTCGGGATGAGGATGAGGCTGAACACGGCGATCACGCCGAACCAGGCGAGGCAGGCGTAGTCGGCCCTTCCCGGCTTCTTCTTCCAGGGCATGCCCTCGTCTTCCCACCACTCGCGCTCCGGCTCCTCCTCGCCGGACGCGGCTTCCCGGGGGTCCGTCTGCTCCTCGGTGGCCTGCTCCTCGGCGGTCGGCTCGGGCGCGGGACGGTCGTCGGCGCTGCCTGGTCGTTCCTCAGTCACGCGGTGAATGCTACGTGACCGGGACCAGTGCCTCCGACGGTCCTCGACGACGGTGAACGCGACACCTGGACGCCCGAGATCGAGCTTGAGCGTTCAAACGCAGACCCCCTCTGGACTATGGACGGCCGCGGTGTAGAGTCCCCTGCTAGGAACACCTAACTGAATAGGTTCCTATCCACTACGGATCGTCGGGCACGTACCTGCCCGTGGAAAGGAAATGTGGCATGGCCACTGTTAGCTACCGTGACGCTTCGCGCGTCTACCCCGGCTCCGACCGCGCTGCGGTCAACAAGCTGAACCTCGAGATCGAGGACGGCGAGTTCATGGTCCTTGTCGGCCCTTCGGGCTGTGGCAAGTCCACCTCGCTGCGTATGCTCGCCGGGCTGGAAGAGGTCAACTCGGGCTCGATCTTCATCGGCGACCGCGATGTGACCGACCTTCCTCCGAAGGACCGCGACATCGCGATGGTCTTCCAGAACTACGCCCTGTACCCCCACATGACCGTGGGCGACAACATGGGCTTCGCACTCAAGATGCAGAACGTCCCCAAGGCTGAGCGTCAGCAGCGCGTCCAGGAGGCCGCGAAGCTGCTCGGCCTCGAGGACTTCCTGAACCGCAAGCCGAAGGCCCTCTCGGGTGGTCAGCGTCAGCGCGTCGCCATGGGCCGCGCCATCGTCCGTCAGCCGCAGGTGTTCCTCATGGACGAGCCGCTGTCGAACCTCGATGCAAAGCTGCGCGTCTCCACCCGTACCCAGATCGCCGCTCTGCAGCAGCGTCTCGGAGTCACCACGGTCTACGTCACGCACGACCAGACCGAGGCCATGACGATGGGTGACCGCGTCGCGGTCATGAAGGACGGCATCCTCCAGCAGGTCGACACCCCGCTGGCCCTGTACGACGCCCCGAAGAACCTCTTCGTGGCCGGCTTCATCGGCTCCCCGGCCATGAACCTGATGACGGGCAAGCGCGTCGAGGGCGGCGTCCAGATCGGTGACTACACCGTTCCCGTCTCCCGCGACATCCTGGCGAAGACCGATGACGACTCCCTCACCGTCGGCATCCGTCCCGAGGCCTTCCAGATCGCGGATCAGGGCATCGGCCTCGACGTCGCGGTCGTCGAGGAGCTCGGCGCCGACTCCTACCTCTACGGCACCCTCGCGGGCCTGTCGGACGAGGAAGTCGTCACCGCCCAGCAGTTCGTCGCCCGCGTCGGCGCCCGCACCGCTCCCGAGAAGGGCAGCGTCGTTCGTCTGACCGCCGCTCCCGACCAGGTGCACGTGTTCAGCACCAAGACCGAAGAGCGCATCTCCTGATCGCCTGACGTTTTCGCGAAGGGGCCCGGGTCTTTCCCGGGCCCTTTCCATGTCCGCAGACAGGTCCCCTCCACGGGGGAGAACGCGGCATCGCTGGCCGCGAACGGGGAGGACCGGGGGACGGGGTTGGCCCTATGCTCGAGTCGAAGACAAGGAGCTGCTGATGGCGGAACTCGGACGGTGGACCCGCGGCATGCGGACGGGGCTCGGGGAGGATCCGACCCACGGCGCGGTCGTTCCCCCCATCTACCTGAGCACCAATTACACCTTCGAGGGCATCGGCCAGCCGCGCGGTTACGACTACTCCCGCTCCGGCAACCCCACCCGTGATCAGCTCAACGACGCCATCGCGACGCTCGAGGGGGGCGTGGGCGCCACCTGCGTCGCGACCGGGTTGGCGGCGATCACGCTGGTCGCCGAGGCCTTCGTGCCTGCCGGGGGCCGCGTCGTCGTGCAGCACGACGCCTACGGAGGCACCTGGCGTCTGTTCAGCTTCCTCGCCGAGCAGGGCCGCCTCGTCGTGGACTTCGTCGACTTCAACGACGCCGAGGCACTCGGTACGGCGCTGACGACCGACACCGACCTGGTCTGGATCGAGACGCCGTCGAACCCGCTGCTGCGGATCACCGACATCCGCGCCGTCTCCGACGCAGCGCACGCGGTCGGCGCGCTGGTGGCGGCGGACAACACGTTCCTCTCCCCGCTCTACCAGCGCCCGCTGGAGCACGGGGCAGACATCGTCGTGCACTCGACCACGAAGTTCATCAACGGTCACTCCGATGTCGTCGGAGGCGTTGCAGTGGCCGCCGAACAGGAGCACCACGACCGGCTGCGGCTCTGGGCCAACGCGCTCGGCCTGACCGGCAGCGCCTTCGACGCCTACCTGACGCTTCGCGGGCTGCGCACGCTCGACGCCCGCATGCGGGTGCACACCGAGAACACGGAGGCGCTCGTCGCGCTGCTCGACGGGCACCCCGCCGTCGCGAAGCTGTACTACCCGGGGCTCAAGGGCCACCCCGGCCACGACGTCGCACTCCGGCAGCAGACGGGCATGGGCTCGCTGCTGGGCCTGGAGCTGCACGGCGGTCGCGCCGCCGCCCAGTCCTTCCTCGACGGGCTGCAGATCTTCCACCTGGCGGAGTCTCTTGGCGGGGTGGAGTCGCTGATCTGTCATCCCGCGTCGATGACCCACGCCGGGATGACCGACGAGGCGCGGGCCGCCGCAGGCATCAGCGATTCCCTGCTGCGGCTGAGCGTCGGCGTCGAGGCGTCCGAGGATCTGGTGCACGTCGTCACCGAGGCCCTCGAACGCTCCGGAAACGCCTAGGCTCTCAGACATGCTCGACCTGTCACTCGCGCTGCGACTCAAGGACGCGGGACTTGCCTGGAGGCCCCGCCCCGGCGACCGCTTCGCGGTCACCCGCACCGAGATGCTCGACGACACCTTCTACCTCGCCGACATGGTGATCGAGGCGCGCCATCTGGAGACGGGGACGATCTTCGCGTTCAACGGCACCACCGAGTGGGCCCTCGACTCCGTCGCCCAGGAGCACACGGTCTGGATCCCGTCCGAGGGACAGCTGCGCGGGGCGCTCGGCGCCCGGTTCGCCGGGCTGAACCGCGATGCGGACGGGTTCGTCGTCACGCTCACCGACGGTGCACGCTTCCACGATCCGGACGTCGAGAACGCCTACGGCTCCGCGGTGTTGGCCGTGCTCGGCACTCCATCGCAGGAGGCAGGGCAGTAGGCTGGCCCGGTGCCAAGATTCCTCGCCGCCAAACCAGACGCCGACCTGATCCGGCTTCCCTGGCAGCTGCCGTTGGCCGACTGGCCGACCCAGCACCTGGTCGCGCTGCCGCGAGGCATCTCGCGTCACGTCGTGCGCTTCCTGCAGGTCGGCGACGACATCCTCGCCGCGAAGGAGATCCTCGAGGAGGTGGCGGTGCAGGAGTACCGCCTGCTGACCGAGCTGAAGCGGCTGGGCGTGCCATCGGTCGAGCCCGTCGGCGTGGTGCTCGGGCGCGTGGACGCGGAGGGCAACCCGCTCGACCCCGTCCTGCTGACCAGGCACCTGCCGTTCTCGCTGCCCTACCGCTCGCTGTTCTACCCGGGCGTGAAGCACGAGACGGTCAACCGGCTCCTCGACGCGATGGTCGTCCTCTTCGCCCGACTGCACCTGACGGGCTTCTACTGGGGAGACGTGTCCCTGTCGAACATCCTCTTCCGCCGCGACGCGGGCGAGTTCGCCGCCTACCTCGTCGATGCGGAGACCGGTGAGCTGCACGACCAGCTCACCGACGGGCAGCGCGAACACGACCTGCAGATCGCGCGCACCAACCTCTACGGCGAGTTCCTCGACCTCGAGGCTGGCGGCATCCTCGACCCGTCGCTCGACCCCGAATGGCTGGTCAACACCATCGAGGACCGCTACCACCAGCTGTGGGCCGAGCTGACCGGCGTCGAGGAGTTCGACGAGTCGGAGCTGTACCGGCTCGAGGGCCGGGTCCGCAGGCTCAACGCGCTCGGCTTCGACGTCGCCGAGATCGACGTCGACGCCTCCCCCGACGGACGCACCATCCGGATGCGCCCGAAGGTCGTCGACGCGGGCCACCACACCAGGCGGCTCATGCGGTTGACCGGCCTCGACGCCGAGGAGCACCAGGCCCGCCGCCTGCTCAACGACATGGACACCTTCCGCGCGAAGGCGGCCCCCGGCAGCCCCGAGTCGGTGGCGGCGCACAAGTGGCTGGTCGAGGTATTCGAGCCGGCCGTCAATCAGATCCCCGCCCACCTGCGGGGCAAACGCGACGCCGCCCAGTTCTTCCACGAGCTGCTCGACTACCGCTGGTACCAGTCGCAGCGCGAGAACCGCGAGGTCTCCACCTGGGACGCCGCCCAGGGCTACATCGACGAGATCCTCACCCAACTCCCCGATGAGCAGCTGGGCGACCTCCAACGCTTCGTCGGCGGCGGCGAGCTCCGCAACAAGTACGACCCGTCGCAGGGTTACGTCGACGACGAACCCGAGGAGAAGCCCTACGATCCGTGGGAGGACGAGGCCAACGACCCCGACATCCCGGTGGTGGCCGGCTTCGACATCAACGCCCTGCGCGCGAAGGCCGCCGCGAAGAAGCAGGGCTGACGCCTCCCGGGTAGCGAACTTGAGCACTTTTCCGGACTCGTTGTGCGACACGCCGGGGTGGCGGGTCGCAACGGCAAACGAACCCGGAAAAGTGCTCATCGCGACCACTGACGCCGGGCTTGACCCTGACACGGTGTGAGGGGCCACAGTTGTGTCATGACCGACCACTCGATCGGAGCGTTCTCGGCGCTTTCGCGGATCAGCATCCGGATGCTGCGCCACTATGACGAGCACGGCCTGCTGAAGCCGGCCTCCGTCGATCCCGACACCGGCTACCGCCGCTACAGCGACGCGCAACTGGCCGACGCGCTGCGGATCCGCAGGCTCCGCGACGTCGGGTTCTCCGTCTCGGCGATCGGGGCGGTCACCGCCACCGACGAGGAGGACGGGTACCGGCGGGCGCTGATCCTCCAGCACGAGGCGCTCCAGCACGAACTGCGCGCGACCGAGGAACGGATCGCCCTCCTGCACCAACTGCTCAACTCGAAAGGCTCCACCATGGACGCCATCACCGTCACCCGCGCCACGCTTCCCGCCACGACCGTCGTGTCGCTGCGTGGAACCATCCCCGCCTACGAGCGCGAGGGGCTGCTCTGGCAGCAGTTCATGCCCGAGATGGCACGGCAGAACCTCACGCCCGCCGGCCCCGGAGGGGCGATCGAGCACGACGGGGAGTACCGCGAGTCGGAGGTCGACATCTCCGTCTGGGTGCCGGTCGTCGCGGGAAGCACCGCGTCGGCCCCGCTGGAGATGTTCGACCTCCGCGCGCAGGAAGCGGTCGTGGCACGGGTCGTCGGGCCGTACGCGCTGATCACGGAAGCGCACGCGCGGATCGCCGAGTTCGCCCGCGCGGAGGGCCTGACCCTCGCGGCAGGCGGCCCCGACGCACCGGTCGAGCAGCGCAACCGCAACCGCTACCTGAGCGATCCCGGCGCCGGGAGCGAGCACGTCACGGAGGTCATCGTTCCGCTGTCGGCCGGCTGACCTGGCCCTCGTGGCTGACTAGGCTGAGCGGGTGCAGCTCGTGATGGTCCGGCATGGCCAGTCGACCAACAACGTCGTCCGGGACAACCCCGGGGCGGCGCGCACCAGCGATCCCGACCTGACCGACCTCGGTCATCAGCAGGCCGAGGCGCTCGGCACGTGGATGGCGGCCAACGGTCCTCGCCCCGGGCGCATCTTCTGTTCCCTGATGCGCCGCACCATCCAGACGGCGCACCCGTGGGCCGACGCGCTCGACGTCGGCATCGAGGCCAGGGCCGACCTGCATGAGAATGCCGGGCCGTATCTCGGCGACCACGCCGACAAGCAGCCGCATCCTGGCTCGGCGAGGTCGGTGCTGCAGGGGTTCAGCGACCGGGTCGTGCTCCCCGACTCCGGCGACAGAGCAGGGCTGGTGGTCTGGGCCGACGGAACGGCTCGCGGAAAGCCTGCGCCGCGCGCAGCGGGTCGCGCAGTGGCTGTGGACGTTGGACGACGACATCGTCGGGTTGGTGATCCACGGCGCGTTCGGATCAATGCTGCTCAGCGCGCTACTGCGGCCGGGCGCGATCCGGGCCACCCTGGAGCGCGACAACCCCAGCTCCTACGACATCGGATTCTGGTACCGGCTCGACAACGCGTCAGTGACCCTGCTCGAGCTCGACCGGGTGAGCGGCGAAATCACCGTCAACTGGATCAACCGGATCGACCACCTGAGCGACCCCGCGGTGTGAGCCGGGACGTGGCTAGCAGCCGTCCGGCCCGCATGCCTCTCCCGCCCCGTCGAGGGTGATCAGGGACGGCTTCTGCTCGCCGAGCGCGGTGTTCAGCGCCTGGAGGAACAGCTCCGGGGGCTGCGCGCCGGAGACGCCGTACTTGTTGTCGATGACGAAGAACGGGACGCCGCGCACGCCGATGGCGGCGGCCTCGCGGATGTCCGCCTCGATCGCCTCGTCGAGCTCGGTCGAGTCGAGCGCGGCTCGCGCCGTCTGCTCGTCCAGCCCGGCGCCGACTCCCAGCGCGACGAGCTGATCGGCATCGCCGATGTCGCCGCCCTTCTCGAAGTGGGCGGACAGTAGTGCCTCCTTCAGCGCGTCGGCGCGGTCGCCCCCGTCGGCGGCGTCGGCCTTCTTCGCGGCTTGGAGGACGCGGTGTGCCCGGCGCGAGTTGGCCACGATGAGCGAGTCGAAGTCGTAATCGAGACCCTCACCCGCGGCCTGCACCTTCACCTGGCCGATCATCTGCTCGACGGCGGCGCGGGGCATTCCCTTCGTCTCGACGAGGTAGTCGATCTCGTCGCGGTCGCTGTGTTCGGGCAGCGTCGGGTCGAGCTGGAAGCTGCGCCAGGTCACGTTGACCTGGTCGCGTTCCGGGAACTGGGCGAGGGCCTTCTCGAAGCGCCGCTTCCCGATGAAGCACCAGGGGCAGGCGACGTCGGACCAGATCTGGATGTCAATGCTCACACTTTGATTGAACCATGAACTACCAAACCCACCCCGTGGCAGTGCGAGAATCGTGCGGTGCGCTACATCCTGTTCCCCGGCCGACACCACCTCGTCACCTCCTTCCAGGTCCGCCACCTGCGCTCCCTCGTCGAGCGGCATCCCGATGCGGAGGTCGTCTGGGCCGTGACCAGCGCCGACCACGGCGGCACCCAGCGCAACCCCGTCCCCGGCCCGCGCAGGCTTGGCCTGATCGAGTCGGTCGCCGCGGAGACGGCCCTTCCCTCGCTGACCTTCCTGATCGCCAACCGACGACCCAAGCCCGACTTCGCGCACTACGTGATCGAGGAGATCCGCACGCAGACCGGCGGAACCGTCTCGATGTCCCCCTCGAACACGCTTGTCGCGTGCTCCACCCCCGAGGTCATCGCCGACTACGAGCGGCTCGGGTACGCGATCGACCCGGTCGAACTCGGCACGGAGGAGACGCGGCCCTGGCAGGTCGTCGAGGCGATCATCGACGCGGGCCCCGAGTGGAAGGCGCGCGTCGAAGGGGTGATGGCGCCCGCCGCCGTCGAGTACTACCGCCGCTACGGGCTGGCCGAGGCCGTGCAGTCGATCTACTCCGACCCGCTGATCGACAGCGATGACGGCGACATCACCGTCACCCGCGACTACGCCACCTACCGGGCGGCGTTCGAGGACAACGCCTGGCGTAAGGTCAGCGAGTTCGAGGCGGCGGTGCGTCCCGGCCGGATCGTTGACGTCGGCTGCGCGACTGGTCAGACGATCAAGCTGCTGAGCGAGCGACCGGAGCTGTTCGAGTCCGACTTCTACGGCGTCGAGGTCGCCCGGCCGCTCTACGAGATCTGCCAGCAGCGCAAGTCGAACGGGGAGTTCGGCGACGCGAACGTCTTCTTTCACCAGCGCAACATCATGCAGACCCAACTGTTCGAGGACGACTCCCTCGACACGGTCATCTCCATGGCGCTGACCCACGAGATCGAGTCCTACCTCGGCCGCGAGGATCTGCTCGAGTTCTGCGGCCGCGTCTTCCAGATGCTGCGCCCCGGCGGGGTGTGGATCAACTACGACGTGGTGGGCCCCGACGGCCGGGAGGAGCTGGTGCTGGCGGACCTGACCACCACCGACGGCGCCGCAGACGGCGACCTCGCCGACCTCTCGACCCGTGCCCGGTTCGAGAAGTTCGCCCGCGACTTCCGGGCGGAGGAGGGAGACGGCATCTCCTACGACGTGGTCAAGGTCGACGGGCGCGAGCTCGTCCAACTCACCCGCGGGGCGCTGTACGAGTTCCTGGCCAAGAAGGACTACGTCGACTCCTGGTACTCCGAGGCGCACGAGGCGTTCTGCTTCTTCTCCCCCGACGAATGGGTCGCGCTGCTCGAGGCCAACGGCTTCGTGATGACCCGCGACACCCGCCCGATCCGCAACCCGTGGCTGATCGAGAACCGCTTCTCCCCCGCCGCAACGGTCTACGTGCGCGACGCGGCGGGCAGCCTCGTCGAGGACGACTGGTCGTGGACCAACGTGCTCCTCGTCGCGCAGAAGCCCGAGGACTGAGGCGGCCGCCCGATCCGGTCTTCTCCGGCCGGTCGGAGCGACGGCGCCGTCACGGTAAACTTCCTCCCCGTGAAGCTCTATGACACCGCCACGCGCTCCGTGCGCGAGTTCGTCCCCCTGCGCGAGGACGAGGTGTCGATCTACCACTGCGGCCTCACGGTCCAGGCCTCGCCGCATCTCGGCCACATCCGCAAGGAGGTCGTCTTCGACGTCCTGCGTCGCTGGCTGCAGCACAAGGGCTTCACGGTGAAGGTCGTCGCCAACGTCACCGACATCGACGACAAGATCCTGCAGAAGTCGGCCGAGAACGGTGAGGACTGGTTCGCGCTCGCCTACCGGTTCGAGCGCGAACTCCACGACGCCTACGCCTCGCTCGGCTGCATCCCACCCACCTACGAACCGCGCGCGACGGGCCACGTGCCCGAGATGCTCGAGCTCACGCAACAGCTGATCGACGCCGGGCACGCCTATGTCGCCCCCGACGCTTCGGGCGACGTCTACTTCGACGTCATGAGCTGGCCCCGCTACGGGGAGCTCAGCGGCATGAAGGTCGACGAGATGGAGCCCGCCGCCGATGCCGATCCGCGCGGCAAGCGCGACCCGCGCGACTTCGCCCTCTGGAAGGGACACAAGCAGGGCGAGCCGGAGACGGCGTCCTGGCCCTCCCCCTGGGGGCGCGGCCGCCCGGGCTGGCACCTCGAGTGCTCCGCGATGGCGGGCAAGTACCTCGGCGACACGTTCGACATCCACGGAGGCGGCATCGACCTCAGGTTCCCGCACCACGAGAACGAGCTGGCCCAGTCGGCGGCGGCCGGGCGCGGCTTCGCCCGCTACTGGATGCACAACGCCTGGGTCACCATGGCGGGCGAGAAGATGAGCAAGTCGCTCGGCAACACCGCGCTCGTCTCCGAGGTCACGAAGGCCTACGACCCGCGCGCGGTCCGGTTCTTCCTGCTCAGCCCCCACTACCGCTCGACCATCGAATTCTCCCCCGCCGACGAAGGCACCCGCGGCTCGCTCGCCGAGGCGGAGAAGGCGATCGACCGGATCGACTCGTTCCTGAAGCGCGCGGGCGAGTTCGCCGCGCCGAACGACTGGGTCGCCCACGCGCCGATGGAGAACCCGCGCTTCGCCGCCTTCGCCTCGGCGATGGACGACGACCTCGGCACGCCCGCGGCCGTCGCAGCGCTTTTCGAGGCCATCCGCACTGGCAACCAGGCCGTCGACGCGGGCGACACGGAGGCGGCGCTCAGCGAACTGCTCGCCGTCTGCTCGATGCTCGACGTCTTCGGCCTCCACCCAGACGCGCCCGAATGGGCGGACCGTGACGCGGGCAGCGACCTCACCCCGGTCGTCGACGGCCTCGTCGGGGCGCTGCTCGAGCAGCGCTCCGCCGCCCGCGCGGCGAAGGACTGGGCGGCAGCGGACGCGATCCGCGACACCTTGGCCGGTCTCGGCCTGAAGATCACCGACACCCCTGATGGGGCGAAATGGAGCCTCGAGAACTGATGGCCGGTAACTCATCGCGTCGCGGAGCGACAAGCAAGGGCAAGGGGAAGGCGGCCGGTTCCGGCGGTCGGATCCGGAAGTCACTGGAGGGTCGTGGGCCGACGCCGAAGGCCGAGGACCGCGTCTACCACAAGGCCTACAAGGCGAAGCAGGCCGCACAGCGCCGCGGCGGCAGCCAGCAGAAGGGCCGCTCGACCCGCACCGCGGTCGGCGCCGACTGGGTCGTCGGGCGCAACCCCGTCTTCGAGGCCCTGACCGCCGGGCTTCCCGTGAAGCAGGCCTACGTCGCAGAGGGTGCCGAGCGCGACGACCGGCTCCGCGACATCCTCAAGTTCTCGGCCGAGAACGGCGTGCCGCTGCTGCAGGTCACCCGCGGCGAGCTGGACCGCGTGACCGGCGGGCTCGTCCATCAGGGCGTCGCGCTGCAGCTGCCCGCCTACGAGTACGCAGACGTCGAGGACGTGCTCGCCGACGCGCTCGAGGTCGACGGCATCGTGGTGGCGCTCGACGGCGTCACCGACCCGCGTAACCTCGGCGCGATCATCCGCTCCGCTGCCGCGTTCGGCGCGACCGGTGTCGTCATCCCCTCGCGCCGCTCGGCGTCGATGACGGCGGCGGCGTGGAAGACCTCGGCTGGGGCGGCCGCGCGGCTGCCGATCGCCATGGCCACCAACCTGAACCGCGCGCTGGAGCAGGCGTCGAAGATGGGCTTCACCATCGTCGGCCTCGCAGGCGAGGGCGAGGTTCCCGTCTCAGGGGCCCCCGGCATCGACGGGCCGCTCGTGATCGTCGTCGGGTCGGAGGACGAGGGCCTCGCCCGACTGGTGCGCGAGCATTGCGACTCGCTGATCTCGATCCCGATCGCCAGCGCCGTCGAGTCGCTCAACGCCTCGGTCGCGGCGGCGATCGCCCTCTACGAGGTCTCGCAGCAGCGCTCGGCGTCGGCCGACTGATCAGCCGGAACCCTCACCACTCCTCTTCGAGGGGGCTGAAGGCGAGGGTGAACGAGATCGGTGATGCCGCGCCGGTGAATTCCGCGCTCACATCCGGGTGGTCGGAGTACCTGGCCCGCAGTTCCCCGACGGGATTGCACGTGATGGTCGCCCGCGACTCCATCCCAGGGACCAGCCAGGTGACGTCGAGCACGGCCTCACCGTTGTAGATGGCCTCGGTGGTGATCGTCTTCGGCCGGTGGGCGGGGATCGGCGCTGCCGTTCCCTCGACGTACTGGAACGAGTTGACCACGTCGATGTCCATGATCACCGCCGGGTTGCCCGGGGGTTCGAAGGCGACCCGCGCGCCCGTCGAGATCCGCAGCCACTGCTTGCCCTTCTCCGCCCAGCCGTCCTCGGAGTTCCACGGGACGAGGCCCCAGCTCGCCTGCGGCTTGATGCCGAAGCTGAACCGCGAGGTCTGCTTCTGGAGGGCCCCCGTCGGCAGGGTCGCGAGCGTGCGGTGGAACACCTGGTCGTCGCCGATGACCTTGATCCCGACGCGCTCCCGGAAGCCTGTGTTTGCGGCCCAGGCCTCGTCAACGACGGGGGCTCCGCTGCGCAGGTCGACCGCGACGGTGAGGCCCTCATCGCGGACCTGGAGCATCACCGGCGCGCCGGCGGGAACGGCCAGGATGACGAGCACCCATTCGCGGGCGAAGCGGCGGGTGGTGTCGTTGAACACACCGAACGGTGCGGTCAGGGGGATGACGGTGCTCTCTGCGACGAGGATCTCGGCTGCGGCCCGTGCTGTGTCCGTCTCTCCGTAGTACGGGTTCCCGGCCTGGAGGGTGAAGGCCACCAGTTCGAACCCCTGCGGGGCGCGGATGGCGCCCTGTTCGAAGACCTGGGCGACGGTCTGGGCGCTCAGCGTCTCCCCGGCGAAGCGGCGGTCGAGCCGGGCGTCGAAGTGCGGAGTGGAGATCCGCTGCATGGTGGTGATGCCCTCGTTGAGCATCTTGGCCCCCGAATCGGGTGACTGGTTGAAGTAGTCCTCGGCGACTTCGAGCGCGTCGTCGGCCGACGCCGTCGGCACCGGCGAGCCGGTGGGCTCTCCCCAGGAGATGGGCTTGAAGGCGCAGCCGGTCAGTCCGCCCACGGCAAGCAGGGCGAGCGCAGATCGTCTAGTCAGTGGCACGGGGTCAGGGTAGTTCATGGGGTGCCCACCCCCGGGCCGGCGAGGCGCGCGGCGGGGGCCGCGGGGCTAAAGTAGGCCACATCCCACTTACCTTGAGGAGAACTGTGAGCGATCTCGAATCGATCTCAGCGGCCTACCGCACCCTGTTCAGCATGATTGAGGCCGTGGAGCCGCGCGTCGCGGAGGCCACCCGCCAGGAGCTCACCGATCAGCGCAACTCGCTGAAGCTGATCGCGTCCGAGAACTACGCAAGCCTCCCCGTGCTCGCCACCATGGGCACCTGGTTCAGTGACAAGTACGCCGAGGGCACCATCGGCCACCGCTTCTACGCCGGCTGCCAGAACGTCGACACCGTCGAGTCCGTTGCGGCGGAACATGCCCGCGAGCTGTTCGGCGCCAAGTACGCCTACGTCCAGCCGCACTCCGGCATCGACGCCAACCTGACCGCCTACTGGGCGATCCTGGCCCACAAGATCGAGTCGCCCGCCCTCGCCGAGTTCGGCGCGAAGGGCGTCGCGGAGCTGGGCGAGGCCGACTGGGAGACCCTTCGCCGTCGCTTCGGCGACCAGCGCCTCCTCGGCATGTCGCTCGATGCGGGTGGTCACCTCACCCACGGCTTCCGCCCGAACGTCTCGGGCAAGATGTTCCACCAGCGCTCCTACGGGACCAACCCTGAGACCCAGCTGCTGGACTACGACGCGCTTGCCGCCCAGGCGCGCGAGTTCAGGCCGCTGATCCTCGTGGCCGGCTACTCGGCCTACCCGCGCCGGATCAACTTCGCGAAGATGCGCGAGATCGCCGACGAGGTCGGCGCCGTGCTGATGGTCGACATGGCCCACTTCGCCGGCCTGGTCGCAGGCAAGGTGTTCACCGGTGACGAGGATCCGGTGCCCTTCGCCGACGTGGTCACCACCACGACGCACAAGTCGCTGCGCGGACCTCGAGGCGGCATGATCCTGTCGACCGAGGAGTACGCGCCCTCCATCGACCGTGGCTGCCCGCTCGTGCTCGGTGGCCCCCTCGGGCACGTGATGGCAGCCAAGGCCGTCGCGCTCGCGGAGGCCCGCACCGCCGAGTTCCAGACCTACGCCCAGAACGTGGCCGACAACGCCAAGGCACTCGCAGAGGGCCTGCTGTCGCGCGACGCTCAACTGGTCACCGGGGGCACGGACAATCACCTTGTCCTGCTGGACGTGCGCAACTTCGGGCTGACCGGCCGCCAGGCCGAGGCGGCGCTGCTCGACGCAGGCATCGTCACCAACCGCAACGCGGTCCCCAACGATCCCAACGGCGCCTGGTACACCACCGGTGTCCGCCTCGGAACCCCGGCGCTGACCACCCGCGGCTTCACCACCTCCGACATGGACGCCGTCGCCGACATGATCGCGGGCGTCCTGCGCTCCACGAAGCCCACCACCACGAGCAAGGGCGAGCCGAGCAAGGCGAAGTACGACCTCACCGACGACGCCCGCGACGCCTCGCTGGCGGAGGCGGAGCGCCTGCTCGACCTCCACCCGCTCTACCCAGGCCTGGAGCTGTAACCGGTCCACGAGGAAGGAGGGCGACCCGCCACGGGTCGCCCTCCTTCCTCGTTGCCGCTGTTGCAGCTCAGGTGATCGCCTTGGCGATCTCCTCGATGAACGGCTTCACCTGCTCCAGGGGCAGTTTCGTGCCGGTCACGCCGACGACGGCGTACTTGTCGGTCTTGATGTAGCAGGGCGTGTCGCCGTCCTGCTCCCAGCAGAAGGCCGCGCCGCCCGCAAGGTCGACGACCTCGCCGAAGTCCGCCGCGACCTGCTTCTGCAGTTCGAACTCGGACACGGGCAGGTCGTAGCCGGTGAAGCCCACCGCGGTCGCCGCGTCGGTGGGGTGCTGGTACTCGGGGATCCCGGTGAGCAGGTTCTCACCCAGGGTGAACTCGCCGATCTTCTCCGGAAGGGGCGCGTCCTTGATGTTGGCCGGCGTCGTCGTCTCGACCGGTTCACTGGGCGAGCCGGAGGGGGAGGCGGGCGTCGACGTCGTGGCGGGCGGTGGGACGTCGGTGGGCTTCGGCGGCGTGTCACCGTTGCAGGCGGTCACGGTGAGGACGACGATCGCGCCGGCCACCAGCGATGTGACGGGGCGCGACATTCGGCCCAGATTCAATGTGTTCATCAGCAGATCCTGTCCTGACTCATCTGATTTGTTGGACGATGGCCTCGGCGACGGCGCGGGTGTCCTCCAGCGACACACCGGTGGTGGCAGAGAGCATCAACCCACCGTACCGTCCCCCGTCGAGGGCGCACAGGGCGTTCCCGGCGGCCAGGCCGCAGACGCCCTTCCCGCCCAGGTCCACCGCATCCTCCAGGACGGGCGCCCACAGGTCGGGATCGAACGGCATTCCCGAGCCGACCAACTGGATGCGCTGCGGCGAGCCCTCGGCCTTGGTATAGATGATCATCATCGGCGACTGGTACGCCTTCCACTCCCCCACCTGGGCGGGGACGGCCTCGATCGGAACCCCGGCGTCGCCGAACAACTGCGTCTCGAGGGGAGAGGGATCGGTGGCCGGCTGCGTCTGGTCGGGCCCGGTCGTCTCACCGGGCAGCGGCTCGGTGTTGACGGGCTCCAACCCCCGTGACTCGATCGGCATCACGCTGATCACCGGGAGGCCCTCGGTGTTCTCCGGGTCGGGCTGGGGCGCGACCGGCTCGGTCGTCTGCACGGCGGGGGTGGACCCGGCGGGCGGTGGCGTGGTCTGCGGCGACGCGCCGGAGGATCCGTCACGCGTGAGCAGGAAGATGATGACGCCCACGAGGACGAGGACGAGCGCTGCGCCGCCGATCACATAGGGCAACGTGCTCCGGCCGCCACCCCCGGGCGGCGGAGGTCCCTGGTTGAAGCCCTGCTGCGGGTAACCCCCGGGCCCCTGCTGGTAGCCGCCCTGCGGGGGGAATCCCCCACCCGGCTGCTGCGGGTAGCCTCCCGGCTGCTGGTAGCCGCCACCCTGCTGCGGGTAACCACCCGGCCGGTTGAAGCCGCCACCCTGCGGGGGCTCACCACCGGGCTGCTGTGGGTAACCGCCCTGAGGACCATTCCAGTTCTGATTGCTCACGAGAGTTTCCTCCCGACCGGCTCGGCTGCCGATCAGGGCCAGCGTACTGGCACGTCAGGTTCAGCCAAAGGGCGTCAGCGGGCGAAAAGTTCGCCCTGCACGGTGTGCACGAACTGGGTCAGCGACGCCGGGAGGTCCTGCAGGTGCCAGGTGTCGGGGGCGTGGTACCAGTCGAGCGCGTCGGGGTCGGGAGCCTCGACGTCGTCGTCTGCCGCGACGAGCGCCTCGATCCAGCGCTCCTTGCTTCCGAGCACGACGGTGTAGCCGAGCAGCCTGGACACCTCGGGCAGCTCGCGCCCCTTCGGCAGGTGGTCGGTGGGCTGGATCGCGAGCACTGCCGACAGCGCCTCGAGCCCCCGAAGGAGCGCGGAGCCAGCGGCCGTGCGGCGCGGCATCCGGTCGGCGATCCACACGAGACCCGCCGCAATGGCGAGCAGGACGAGGGCGAGGAGGCCGAGGTTGGTGAACGCGACCAGCAGCACGGCCGCGACGACTGCCACCCCGAGCGCGACCCAGCCACGGACGCGCCAGGACGACCGGGTCGAGTCGGGCCGCGACTCGAACCAGCCGCGGGTGACAACGTCCTCGTACAGCGCGTCCTGCACCCTTCCGATGCCCGCGGACAGGCTCGCCGGGAGCTGCGAGACGAGGGTGGGTTCACCCGCCGGGGTGAC
>RRZU010279080.1_pt1 | contig 16718 bp, 16 predicted proteins | sample 2165561 | NCBI WGS metagenome assembly RRZU01 (sample SAMN10456909, study PRJNA506462) | wastewater metagenome | isolation source: wastewater sludge | place: USA: Moscow, Idaho
GAATGATTTTTCAAAACTCAGCGAAATTACAAGTTTTCAGCAACATAATGAATTTTATGGCTTGTAAATTTTTAGAAAAGAAGTACTTTTGTTTCGAAAACGTGCATTTATATGGAGAAATTACCCACAGAAATTCAAAAAAAGATTTTTTCTCTTCACCGAAAATTTGGTAAAACAATAAAAAAATACGGTTTAATTGAAGATGGAGATTCTATTTTGATAGGTTTATCCGGTGGTAAAGATTCTTTGGCTCTAGTTGAATTTTTGGGAGAACGGATGAAAATATTCAAACCTAAATTTTCTGTTTATGCTGTACATATTTCGATAGAAAATATTCAATATAATGTTGACTTACAGTATCTAAAAAATTATTGTGAAACGTTTAACATCCCATTTTACCACGAAACAACATCGTTCGATTCTTCAACCGACAAACGAAAAACGCCCTGTTTTTTATGTTCTTGGACAAGACGGAAAGTTTTGTTCGAAACAGCCAAGAAACTGGGTTGCAATAAAATAGCACTTGGTCATCACCAAGATGATATTTTGGAAACTTTGTTAATGAATATGACCTGTCAGGGAGCCATTTCGACTATGCCTCCACTGCTTAAAATGATAAAATTCGACATGTCCATTATACGACCGATGTGTCTTCTTAGCGAAAATGAAATAACAGAATTGGGAGCAATTCGAAAATTTAAAAAACAGATTAAAAATTGCCCCTACGAAAAGGTTTCCAACCGTGCAGCGTTCAAAAAAATAGTGAGTTTACTCAATGAAATAAATCCCGAAGCAAGATATTCGTTATGGAACTCCATGACAAACATTCAAACAGATTATTTACCAAAAATTAAACAAACAAGAGAAAATATATGAGTACCGAAAAAAACGAAAAGACTGAAGATTTTTTAGCTTTAGAAAACAGAATAGTAAAAAGACTGAAAACTGTTTTTGACCCTGAGATACCCGTTAATGTATATGATTTGGGATTAATCTACAAAATAGATATTTCTGACGATCAGATAGTGACTATCGACATGACCTTGACGGCTGCCGGCTGTCCGATGGCTGATTTTATTTTGGAAGATGTAAAAATGAAAATTGAAAGTATAGAAGGTGTAAAAGCCGTTACCATCAATTTGGTTTTCGACCCTGCGTGGGACAATTCCATGATGTCGGAAGAAGCAAAACTGGAATTGGGCTTTCTATAAATCATTTAAAATGGCAAAGAAAAATTACGTAGAGAATTTATTTAACAACATAGCATCTAGTTACGATAGACTGAATCATATCTTATCGCTCAATATTGATAAATGTTGGCGTAAAAAAGCGGTAAAAATAATTCTCAGCAGACCACACGAACTTGTTTTAGACGTAGCTTGCGGAACCGGTGATTTCGCAATTGCTTTGGCAAAGGCAGGAGTAAAAGAAGTTGTTGGAATTGATATTTCCGAAAAAATGTTGGAAATAGGAAAGGAAAAAATAATACAAAAAAATGTTGAAAAAACCATTCTTTTACAATACGAAGACTGCGAAAAAATGAGTTTCGAAACCAACTCTTTTGATGGTGTAACAGTTGCCTTTGGAGTACGTAATTTCGAACATTTAAGTGTAGGAATACAAGAAATGTATCGTGTGTTAAAGCCTGGAGGAAAATTGGTTATTTTAGAATTATCCACCCCTGAAAACAAGTTGATTTTTTCGCTCTATAACATTTACTTCAAACACATACTTCCATCAATAGGAGGTTGGATTTCAGGCGATAAATCGGCCTACCGATATTTGTATCAATCTGTGTTACAATTTCCGAAACCCGACAAGTTCATTCCGATATTGTCGTCTTGCGGATTCCAAAAAGTAGAGCACAAAGCTTTCACTTTTGGGTTGGCACGTATGTACGTCGCTACAAAGTAAAATTTCATAAAAACCACCCTACCGATACAACCAACACGAAGAAAAGAGTAAGCAATACCAATACAGGCATTTGTTTGTCCAAAGGTTTCCCTGACAGCTTTTTTACCTGAATGAGATGTTTGATGAACAAAGGCAAAAGTAAAAGAAACAAGTATTCTTGTATTTCAGCTCCTTTAAAAAAATTGAAAATCAACATCGCAATAAAAGCACCTATTATCAGACAATCGTGGTATATTTTGGCTTTTCTGTCTCCCAACATGACCGGAATCGTAATACGTGTTTTCACATCGGTTTCTCTATCGCGGATATTATTAATATTCAACACTCCGGTTATTAAAAATCCTGCTGCACTCGCCGGAAGAAACACCATCCGATCAATTCTTCCTGTCATCAAAAAATAAGAACCGACAGTACTCAACAAACCAAAAAAGATAAAAACAAAAATATCTCCTAAACCTACGTACCCATAAGGTTTTTTCCCAAGCGTATACGTTAAGGCAGCGACAATTGCCAATCCACCGAAAAGCAACATCAACATTCCATCAAAGCTAAAAAAAACATCAAAGGAAACATACAGCAACCACAATCCGAAAATGGCAGATAACACGACAAAAAGAGTTATCATCGCATAAAAATCTCTACGAGAAAGGGTGCCTGCGAATAATCCATAGATAGGTCCCTGCCTATCATCCGTGTCTGTTCCTTTAAGAGAATCACCCAATTCGTTGGATATATTTGACAAAATTTGCAACGAGAGTGTCGTAAATATGGCTAACACAAAAGTCAGCCAATTAAAAGAGCCTGCTGATGCAGCTAACAAAGAACCTAAAAGAATTCCCGAAATGGAGAGGGGCAATGTTCGTAAGCGAAAAGCAGCTATATAATATGTTACTCGTTTCATTTTCTAAGTTCTACCCTTTTTATTTTGACTTATTGGTGTAAATATCTTGCAATGTACGTTTGAAAGCCGGTTCCGTTACATCTTTATTCTTAAAAGATATATCTATTTGCAAATCAAGCTGTTCCAAGGCAAAGCGTTCGAAAAACGTATTAATATCGTCCAAATTTCCTATCATGGGTAAAACGGCTATTTCGTGCCCATAATTCTCGAAACGGAAAATTTGAAAATTATAACCGTTTTTCAAAAATAACTTGGCAAGAGCACTGGAACCAAACAGTCCCTTTTTGAAAACGCGTATTTGGTTATAAGGGACAACCCCATCTTTAGTGCCATGAAAAAACAAGGTTGGATCGGGATGTCTTTTGTACGTAGGTTTTCCTTCTACTGAAAATACAGCTCCGGAAAAGGAGACAACCGCTGCATAGCGAAATGGAGGAGGCAACATACTAGCTAATGAAGTACGATTTGACAACTGATAATCGGCTTGCAATACGGTAACTGCCCCTGCACTAGAACCGGCAATCATAATCAACGATGTATCAACACCTAATTTGTCAGCATTTTCTATTACGTATTGAGTAGCGGAAAACAGATCTTCTACAGCGTACGAAATAGCTTGTTCGAGAGGCTTAGTGTCAGTTGCAGAAACATTTTTTGCATTTTTTAAGCCCAAACGATAATCTATTGCAATAGACACAAAACCACGATCCGCCATTGCTTGACAAAAAGCCGAATCATGTTTGTTATTGCGTTCTCCATGAGCAAAACCTCCGCCAAAAACGTAAATCATACATTTGTTCTTGGGTTGCATTTGTTTGGGAGAATATACGTCCATATACAATTCTTGCGAACCTTTTTGAGCAAACTTATAAGTGTTAACCTCCGAATAAATGCAAAAAAGGAAGGACGATAATACAAAAAACACCGAAAAAACTATTTTTTTCTTCATAACTTTAAATACTGAGGTTTAATTGGTAAAGTTCGTAAAGTTATTGTATTTTTGTGTTCAAAACAAAAAATTATGAGCTTTACCGAACTACTAAATACCTTTTCCGAATTTCCTATTTTACTAGCTTTGGCATTGGGCCTTTTGGTGGCTATAAACCCCTGCCCTTTGGCGATGAACATTGGGGCTATTGCCTTTATTGGCAAGGATATACAAAATAAAAAAAAGGTTTTTATCAACGGACTTCTCTACACATTGGGGAGAATTATCAGTTTCACATTATTGGGAATTGTCCTTATTTTCATTTTGAATTCGGGTAAAAATATTCACCTGATACAAACATTATTTTCGGAATATGGCGAAAAAGTAATAGGCTTTGTTTTCCTTGTCATCGGTATTTTTATGTTGGATATTGTGAAGTTTCATTCTCATAATCAATGTAAAACAGATCACGGAATTGCTACAATAAAAAACAAACAAAATTTAAGTCCGTTGGCACTTGGTATGGTACTCGCATTGGCTTTTTGTCCATACGGAGCCAGTTTATTTTTTGGCGTTCTTATACCGGTAGCAGTAGAATCACCTATTGGTTACCTTCTGCCTGTTTTATTTGCTATCAGCACAAGTATTCCGGTAGTAATTTTGGCATGGTTTTTAGCATACGGATTTTCTAATGTAAATAAGTTTTACGACCGCATGCAGAACTTTGACAAATGGATAAGACGTGTAGTTGCAGTATTATTAATCGGAATCGGTTTGTATTACATTATTACATCCTTTGGTTTCGTAGAACACCACCCTATTCACTAAGCTATTTTCGTATTCTTTTGGTCTCAAAGCGAATACAATTGGGGAAGATAAATGATTCGCCTCTTGGGAAAAAAATTTTTACTCAGGAAAAATCATTACCTTTGCACCCTCGAAGCGAAAGCTTAATTTTACACATATAAAAAAAATAGTTATATTTATGATTACTGTTTCAAATCTTGCCATTCAATTTGGCAAACGCGTTTTATTTCAAGATGTTAACCTAAAATTCACCGCAGGCAACTGTTATGGAATTATTGGGGCAAATGGAGCCGGAAAGTCCACCCTTTTGCGTATGCTTAGCGGCGATTTAGACCCCACACGCGGAACCATTAGTTTTGGTACCAACGAACGTTTGTCCGTATTAAAGCAAGACCACTTTGAATTCGATGAATATACGGTTTTGGATACCGTTATGATGGGACACGAAAAATTATGGAATGTTCAAAAAGAAAAAGACGAAATTTACTTAAAAGAAGATTTTTCGGATGCTGACGGAATACGGGCATCTGAGTTGGAAGAACAATTTGCCGAAATGGACGGTTGGAATGCCGAAAGCAATGCTGCTTCCCTTTTGAGCGGATTAGGCATCAAAGAAAATTTACACCACGTCTTTATGAAAGACATCAGTGCCAAGGAGAAAGTACGTATTTTGTTGGCTCGTGCACTATTTGGAAACCCGGACAACTTACTACTTGATGAACCTACCAATGACCTTGATATAGCCACCATTAATTGGTTAGAAAACTATTTGGCAAATTATGAAAATACCGTTTTGGTAGTTTCACACGACAGGCACTTTTTAGACTCTGTAAGTACACACACAGTAGACATTGACTTTGGAAAAATACAGCTATTTGCCGGTAACTATTCGTTTTGGTATGAGTCCAGCCAATTGGCTCTCCGTCAACAACAAAACCAAAACAAAAAAGCCGAAGAAAAGAAAAAGGAATTGGAGGAATTTATTCGCAGGTTTAGTGCCAACGTGGCAAAATCCAAACAAGCAACCAGCAGACGAAAAATGTTGGAGAAACTAAACATTGAAGAAATACAGCCTTCGACACGTAAATATCCGGGAATTATTTTCACTCCCGACAGAGAACCGGGTAACATGATTTTGGAAGTAAAAGGACTTGCCAAATCGACAGACGGAACAGTCCTTTTTAGGGATGTTAATTTCAATGTGGAAAAAGGAGATAAAATCGTTTTTTTGTCAAGAGACCCGAGAGCGATGACCGCCCTTTTCGAAATTATCAACGGTCACCTGAAACCCGATGCCGGCTCTTTTAACTGGGGAGTAACCATTACTTCCGCTTACTTACCATTGGATAACTCCGAATTTTTCAATACGGACTTGAATTTGGTCGATTGGCTCGGACAATTTTCAAGCGACACCACCGAATCGTACATTCGTGGCTACTTGGGAAGAATGTTATTTTCCGGTGAAGAAATTTACAAAAAAGCTAGCGTAATTTCAGGTGGAGAAAAAATGCGTTGCATGATTTCTCGCATGATGCTGAAAAATGCCAACACATTGGTTCTTGATTCTCCGGCTAACCACCTCGATTTGGAATCCATTCAAGCATTTAACAACTCCTTAAAGAATTTTAAAGGCAATCTTTTGATGTCGTCTCATGACCACGAATTTATACAAACCGTATGTAACCGTGTAATAGAGCTGACACCAAACGGAATCATTGACAAAGTAACAGAGTATGATGATTACTTGGACGACGAAAACGTAAAAGAACAACAAGAAAAACTATACAAATAATTCTCAAACAAGATGAAAAGCAAAGGACATCTAATGACAATGCTTTTGATTTTATTTTCAATCAATATTCAAGCACAAATATCGGAAGAAATAAAATCGTAGGTTGACAGTACAGAAACACTTGTAAACAGCGGAAGAAAAATGTTGGTACAAAGCATCGCAGCAGGTGATTTGGACAAAACAAAAGATATTTACCACTATTTATCGGATAAAACTTACGGCAACTATTATTCGGCTTTCTACTTTACAGAAGATCTGTACATCAACATATTGGTTGGTGACTGGCACGGAGTTGAACGACAAATGCAAAACTATTCCGAAAATGTGAAAAAATTCAGCTATCCAAACACATATTCCATATACCCAGTTTTGTACAGCAAAGTAGCACAAGCCAATGATTCCTTGTTAATGGCATCTCAAAAGTCGGACATAAACGATGAAAGTAAAAAAACATTGCGATTATTATTCTACGCATTGAAAGCAAAAACAATAGATGATGGCTATAATTCCCTACTCAGCGACTACAAAAAGAACTACAAAAAAACAGGGAAAGAAACCGATTTTGTTGACGGATTTTTACCGGCAGCCAACATAAAGATGTCTCTTGCATGGTCGATAGGTTCTGGCATGGTGCTCCCAACAAGCTCATTGGCAGACAATTTCAAACCCAATGCGTCCATAAATGTATCAATGGATTTTAACGTTAATAAAGTTTATACATCCTTGCACGTGCTAGCTTCCGGATTAAAATTAAAAGAACCTTTTACCGGATCTACAAAATATGAAAATATGCAATTTCAGAAAAACGAGCTATTCGAGTATTTTGATGCCGGATTGAAGGGAGGGTACTTTTTGATAAGAAACAATAGATTTCATGTTGCTCCCTATTTGTCGATATCTGGCAGTTATTTGAAAAGTGATCGTTACGATAGCGATGATGACAAATACGAATACGAAATATACGATTCTTTTACCTATGGTGGCGGATTACATACAGAAGTAAAAATTGCCAACCTTGCCGCAAAAAATGGATATTCTTATGACGACACATATATCAGTGTGAAACTGGATGCGGGTTGTGATATGGTTACCAGTTTTAAAAACAGCCACTTTCAAGGAGATATATCCTACTTCTCTCTTGCTTTTGTATGGGGAATTGGAAATTTTTAAGTAAAACCTAATATCAACATTACAGGCACAAATTTACCACTTGTGCCTTTTTTATTTTCGGCTGTATCATCCAAATTCGGGTTGCCTTTTTCTTCTTAATTCTTTGGTTATTTACAATTAACTTGTAATTTTGATAAGTTGTGGTCGACTTGAATTACAAAAAATGAGTAAAGAAAATGTTCACGTTAAATCACATGGCAAAAATAAGCACAATCTGGAACACGGGTGAGTTGATAAAAAAAATTGCTGATAATGTATGAGTACGCCTAAACTCAGAGATACAATAAACAATACATTGGTAAATATCAAATAATAGGTTTGAGAAAAGCAAATAACCAAAGTTGAATACTGAGAAAAAAACTTAACGTTGCATTTATAACAAAAGGAGAAGATAACGACAAAATGGAAAGCAAAGTAGCAAAGTCATTTTAGGCTTCTGTCGTACAAAAGATTTGAAACGCTTAAAATCAAACAAAGTATTTTACTTTCATGCTATTGAGTCAGATAATCAGGTTAAAGACTTTCCTTCTGGTTTTTTGGAAGCTAACAGGTTGATAATATATTGCGGTGGGAGAAGTAAACCAATAACACTTCCAGGGCTTCGTGGTGAGATTAAAACGATTGAACTAAAACATAAATCGAAAATACAGGGTAAAGAAAATTCAAAAACGGAATTTTATTATGAAGTAGTTTTAGACGATGTATTCAGTGAAAATGACAATCTTAAATTTACATTAAACACAAAACTGCTTTTTGACAAATCAGACGAAAAAAACAATAAATTACTTCAACAGTATTTACCCACTTTGACAACTTGGGAGAAAATATTAAAATCGATTGACAAGAAAAAGATACATGCCTAACTCGCTCTCAGGTTTGCACAATAATTAGAATTTCGAAAGTCGAGGTTGATTTCTTTTATGTAATATTGTGGCTAGTCAACGTGCATTTCGCAGAGATATGCCACTTGAAACATCATCAATTGAAAAAAATTACTCAAACAAGCCATACGCACGTAGCTGCTTTTTTATCTTCTGTTGTTCGTTATCCCAACAAAAATCAGATGCAGCCTTAGCAAAATTCTCTTTCGAATAGTTTTGTGATAGCATTTCTTGAATAGCTTTGGCTATCATTTCAGGTCGATTTTCAGCAATGGTTTTTCCTACTTGATATTCTTTCACCACACGAGCCATTTCAGGAAAATCGGTAGCCAAAATAGGTATGCCGGCTTGTATGAAATCAAAAATGCGATTCGGCAACGCATAATAATAACTTAGTCCTTCTTGTTCGAGCAAAGCCAATCCCACTTTCGCGGAAATGGTATACCTTGGCAATTCTTCCAAAGGAACTCTTCCGGTAAAAACAACCTTGTCCGACAAATTCGATTCTATTACCTGCCGTTGAAGTTGTGGCAAAACATCCCCATCACCCACTATCACAAGTACTGCATTTTCCAACAAAGACATTGCCTCAATAGTTTGTTCCAGTCCTCTACCAACATTTACCGCCCCTTGATACAACATGATATTTTTACCCGGAAAATCTAATATCGGAACATATTGTGTTAAATCCTTTTGTTCCGGCACATTTCTCAAAACGGTCATTTTTATACCGTATCTTTTTTCATAATAATCGGCAATGGACTGACAAACCGTGAAAGCACAGGTTAATTTGGGGAAAATGCAATTTTCAATTCTTTCCCAAAAATACTGAATACAAGGACGATGAATAAGTTCGGGCAACTGTGGAAATAACTCATGTGCATCAAAACACAACCTTTTGTGTCTTATTTTCGACACCCAAAAATTGGGCAGTAAAGTATCCGTATCATTCGACCAAAGACAATCGAAAGAGGAGAACAGCAGCAAAAAGAAAAGACGAATATTGAATTCGGTATAAAACAAAAAACCACCACTACACAACATTCTCATTCTTTTCGTTGAATAAGAACGAGACAGTTTACCGCTTTTCTTGAGTTTCCTTCCTATAACAAGGACATCAAATCCTTCTTTTTCGAAAAAAGAAGCTACCTTATGCACCCGCTGATCTGTTTCCAAATCACTAACGACAGAAATGATAATTCGTTTACACCTCATGTGTACAAAAGTACTTTTTTTTGGCGATTTAAGCAGTTCAAAACAGATTTTTTATACCTTTGCAAATAAAGTTTTTTTATGAAAACACTCGAAAATTTTTCTTTAATCAACCATAATACATTTGGCATCAACGTCCAAGCAAACTATTTTATTGAGTATGCTTCCGTAACTGAATTAAAGGAATTACTCGGAAGTGACTTACTAAAAGAAAACAAATTCTTTCACATCGGTGGAGGAAGTAACCTTTTGTTTATTAACGATTATGAAGGTGTTATCCTCCATTCTCAAATAAAAGGCATTGAAAAAACAAAAGAAACAAAGAGCCATGTGTTTTTACGTGCCGGAGCAGGCGAAAAATGGGATTCTTTTGTAGAACATTGCGTAAATAACAACTGGGGAGGAGCCGAAAATCTCTCTCTTATACCCGGTGAAGTAGGTGCAACTCCCATCCAAAATATTGGAGCTTACGGTGCCGAAGTAAAAGATATTATTGACTCTGTAGAATGTATTGAAATTGCAACCGGCGAAAAGAAAATTTTCACCAATAAAGCGTGTGCTTTTGGATACCGCGATAGCATTTTCAAAAATAGTTTCCGTAATAAATATATTGTCTGCTATGTAACGTATAAATTGGCAAAAAATCCGGTTCTTAATGTAAACTACGGAAGTTTGGCAACGGAAATACAACAATACGACGGACAAAATATTCAAAATGCCAGAAAAGCAGTTATTGCAATCCGCCAACGCAAACTCCCTGAGCCCAGGGTATTAGGCAATGCAGGCAGTTTTTATATGAATCCGATTATTTCAATAGAACATTTCAAAGAATTACAAGCTTCGTATCCGGAAATTCCAAGTTTTCATGTTTCCGAAAAAGAAATAAAAGTACCCGCAGGCTGGCTTATCGAACAATGTGGATGGAAAGGAAAAGCCATTGGCAAAGTTGCCGTTCATGGAAGTCAAGCTTTGGTATTGATAAACAAAGGAGGAGCGAACGGATTGGACATCATCTATTTATCTGACAAAATCAGGGAATCGGTAAAAGAAAAGTTTGGCATTGATATTGTTCCCGAAGTCAACATCATTTTCGGTTAATTTTTATACTTTCTTACACCTTATCATTACTTTCTTTTGCTCGGACAAAGTGGTAGCAAAAAGGTAAACATCTCCACCCTCTTTTAACTTCGTCTTTTTTCGTAATTCTGCCACCGTTGCAGGAAAATTACGCACAGCTATATTTGCTTTCTCTATTCCTTGCAAATTTGATTTCATTTCTTGCTTATTCAAGGAAAAAACCGTTTCCACTTCAAATGAACGACCGGGGAAATCATAAACCAAATTTTCAGAAGTGTACAAATGGCTGTTTACCTGCAATTTGTCTACATGGTATTTTTCTGAAATCAACTTAAACGCTGATGATTTTAAAACAGCTACATTCGGTTCATACAAATATCGTAAAGGTTTCTTAGCTATGGTACTATGAGCTGAATATTCCTCCTTTCGGTCAAAAACAAAAAATTGATCGTTCTTATTCGGTTGCAAATTGACGCAGTACATTTTTACGGCAAGTGGGGTTTCTTTTTGCAGTAACAGCAAAACTTCCTTGCAATCGTTATCTATAGCAACAATATGCACTTCAGCCGTATTCGGCAATGCCACTAAAGCCGCCTCAACATCGAACATGGGGGAAAGCTTAATAAGAAGTCTATTCGACTTTTGCAACAACAAACCGCTTATTTCAAGAATGTGGGGACTACAATCTTCGAGTAACGATACTTTTCTGCCTTGCTTATCTCTCCTTGCCGGATCCATGTAGATAACATCAACACTTGGCATTTTTTGCAAAAAAGAAACAGAATCAGCGTTTACTATTTGAATGGCTGACAAACCCAAAGCCTGAAAATTATGTGTAGCAATTCGGCAAAGTTCAGCTTGTTGTTCAACGTAAGTAACTTGTTGAAAATTAGGAGCTAAAAAAGCACAATCTATACCAAAACCACCCGTCAAATCTACCAATGAATCGGCTTTTATCAATTTTGCTTTATAACGAGCAGTCGCCTCGGAAGAGGCTTGTTCCAGAGACAATGGAGGCGGACATATAACCTCTTGATTTCTATACCACGATGGAATTTTATTTTTTAGAATCTGACGACCTTTTATTTGATTCAACACAAAAGAACTGTCAACACCTGCAGGAAAAGACTTAAACGCTATCTTTTCAACATCTAGATCTTGATTTTCTTCTATAAAACGTTTATTCTCAAAGGTAAGCATTGTGTTTTTTTCAAAAAAAGTAGAAAAGTATCAGCAGGACGAAACAATCTCCAACATGTCATCGAAATTAATAGAAAGAACTTAGTCTTACTATCATTTTCTTCTAAAGACAATACTACATCAAGACTTCAATTCCGTTTTTAGAGTAATCGAAATGCCCTCTTCATCAAGTTTCAGCATTTTGTACAAATCATGGTTGGAACCGTGTTCAATAAACTCATCAGGCAATCCCAGTCTTTTTACGTGTAAAGAAGAATAATTATTGTCAGCAAAAAATTCGAGTATTGCAGACCCAAAACCTCCTTTTAAAGATCCGTTTTCCACGGTAACAATTTTAGTAAACTTAGAACCTATGGTACGTAATAATTCCTCATCAAGAGGTTTAAGAAAACGCATATCATAATGAGCTATTTTGTCGCCTTCTCTACCCAATAATTCAATGGCACGAGTAACCGTATTTCCGATATCTCCTAAACTCAAGACCGCCAAAGACGAACCTTCTTTCAGACAAATTCCCTTTCCTACGGGTATTTCGACAAATGGAGTTTTCCAATTTTTCAGCACACCTTTTCCTCTCGGATAACGGATAACAAAAGGACCTTTGTTCGGCAATTGTGCAGTATACATTAAATTTCTTAATTCCGTTTCATTCAATGGCGAAGCAATAGTTAAAGACGGAATGCACCGAAAATAAGACAAATCGAAAGCTCCATGATGCGTAGGACCATCGGGACCAACTAAGCCTGCTCTATCCAAACAAAAAACAACGTTCAGATTTTGCAAAGCCACATCGTGAATAACTTCATCATAAGCCCGTTGCATAAAAGAAGAATATATATTGCAAAAAGGCATCAAACCTTCCTTGGCCAAACCTGCCGAAAAAGTAACGGCATGACCTTCTGCTATACCAACATCAAAAATACGATCGGGCATTTCATGCATCATCACATTCATGGAACACCCGGTAGGCATCGCAGGAGTTACTCCGACTATTTTACTGTTCATTTCGGCTAATTCCAACAAGGTATTTCCAAAAACATACTGATACAAAGAAGGTTCCGATTTTTCATCACATTCAATAATACGTTCCCCCGTTTCCTTATTAAACAATCCGGGAGCATGCCATTCCGTTGCTGAATTTTCAGCAGGAGCATATCCTTTCCCCTTAACCGTTTTAATATGAAGGACTTTAGGACCTTCGAAATTCTTAATATCGGTCAAAGTTTTTACTAATTGTTTCACATCATGACCATCAATTTGACCAAAATATCGTATACTCAGACTTTCGAAGATATTGCGAGTACCTCCGGAAAGTGCATTTTTGATACTATTGGAAAATCTCAAAAGGAATTTACGTTTATCTTCATCTATCAATCCCATTTTTCTGAATAGATGGTAAAGTTTGAAACGTAAACGATTGTAAGACTTTGAGGTAGTAATTCTCATCAGATTCTGACTAAACCCACCTACCGTTTTGTCAATCGCCATATTGTTATCATTGAGAATGATAAGCAAATTATTGGGAGCACTGGATGCATTATTTAATCCTTCAAATGCCAAACCTCCCGTCAAAGCCCCGTCTCCGATAACAGCTATTACATGATTATCGATATGCTGCATTTTGTCTGCAATGGACATTCCTAAGCCGGCAGAAATAGAATTGGAAGCGTGTCCGGATATGAAAGCATCATACAAACTTTCTTTTGGAGAAGGAAAACCACTTATTCCCTTAAACTTTCGGTTTGTATTAAATACATTTTTCCGTCCTGTTAATATTTTATGCCCGTAAGCTTGATGGCCTACATCCCATATTATACGATCGTTCGGAGTATCAAAGACATAATGTAGGGCGACTGTAAGTTCTACCACACCCAAACTGGAAGCAAAATGACCAGGATTACACGAAAGTTCATCAATAATAAACTGCCTCAATTCAGCACATAATTGCTCCAATTGATTTTCTTTCAAAGCACGAAGGTCTGATGGGTAATTTATTTTATTTAATAATGGAAAATCTTGTTGCATAACTCTATATTTAAACGCAAAGGTACTAATTAAATCAATTTTTTAATATTTTTAAACCCAAAAATATCTATTTGAATGGGGTTTAATTATTACATTTGCCGAAGTATAGCAATGATTTTGTAATAAGCTCAAAATTATGGTATTAAAATATATATACTGAGTACTGAAGTTGCATAACCATTTTTATCCCGACTCAACTTTTAAAACTAATTGACCGATGAAAAGAAGCATTCTATTTTTACTGTTAGCCCTAGTGATGGGAACCACTTCTTGTGTAACACAACAGAAATATAACGAGTTGAAAGATAGCGAAGAAAGATATTATGATGAAGCTAAACGGTATGAACAAGATTTGTTTAATGCAAAAACAAAAAATGATGAATTGACCAGTGAACTGGCAAGAGCAAAATCTCTAAAGGAAAAGGCTGAAGCCGATACGGCACACCTATCAAGGGAATTACAACGGGTTCAATCTGAATGTATTGGATTGCAAGAAGAAAGTCAAAAATTGATTGAAAAGTTGCAAGCTTCGAAAAGTGAAGAAGAATATACAAAATTGATGACTGAAATTAATAGTCTGCAAGATGAATTGGTTAGACGAGAAGATGCTCTTTTTAAAGCGGAACGTTTACTCTTGGATAAACAAAAAGAATTGGAAATTCAAAATGCAAAGATGGTTGAACTAACACGAACAGTGGAACAACAAGAACAAAAAATGCAGGAAATTAAAAACTTGGTTAAAAATGCATTGGTTGGTTTTGAAGGAAACGGTTTGGAAATTTATAACAAAAACGGAAGAGTATATGTTTCTCTTGACGAACAGCTTTTGTTCCAATCAGGAAAATGGGATGTTGACAGCAGAGGTGTTAGTGCACTAAACAACCTTTCCAACGTTTTAGCACAAAACAAAGATATTAATATTGTTGTAGAAGGTCATACAGATGATGTGCCTTACAAAGGGACAGGAAATATTCAAGACAATTGGGATTTGAGCGTAAAAAGAGCAACTTCTATCGTTCGTATTTTGCTCAGAAACAATGAGATAAACCCTACTCGCATCACAGCATCAGGACATGGCGAATTTTTTCCTGTTGAAACGGGAAGAACTCCGGAAGCCCGCAAAAAAAACAGAAGAACTGAAATTATCTTAACTCCAAATTTGGATAGTTTAATAAAAGCTTTTGAATAAACATTAACGAACAAATAAACATTGTGAATTTCAGGACTATTATAAACATACCGGAGTCAAGCTTGAAAATTTCACACAAAAGCCAGATTTTATTGATGGGTTCTTGTTTTGCTCAAAACATGGCAAGAAAGCTTTCCGAAAATAAATTCGTCGTTCAAAACCCTTTTGGAGTATTGTACAATCCTCTTTCGATTGCAGAAGGATTGAATATTCTTCTTGAACAAAAAACATTCACGGAAAAAGACTTATTTTTCGACAAAAATCAATGGCATAGTTTTGCTTATCATAGTTCCTATTCCGCCGACTCTAGAGAAGAATGCTTAGGTAAAATTAATGAAGAAATTGTTCAAAACTCCGAGTTTATACGCAAGGCTGACTTTTTGGTTCTTACTTTCGGCACCTCTTTCGTTTATCGTTTAAAATCGAGCGGAGAAGTTGTTGCCAATTGTCATAAAATAGAAGCTAATAAATTCGTTCGAGAACAATGTTCTGTAGAAGGTATTGTCTCGACCTACAACAGGTTAATTACCGGGTTAAAAACAATAAATCCAGACCTTACCATCGTGTTTACCGTCAGCCCGATTCGACATTGGAAAGATGGAGCACACCAAAATCAAATTAGTAAAAGCATTTTACTTTTGGCTATAGATGAATTAGTAAGACTAAACAATTGTGCACTATATTTTCCTGCATACGAACTTATGTTGGACGATCTTCGCGATTATCGTTTTTACAAGGAAGACATGTTACACCCAAACGATGTAGCAATCGAATATATTTGGGAAGCTTTCGGCAATTGTTTTTTCGCGAAAGAGACGAAACAAATAAACAAAGAGGTAGCCGTCTTGGTAAAAAATGAAAATCACAGACCTTTTCAGCCCAATAGTGAAAATTACGCCGTATTTTTGTCAGAAAATAAAGAAAAAACAGAACAATTTAAATTAAAATATCCTTTCGTAAAATTATAAAAGATGGAAAAGAAAAAAAAAGAAAATCCTCTCATAAGTCTAATATTCAGCATAATAATACCGGCTATTATACTATCTAAATTTAGTTCGCCCGACCGTTTGGGTGTATTACCCGGATTTCTTATCGCACTGGCTTTCCCAATTTCATTTGCTATATACAATTTGATAGTAACTAAAAAAGCCGGTTTTATAGCCATACTTGGATTTGTTAGTATTTTCCTTACCGGAATTATCGGCGTTTTTAAATTTCCATCTGAGTGGATTGCTATCAAAGAAGCATCTGTGCCTCTGCTCATTGGACTTGCCATCGTTATCTCTCTGAAAACGCCATTTCCTTTGGTAAAAAAGTTTCTGTATAATGATGAATTACTTGATATAGAAAACATAGAACATCTTTTGGCTGAAAATAATAACAAAGAAAAACTGGAAAAGTCTCTTGTCAAAGCCACTTTTATGTTAGCCGGTTCTTTCTTAATTTCAGCAATTCTAAATTTCACGTTAGCAAAAGTCCTGATACAAAGTCCTTCAGGTTCCGCACAATTTAATGAAGAATTGGGCCAAATGACAGCTTTGAGTTATCCGGTAATCGCTCTACCCTGTACAATAATCATGTTTTTCGCTTTTTGGTATATTTTCTCTTCGCTAAAAAAATTA
>RRZU012399956.1_pt1 | contig 16716 bp, 7 predicted proteins | sample 2165561 | NCBI WGS metagenome assembly RRZU01 (sample SAMN10456909, study PRJNA506462) | wastewater metagenome | isolation source: wastewater sludge | place: USA: Moscow, Idaho
CTAAAAAAGCTGCACCGGAAGGAGCTCGGATCGCTGGCCCTCTTCGTTACCGATAGGGTGGAGGTGCTGCTGCCCGGCAACCATATTCCCGCGCCCATGGTGGAGCTGCTCAAGGAGGCAAGGGCGGTATTCGACGCCTCGACGGGGCCCGATACCAACCCGCTGGAGACAAGGCAGCAGCATGCGCTGTACGCTCTGTGCGTGGCTTCGTCGCGCGAGCTTCGGGGGCTGGTGGAGTCGGCCCTGCTACGGAGGCAGGAGGATTTGCAGAGGGCGGGAAGGATGGTGCTTAGGGCGATTAAGCGGAGGGCTAAGAACCCGCGCCGTATGGGGATACCCGTAGGGGTGGAGGCCATGCGCCAGCTGATCAACGACGTTAGGGAGTCGTCCGAGTTGGCCGCGGCGGTTGCCGCCATTGGTGCCACCGAGGTGGTGGCGCGGATGGAGCAGGAGTGCACCGAGTGCGGTACCTACTGGACGAAGATTCGAGAGGGGAGGGCTGGAAGAACATCTAGCTTTGAGGCAGCCTACCGGCTGCGCTCGGCGTTGAGCAGGGTGTTCCGCTACCTAAACTCCATGGCCGACTACGACGAAGAGGTTGCTAAGGCTGTAGGAGAGGTTAATGGCGTGGTAGAACCATTCGCAATCACCATTAAGAGCCGCGCCACCATTAGGGCGAAGAAGAAGGAGGAGCTGAAAGCTACACCTAGTCCAGAAGGGGCCACGGCGATGGACGCGGTGGATAGCCCCGAAGGGGCGTAATCTGGTAGCGCGTGGTAATGCCCCGCGCGAATAATTACCAAAATATTTCCGTTTATAACGTGGTGGGATGACATCGCGATTGGATTATATCTCGCGATGGGTTTCGCCCACCGCCAACGGATTACGCCCCGCGCTACTACCTCATCTCCTCCCCCAAAACCTCAATATACCGCTTTAGTGACTCACCGCGGCTGTCGGTGAGGGTAAGCAGGTGGCGTCCGGGTTCGGCATCAACGGCTATGGAGTGGTTGGCAACGGTTTGGCCTACCAGCTTCTCGTCTAAATACCAGTAGATGGTGGCCGTGCTGCTGCGATGCGCCGCCTTAAGCACCAGCAGGCTTCGCTCGCCATCGTTTCGTCGGGGTAGGTACATCTTCGACGAGGCAAAGGGGTAGATCAACGACATGCTGGTTCCGTCGGTTAGCTCGGGCTCGCAGCCATCCATAAAGGGAGGCATCGGCCGGTAGTCCATATGGGCTATACGGTAGAACTGCTCCTGTGCCGGAGGCAGCACAAACCATGGTTGCGTCTTCATCTCCGAAACGCTTACGCACTTATCCGTTACCTGATATTTTCCCGAAGGATCGAGATGCAGCATGCGGTGGTAGCTGCAGGGAAGCGTCTTGTTTAGTCCGCGAGGGATGTGGCGCAGCACGCCTTTAGGGCAGGCCTTGCCTCTTTTCATACCGCTCTCGGGGCAGATATCCACCACCTGCATGTCGGCTGTTGGCTTGCGAAACCAACCCGATGTGGGCAGCTGTGCGAAGATATCGAACATGATGGGTGCGGCTGTGCTAACGCCCATCAGCCCGGCACGACCATCGCCGCCAGCATTGCCCACCCATACGCCCACCACGTAGCGGGGCGTAACGCCAATGGCCCACGCATCGCGGAAGCCAAAGCTGGTGACCGTCTTCCAGGCCACCTTGCTGCGCGACGAGAACATTCGCCACTGTCCATCCTCGGCCGGGCGGGTTACATCCGATAGCGACTCTAGCGTAAACCAGCAGGTCGACGGCGAGAATATCTTTGTAGGAAAGAGCGACCGCGCACGATCGTCGTCATCCGTAGTATAGTGTAGGTCGAACTGGCTCTTTTCGGGCGAGCCAACCGTTGCGCCTAGCGCTGCGTACATCCCGGCTAAATCCCACAGCTTGCCTTCGGCACCCCCGAGTATTATCGAAAGGCCATAGTAGTCGGGGGTTTTGCTGATGGTGGTCATCCCCATCCGCTTGACCAGCGCGTTGAACTTCTCCATCCCGTACTTACGGAGCAAGATGACAAAAGGGATGTTGAGCGAGCGGGCCAGGGCCTTGTCGGCGGCGATCATCCCCTCGTAGTCGCGCGAGAAATTTTGGGGCACGTAGCCGCCAATCGATACGGGAATATCGTCTACCAGCTGCTGCGGGAGCAGGTTGCCGTCGTTCAGCATTCCCGCATAGAGGAAGGGCTTAAGAAGACTTCCGTAGCTGCGGGGCGAGGTGATGATATCCACCTTGCCGCCAAGCCCATCGCCCGGCGCGTTGGTATTGCCCACGTATGCCTTAACGGCTCCAGTACGGATATCCACCACAATGGCAGCCGCGTTGTTGATCTCGTTGAAGCGCAGCGCCTCGTAGTGGCTGTTTACCACTGAGGCTACCTGCTGCTGTAGCGGCAGGTCGAGCGTGGTTTTTATTCTTTTACCGATGAAGCCATCGGCAATGGCGCGGGTTAACAGGTGCGGCGCCACCATGGGCAGCGGTTGTGGCTCCACGGGTAGCGGTTCAAGAAGCGCCAAGCGGTAGCTCTCGGTATTGATTATCTTCTTATCGAATAGCCTGCGCAGCAGCCTGTCGCGCTTTGCCAGCAGCGAGGACCGGTTTCTTCCGGGGTGGATAAGACCAGGCGCATTGGGCAGCACGGCCAGCGTTGCGCTCTGCGCCCAGCTTAGCTTATGGGGCGACACGCCAAAGAAGCGCCACGAGGCAGCCTCGATGCCCACAACGTTACCGCCAAAAGGTGCGTTGGAGGCATACTTGGTGATGATGGTGCGCTTGGAATACCTTAGCTCGGTACGCAGGGCCAGCAGCATCTCGTAGAGCTTATCCCAGTAGCCACGATCCTTAGCGTTGCGGCTGATGCGCACCAGCTGCATGGTGATGGTGCTTCCTCCGCTAATCACCCTATGGGCTGTAATGTTTTGCTTGATTGCCCTAGCCGTTGAGACAGGATTGATGCCGGGATGGTAGTAGAAGTAGCTATCCTCAAACTCAAGCAGGCATTGCTCGTACTTGTAGGGGATGGAGTCGGCCTCCGGGAAGCGCCATTGGCCGTCGGTGGCGATAACGGCTCCCAGCAGATGCCCTGATGCATCCTCCACTACCGTAGAGCAGGGCGACTTAACCCTTGCAGGCGGTAGCAGGAGGAAGGCCACCATAAGGGTGACTACTAACCAGAAGGTAGGCTTCCGAGTCCATTTGGATAGGATGTTGGGTATGTTCTTGCTCTTCATATGCTTCATTCATGGTTATGCCGATGGGCACCGCCCATCGGCATAGGAGCAACGGGTCGCCCCATCGCTAGCAAATTGCGCCCCTTCGGGGCTGGTACTATGCATGCAATTCATAGCCCTGAAAGGGCGGCATCTATGGGCGCGGGGTGTTGCCCCGCGCGATAATACACAACTACTGTGCAACCACCTTTACCCACATACCTGCCGTTCCTGCACTGGTCGAATCGTCGTACATCGCCTCGGCCTTAAAGCTGGGTAGATAGAAATGGCCGGCATAGGTAGCCTTCACTTTTAGGGTAATGCGCTTGGTCTCCCCGGCTCGTAGGTCGAAGTGGGTGTAAACCCTGTCGTCGCGGAATTCCTGATAGGTGTAGCTGGACGTAGCATCGTTTGCCTCTCCTGTTAATCGAGGATTTTGCACCTCCCAGCCCGATGGGAATACCTGGCTTAGCGTTAGGTTTCTGTACTCTTGGCCAATTCCCGGATGGGTAACATCCACGGTAATCAGAAAGTCGGTTCCTTGTGGTACTGATGATGGAACTACCGTTTCACCATGAATACCGGAATACCTAACCTTGACAGATAGGTTGTTGCTGTACTCATTCTCTTTAGCAACAGGCGGAATACCCTGCATAATTAGGCGAACGAATGTAGTTTGCTTGCCATTGTTGAATATTGAAACGGCGTTGGAGGACGCTGGACGGAAGCGAACCTGCGCCATAGAGGCATTGGCAGCAACCTTCTGGCTCTTTCCATTTATGGTTAGCGTTGTATTTACTCCCAATCCAGGTTTAATCTCCGTACGAGTTTTTGATATGGCAAGAAGCGAAAAAGCGGTTTCCTGCGTGCTCATCCATCCTTTGCCGCCAAGCTTTGCCGATAGACGCTTTACAGGTTCGGCGGCCTTGTTTAGCATATTAAGCTCGGCAAGAGTTTCAACCATCATAGCTAGGTCTCGGGTGTCGGAGCCGTAGGTGTAGTAGTCGTTTTTGTATGCGGCAAACTTAGTAGGAAGCTTCGCGATTATTCCACGTGCAACCTGACGTTGTCCTGCTAATGCGTATGCAGCAGCCAGTCGCCATAAAGTTTGGGGCGATACCGATTGCTTCTCCTTAAGCAGGTTCATTGCTCCCATTTCAGGGCGCTGTGCTAAAGCTAGGGTGTAAAGTCGGTACGCTTGAGTCATGTCATCGTAGCTGTTGCCTTGGCTAGTCCAGTTGCGCGATGCATTTGCTTGGTAGCTCATCCATCGGCTAAGTGCGGCCTCCGATACCGAGTAACCAGCAGCACGAGCCTCTAGTAGAAAATGGCCGGCATAGCTGGAGCCCCATGCATCTGCCGACGATGCTCCCTTCCAGTAGCCAAAGCCTCCATCGAGCGTCTGCATGGCCATCAAGCTTTCGATACCAGCCTTAACGTTCTGCTCAATACGCTGCTTGGTTGGGCTGTCGAGCATCATCAGCCTACCTAAGTAAAGCTGAGGGAATACGCTGGAGGTTGTTTGCTCTACGCAACCGTATGGGTAGGTAACAAGGAAGCCCAAGCGCGACGAAAGGTTTATAGGCAGCAGTGTGGATACCTCTACGGTTGCCGAATTGGTGCCGCCTACGCCAAATGGAGCAAAGCGGTAGCTCCAGCTCTTTCCGGCTCCCAATACGGCATCTACAACTCTAGTCTGTTCCGATCTTGGTTCTCGAACAAACAGGTCTACTACCTGCGTTGATACGTCCTTGCCGCCTGCTGCAGTAACGGTAATTTTTGCACGGCCTGTTGCCGAAATAGCTTTAAGGTTAAACATTAGCATCTTATCTCCCTCGCGGCTAAACGTCACATTCTGGGTTGAAGCACCTACCAACTTTACTGCGCCTTCGGCCTTAACGGATACCTTCACATTTCGAATATTACCCGCCATTGCAAAAACATTTACAGGCATAGATATGGTTTCGTTTGGACCAAGAACACGCGGAAGGGTTGGTACGGCCATTACGTTAAGCTTAACGGCAGATACCTTTTCGGCAGTGCCGTAGCCGTAATCGCTGTTTGCTGCAACAACCATTGTCTTAACTGAGCCAACATAGTTTGGCATCCTAAAGGTATGGGTCGATTTTCCGTTCTTGCCAACGGTGAACGGGCCAAAGAACTTAACCACCGGCTTAAATCGGATAGATTTGCCCTGCTCGGTTGCACGTAGCTCTTCGGAACCTCCAATGGTGAAATACTTTTCTATTAAACCGCCGTAAGCTCCAATCACGCGGTTGTACACATCCCAGCTCTTAACGCCCAGCGCTTCCTCGGCATAGAAGGTATTCCATGGGTTAGGAATCTTAAATCGGGTAATATCTAATAACCCCTCATCTACCATTGCCACGGTGTAGGTCATTGGTCGTCCATTTTTTTCCGAAACGGTTATAGAGACATTCTGCTCGGGTTTAATTACCGCAGGAATACTGATTACAGGGTTAAGATGAGTTGCCCTATTCTCCACCTTCAGCTTCAGTAGGCCGTATTGGCGGATTGGTAAATCGTTATTCTTTCGGATGTGAGGGCGAATAAGCCAAACGCTCACGTAGATGTTTGGCGTCATCTGCTCGTCGGTTTTTAGGGTATAGGTGTTAGAACTCTTATGGGCATCTACCCACTCCTGCTTAATTACGCGCGAGCCATTCTCTATGCTGATAAGCGCCCTTGCCCCTTCGGAACCTGGGAAGCGAATGGTGCATTTCTTGCCAACATCAACGGTGCTTACATCGGAAGCAATTGGTAGTAGCGATGCACCTTCGGGCATGTTATCGGCCACGCCCATTTCGTATGGCCAGTAAACGGTTACAACCCTGCCTGTGGTGTGTCCGCTGTTGATATCAACCATTCTGATGTAGTACGAGCCCCAATCGGGGTAGTTTATCCTAAAGCGATATGCACCTCGACCATTTGCCGTGGCTATCTCCTGTCGGCTAATTAGCTTGCTGTACGATTGGTTAATGTAAGATACATCCGATTCGCTGTCGCGATCCCACCACCAGCTGGAGTTCATCTTGTAAACTTCAACGGCTACGCGCGATGATGTTGGCCGGAGGTTATTGTCCAACGAAACAATGGATAGAATGTAGTCCTTGTTGGTGTTGTACCAGTAGGAATCCTTGTCGGGGAGCCGCATACCTACATAGCGGGAATACGGATAGTAAGGAATTGAGAACTGGTCGATGCTGAACTCTCCACCTGGCTCGAACACCTCGCCCTTGAAGTTGGCGTTTAGTACTGCAGCCAGGTTATTTCCCGACTTAAGCGAGCATTCTACAGTTGCATCTCCCTGATCGTTCAATCGTCCATCGAATGCCGACACGGTTTGCGAGGTGTACTTCGATCCTTCATCATCAAAGTTGTAGGCTTCGTATCCCTTAAAGACAGCCTGAACTTTGCTTAGCGTTGCCTGGTACACCGCCTTAAGGTTTGGTGCTGGTGCTCCATGTAGCCATCGTACGTTAAGGTGCCCTGTAAACTTACCGTTATCGCCTATTTTCTTAAGGCTTGTTGATAGGTTTATCTTGAGCCTATTGGGCTTAACGGTTTCTATCCTGAAACTTTTTGAGAAGGTTACCCCTCCAATCTTTACGATACCCATCCAGCTTCCGGTGATGGCATCTGCCGATGTTGCAGTACGGAAAGCGTACATGTTGGAGCCATCGTAGCGTTGAACTAGGCGTTTTACCAGTTGCCCCTTGGGGTTTTGGAAGTCGAATACAACCGGATGCCCCTTGGGAATGGCATGGCCTCTATCCTCAACAATAAAAGTTACAAATAGCGAATCGCCGGGGCGCCATACGCCGCGTTCACCTGTGATATAGCCTTTGATTCCTTTTTGTATCTCGTTTCCTGCTATGTCAAAATTGCTCATCGAAAGCGAATTCCCGTCATCTATCTTTAGGTATCCGCGCTGCTCTTTCCATTTGGCAATGATTAAGAAAGGATGCCCTTTTTTATAGGGGATTGTGACGAACCCATCGCTACTGGTAGTGCCCTTGCCAAGCAGTACTTGCTGGTAGTTGTACACCTCTACTTCTACATCGGAAATTGGCGTCACATCTTTTATGTTACTAACAGCAACATGCAGCTGGTTTTCTTTTCCTCGTTTGGCTATGATTCCAAGGTCGGATGCCAGTAGGTTTTGGGATATCATCTTATCCGAGGAGTAGTAGGCCGAGTTGCAAGGATTATCCCGCTGTTGCCAATCGTAGTCCGACTCGTAGTAGTAATCCGTATAGTCGCCGTAGCCGTATTCGTTATCCCAATTCTGCTCTTCGTCATCTTGAGCTACGGATTGCTCTTCTGCTGATGCCGGGCAGCTTAGGTAGGCAACGTCGTTCTTTCGGAAGTAGATGCTTACCTGATATATTGCTCCTGGTTCGCTTTTTATGATCTTGGTAAGATCGAGGGCATAGCGGCACCAGCGGTTTACGTTAAGGCTGCCAACCGATTGTAGGTCGATCCGTTTCTTGTAGATTGGCATCCCCACTCTTCGGAGCTCGTTGTTACCATCCATGTTGTTTACCTGAAAGAACTGGCCCACGTTACGCTCGTAGATGCGCACCACCTGCACCATCACCGATTTTAGTCCAATAGCTTCAAACGGATATACGAGCGATTGAGAACTGGGCAGGATATTCCCACTCCCAACGCTACGCAGCTGTGGTTTTGCTTTTCCAAAGTTGATGGTGGTTTCGTAAGGGGTACGCAGCTTTTTGCCTGATGCACTCGTAATTCCCTGATTAACGGTAAAGCGTACGTTGCCATCCATTGCCGAGGCGTAAACCCAAAGCTGATTTCCCTCGATGCTATAAGTAACGGTAGTTGGGGTACTAAAGGCAATTAGCCCAGTTAAATCTTGGTTTGGGGCAATGGGCTCGTTGAACGAAACAACAAATGTAGGCGACTGCTGCTGCTTATCGTTGGATACGTAAAGAACCCTAAACTCATCTTTGGTGGGAATGGTGATGCTTTTTTCACCTTTAGAATCTATGCTTAGTGGGCTTCCGTTCCACGATATGTTGAGCTTTTGAACCTTATTCGTACAGCGGATTCCCGAGGACTCAAATATAAAACGGCGGAAGCCATCGCTTACGCGCCATGTGGTAGTAAGACCTTTCCCGTCCAAGTCTACTTGAACCATCTTTTTCACCTGCTCAATGTCGGCCTTGTCGGCTGTATATACGTATCCCTCTAGCTTGTACACATCCTTCTGTTGCTCGGATGCCGATATTCCAACAATCTCTACCTCGTAGTCTTGGGGTATAACCCTAAATCCAAATTCCATTTCGTTGAACTTCGACTCCTTTACATCGCAAACCTTGCTCAGCAGAAACCTTGCAATGTAAATCTCGCCTGACTTTAGGGGTTCGGATGGTTTAAAGACAATCGTGCGGCTATCCTTCCAGTAGGTTTTACCCTTGATGTTTGGGCTAAAGCTGAATAGTTCTTCTGCCGATTCTTTCCCATTTCCAGGATACATGTAAGAATCGTTTTGCAGCACTACCTGTATTTCGCCATCCGAGGCAACTAGCCCAGAGGTGTATGCCGAGACGTATTCTGCAAATTCAGGATCGACCGAGGGGATGTCGGTAACCTTATTCTTGCATCCAACCAAAAAAACTATTGCTGAAAAGAAAGCGAGGAGTAGTGCGGATCGGAGTACTTGCTTTGGGAAGTTCATATCAAATAAGTTTGGGTGATGAATAGTGGTTGATATTAACACTATTATTCTAAAAAAGCAACACTTCTAAACGGCGGAAAGTCCCATAATTGTTGCCTTTAAAACGCACATTACATCCATTTCGGTGTTTAGATAAGTGAACAAGCTAGTTCTTATCTAAAAATTAGAACCATGATTGGGGGGTGTAACGTTGCTTTTACTCGCGTGCGGGCTAGCGAGGATATTTCAGATGTTGCCCGTGTCAGCGGTATCGCAATGTCGGTGCTTGTTGCCGAGGATAACGCTATATATCAAATGCTGATGAAGAAGCTGCTAGCAGCCTACGGTTATTCTGTAAGTGTTGTAGATAACGGATTGGCAGCACTAGAAGCACTCGACAAGTATGATTACGATATCGTTTTTATGGATCTGCAAATGCCCGATATGGATGGGCTTGAGGCTACACGTCAGATCGTAATGCGCTTTAAGGATAATCATCCTACAATTATTGCGATGACGGCAAGTTCTATTGGTGACGATGTGGAGGCATGCTTTGAGGCAGGTGTAGACGATTACATACGTAAGCCCATTAAAAGCCAAGACATTGAAACGATACTTAACAAGTGGTGTAAGGAGAAGGCCAGCTAATACTTCTCCTGAGCCTTATGTGAAATATTAGTGAGAATAAAAAAGGTCTACCACATGGTAGACCTTTTTTGTTATGGTATAGAGTGATGATTATTCTACAATTGTCATCTCATCAACTAGGTGTTTAGCACCAGCGTACTTATCCATGATGAAGAGCACGTAGCGAATATCTACGTTAATGGTGCGCTGTAGTTGAGGTTCAAAGGCAATGTCGCCGCTCATGGCTTCCCAGTTACCGTCGAAAGCAAGACCGATAAGTTCGCCGTTGGCGTTCATTATTGGGCTACCCGAGTTACCTCCGGTGATGTCGTTGGTAGATAGGAAAGCTACAGGCATTTTACCATTCTTCATGGCATAGCGACCGTAGTCTTTAGCGTTGTAAAGTTCCTTTAGCTTGCTAGGAACAACAAACTCCCAGTTTGTTGGATCTTCCTTCTCCATTACTCCATCAAGAGTTGTGTAGAAGTTGTAGTGAACTGCATCGGCAGGGATGTAGTCGAGCACATTTCCGTATGTTAAGCGCATGGTAAAGTTTGCATCAGGATAGTGAGGCTTATCCTTTTCCATCTCTAGCAAGCCTGCGATATAGAGGCGTTGTCCTTTGGCAAACTTCTCGTTGAGAGGCGACAGCTTCTCTGAAATTTCGCGGATTATAACGCTGATGCTCTGCGCAGCCTTGTAGATAGGGTCGTTCTTTACTGCTTCTACGGTTGGATTAGATAAGAATGCGTTGAATGCTTTCTTATTAGAAAATATCGACTTTGCATAGAGATCGTTTACGTAAGCCTCTATGTTGTTGTTGTACTGCGACTGGATGTCGTTGTAAAGCGATGGAAGATATTTTGCAGGAACATCCTTCTTGTAAAGGGCAAACATGGCTACGGCAACTTTTTTGTCTAGTGCCTCGTTGTAGTCTTTGTAGAAATCGTTGGTAGATTCTTTGATCTTGGTTAAATCTTCCTTGGATTCGATAGATTTTATAAGGGCACTAGCGTAGCGCGAAGCAGCACCAACAACCTCGATGCCTCTGATGCTTTCTCCTAGGTACTGGATGGCGCTATTTACCTCCTTACGGCTTTCTACGGCTTCTTTGATAAGAGCCAGAGCATTTCCGTAGGTTGCAACTCTTTCGGGTGATTGGTTAACCCAGCTGGTGAAGCGAGCCTCTTGTTCGGCCTTCTTGTCCTGCACCTTTAGGCGCTTAAGCCCACGGCTCATACCAATCGAATTTTTCCAGTAGTTTGAAGATCCTGCATACTTTGATGCATACTGAATGCGGATGGTGTCGTTTGCCTGCATATCCTTCATCCAAATATCCTGACGGATGCCGCGGATCTTGATGCGGTTGGGGTTCGAGATGTTAAGTACTTCGTCAATTTCCCAAGAGGTCATGTAGCGGTTGGTGCGGCCAGGATTACCCATAATCATGGTATAGTCACCAGCCTTAATGCCCTTAAGCGATACCTTGAGGAACTTCTTAGGCTTTAGCGGAACGTTGTTGGCGTTGTAGTCGGCTGGGTTTCCATCCTTATCGGCGTATACGCGGAATACCGAGAAGTCGCCGGTGTGGCGTGGCCACATCCAGTTGTCGGTGTCGGCACCAAACTTGCCAATGGCATCGGGTGGAGTTCCTACCAAACGAACATCGGTGTACACTTTGTAAACGAAGAGGTAGAATTGGTTGCCACCGTACATTGGGGTAACCTGTCCGCGGATGAACTTGCCATTAGATGCTTCGTCAGCGAGCTTTTTGCTAAGGTCGGCAATGGCCTTGTAGCGCTCCTGCTCGGTCATGCTAGGGGTAAGCACATCGTTGAACTTGGCTGTGACATCCTCAATGCGCTCAAGGAAGGTTACAGTAAGTCCGGGTGAAGGGATCTCCTGCTCCTTGTTCATAGCCCAAAATCCATTCTTTAGGTAGTCGTGCTCCACGGTGCTGTGCTGTTGGATGGTTCCGTAGCCGCAGTGGTGGTTGGTGAGCAGCAGCCCCTGATCCGAAACAATTTCGCCTGTACAGCCACGTCCAAAGATGACGATGGCGTCTTTTAGGCTGCTCTTGTTGATGCTGTAGATATCCTCGGGCGAGAGCTTAAGCCCTGCCTTCTTCATATCTTTTGCGTTGAGCTTTTCGATGAGTGGAAGTAGCCACATTCCTTCGTCAGCTCTAAGGGTGGTTGAGCCTAACAGCAGCAACCCTACTAGCAAAATGCTAATCTTCCTCATAGGTCGAACTTTATTTTAGTTTGTGTTTATAACCTTTTGCGGGTAAAAGTCTTTCAGTTTGACACACGTTTGACGAAAAACTTGTTTTTCTTATCATGCTAACTGACGTGCTTTTATTCTAATTGTTACAGGTCTATTTTAAGAATATGGCCTGAGATTCAAACGATCATCTAGTAAAACTCTAGCGAGAGCTGTTCGTCGGTAAGCCTAAAGCTTTTTCGATGATAGCAGGTTATCCCATTTTTGGCTATTGCCTCGCGATGCTTTTGGGTTGGATAGCCCTTGTTTTCGTTCCATCCGTAGTGAGGGAATTCGGTGTGCAGCTGCTCCATCAGCTCGTCGCGGTAGGTTTTGGCGAGTACTGATGCTGCGGCAATGCTGGCAAACTTACCGTCGCCACCCACCACGCACTGATGGGGGATTTCGCGGTGCTTCTTAAAGCGGTTGCCGTCAATCAACAGAAATTCTGGCTTAATCTTTAGGTCATCTGCAGCCTTTTGCATACCCAGTATGGAGGCGTTGAGGATGTTAATTTGGTCGATGGTTTCGTTGTCGATAACGGCAACGGCCCAGGCCAGCGCCTGCTCGCGAATCTGAGCCTTTAGGATTTCACGAACCTTATGGCTGAGCTTTTTGGAGTCGTTTAGCAGCGGAAGGTCGAATGTTGGTGGAAGGATTACGGCAGCAGCCACAACAGGACCTGCCAAACAGCCACGTCCGGCTTCGTCGCATCCGGCCTCCAGAATACCCTCGTTTAGGAAGGGCCGAAGGGCTTCTCCTTTTACTCTATCGCGTTTTGAATGGTGCTCCACAGTATGCTTGCAGTATTATCCCAGTTAAAGAGTTTGCCGCGCTCGAATGCCTTGGCGGCCATTTCGTTTCGGAAGCTGTAGTCGTTGGTCATCTTAATCATTGCATTCTTGATGGCGGTAATCGAGAATGGATCGACCAGCACGGCGGCATCGCCGGCCACTTCGGGCAGCGAGGTTACCGACGAGGTGATGATGGGTACGTTAGCCTTCATGGCCTCTACCAGCGGAATCCCGAATCCTTCGAAGATGGGCACAAAGATGAGTGCTTCGGCAGCGCCAACGGCCTTGGAAAGGTGCTCGTTGGATAGCCATCCGGTAAAGATGACGTCCGACTTGTGGTGCATCTCGCGGTATATCTTTTCGGCCTTGGGCGATTTAAACTTGGGGTTACCCACCATCAGCAGCTTGTAGTTCGATGGAACCTCGTCCTTAAAGCGATCGAAGGCGCGGAGCATGCGGCCTACGTTCTTACGTGGATGGATGGAGCCGATGTACAGGAAGTAGGGGCAGCCATCGGTAAGGTCGAAGCGTAGGTCATCGATTTGCTTCTGGGTGAGCGGAGCGAATATAGGGTCGGCGGCGTTGTAGGCAACGTCGATCTTGTGGGGCGATATCTTGTAGGTTCCGCAAAGGTCGGACTTCGAGAAGTTCGAAACGGTGAGGATGCGGTTGGCCCTTTCGGCAAAGCGGGGGAAGAAATGATGGAAGTACTTCCGCTTGGTCCAGTCCTCGAGCTCGGGGTAATGCTCGAAGCTCAGGTCGTGGATAACGGCCACCTGCGCGGTGGGTACCGAGAGCGACAGGAAGCCGTTGGGCGCAACAAACACATCGGGCTTAATCTTCTTAAGCTGGTCGGCGAGCAGCACCTCGTACCAGTACCACCACATGAGCGGATTATTGGCCGATGGGGTGATGATGATTGGCTCAACATTCTTACCGTAGATGTGGTGTGGCTCGTAGTTCTTGTCGAAAATGAAGTAGAATTGGTGTTCGGGATTAGCCTTTACGATTCGGCTAAATGTCTCGTGCATGAATCTTCCTACTCCATCGCTGTTACCCTTCAAAAGGGCTTTGGCGTTAACCGCTATTTTCATTGACCTTAGGTAAACAAAATTTGTTCAAATATAAGCTTTTCTAGGCTGATTGTGAATGGGTAATTCGGAAACAAAGCGTGCGAAACAAATGCGTTGGATATTCCCTTGAGGCTTGTGATTCTACACTCGCTAAGTAGCGGCTAGTGAGCAACCGTTCTTGAGTTTTTTGCATGATGCGAACTCGTTGCCCAATAGCATAACCCTATCTCGAAGGTTATCCCCCGCTGGCGGGGGTAGGGGGTGGATTTTTCTGTACAATGTCTTTAATTTCAGCAGGCATCCTGTTTGGTTTTCTTCTTACGGATGAGATGCGTTTCTACAATTAGCGACCCATTGGCCACCCCCTGCCCTCGCCAACAATGTCGTTAAGAGAAGCATCTAACTCTTTTAACTACAAGAAAGCCTACCTCTCCTTACTTTTTTGATTGGGCAAAAAAGTAAGCAAAAAACCCTTGGTGAATATTAACTCGCTCGGTCGCGCTACAACGTTATTCCCCTTTGTAAAAAGTAGCGCTGCTGCAATCCAAATCGCATTGAGTATGCATGTAGAAGCTCCGCTCGCTCAAACAGGATATTCACCGTGGTGGAGTGGCTTCGCCACGGTGTCTACGGTAGAACCAGAGATTTTCAAGTAAAGGTTGCATCCCGACGATTGCCTAACGTTTTAATTAAGAAAGAATCTATTCTTAAGTTAACGACATTATCCCTCGCCAGCGGGGGATACGCTTTTTGCAAGGTATTGCCGATATGGTAGGTCAACATCATCTTATAAATGCGGCATCTACCCTTCGGTTTTCTGCTTATGAGCCTCCTCGGGTAGATCGACCGGCGCAAGTAGCGGAGCCTTACCCCTAAAGGCGCGAACCCAGATGGGCAGCGCATCAGCAATAATTACAAATACGCTGACAAGGATTACCGCGGTAAGCAGCAGGTTGATGAGGCCACTGGTGAAGGTGGCGGGATCGAGTACCTGCGGGATGTAGAGGTTGATGGTGTTCAGCGCTCCGGCGTAGATGGTGGTAACGCCCACAAAGGCCATCGGAACGAGGGTGATCCAGGCGTACCTCTTCTTGCCCTGGTTGATGATGTAGGTGGTACCCACGGCGAGGGCGATGGTGGCGAGCAGCTGGTTGGCGGTGCCGAACATCGGCCAGATGGTGGAGACGCTTCCGGTGTAGATGAAGTATCCCCAGAAGAAAACCACCAGCGCGCTGGCGATAAGGTTACCCGCAAGCGACGACGCCTTGCCAAGAGGCTTGTACGCCTTGCCCATAATATCCTGAAGCAGGAAGCGGGCGATGCGGGTGCCGGCGTCGATGGTGGTGAGGATGAAGAGCGCTTCGAACATGATGGCGAAGTGGTACCAGTACGACATCAGGCGGTCCATCCCCGGAATCCTCGAAAAGATTTCGGCCATGCCTACGGCCAGCGTCACGGCGCCCCCGGTGCGTCCGGCGATATTCTCGCCTACGCCATCGGTCAGGCGTTGGAAGTCGGAGCCCGTAAAGCCCATGGCGTGCAGCTGGGGTAGCAGCTCCTGGTACTTCTCGGGCGAGAGGTTGATCTGAAAGTAGTCGAGCGGAAAGAGGCTGGCGGCGGCAATCAGCGCTAGGATGCTAACCACGCCCTCGGCGAGCATGGCCCCGGCGGCAATGGGGCGGATGTGCGACTCCTTCATCACCATCTTGGGCGTGGTGCCCGAGCTAATCAGCGCGTGGAAGCCCGATATGGCCCCACAGGCAATGGTGATGAAGAGGTAGGGGAAGAGCGTCCCCTTTATGATTGGGCCACCACCGTGAATGAAGGAGGTGAAGGCGGGCATCTTCAGATCGGGCGCCACCACGATGATGCCCACGGCCAGCATGCCGATAACGAAGAGCTTCATGATGGAGCTGAGGTAGTCGCGGGGCGAGAGCAGCAGCCACACGGGCAGCACCGAGGCGATGAAGCCGTAAAGGGCTAGGATGATGGTGAGCTGCTTCTTATCGAAGGTGAACCAGCTCTCGAAGGGGGAGCCGGGGATGAATCGTCCGAAGATAACGGCCCCGCTAAGCAGGATAACGCCGATGACGGTGGCCTCGACGGTCTTCCCCTTGCGGAAAACGTACATCCACACGCCCATAAGGATGGCGATGGGGATGGTGCTGGCGATGGTGAAGGTGCCCCACGAGCTCTCGGCGAGGGCGTTCACCACCACCAATCCGAGCCCGGCCATGGCGATGATGATGATGACGAAGGTGGCGATGGTGGCCGTAACCACGCTGCCCGTCTTGCGGATCTGCGAGCGGACGATCTCCACCAGCGATTTGCCGTCGTTGCGTACCGAAGCGGTGAGGATGACGATGTCATGCACGGCCCCGGCCATCACGGCGCCCACGAGCATCCACAGGAAGCCCGGGAAGAAGCCGAACTGGCAGGCGAGCACGGGGCCTACCAGCGGTCCGGCCCCGGCGATGGCGGCGAAGTGGTGCCCGAAGAGCACCCACTTGGATATGGGGAAGTAGTTTTGCCCGTCGTAGAGGCGGCCCGATGGGGTGGCGATGCCATCGTTGAGCGTGAGCACCCGGGCCGCCATGAATCCGAAGTAGAAGCGGTAGGCGAGGGCGAAGATGGCCAAGGCGGCAATAACCAGCGGCATTGCGTTCATAGTCCTGCGGTTTAAGTTGTACGGTTAGGTGTAATAGGCGCAAATATAGCTGGTAGGTGATGCTTTTTGTTCGCTAGTGCACGGGATTACGGCGAAGTAGCTCAATTTTTTGCTGCTTTTGCTGGGAGAGTAGCGGGCGTTGGCGGTGGTAGGGAGGTAAAATAGCGGGGTGCAGAGGCGCTAGAGCGGAACCCCGAAGCTAAAAAGCTCGGTCTGGAAGCCTCAGAGCTCAGCCTGGAAGCGAAAGTACTCAGGCTGGAAGCAAAAGAACTCGGACTGGTTGCTCTAGAGCTCAGCCTGGAAGCAAAAGAGCTGAGACTGGAAGCAAGAAAGCTCAGTCTGGAAGCCGTAGA